>ENA-OWPJ01000118-OWPJ01000118.1-human-gut-metagenome-genome-assembly--contig:-NODE-118-length-104929-cov-5.00827_pt1 | contig 104929 bp, 101 predicted proteins | sample MGYA00248264_ERZ651846 | MGnify/ENA primary metagenome ERZ651846 (study PRJEB26924, sample SAMEA4378271) | human gut metagenome | biome: human gut; feature: human-associated habitat; material: faeces...
GGACGAACACGCCGCCGCAGACCGCACAGCGTTTCAAGTCCTTATCCCGGAAAATTTCCGCTTCCAGTGTTCCGACCAGCGGCAAGACCGACCAGCGGAACCACTTACAGCAGACCGAGAAAGAAATCATCTGCGGGCAGGTATGACCGTCCCCGTCGTCAAGAGCGATACAGTCCCCGCCCTCACAGTTGCAGCACTCCCAGCGGATTAGGCTGTTTGCCTGTTTCCTCTGCGCCGGTGTCATGCGGTAAAGGGAACCGTCCGGCCTGCGCTCCAAGGACGGCAATCGCTTGTATAAATTTTCTTTCATGCGTTCCTCCGTTTCCTTGCTGCCGTTCTCCCCGAAAAGGCTTCCTGCCCCATTCCTGCGGCGTGTTCCGGCGTTGGCACGCTCCCCGGACTTCGGGACATTTTGTCCCGAAGCTGGCTCGTTGCGGTGCTTCCCCTGCCGGGATATTCCTTTTCGGACGGTCATCCTGTTTTCAAGGTGCTGTTCACCGATGAACTAACCTAAGTCTACACCTAAATGACCGTCCGTCCCGTATATCCATAAAGTCGGAAATCAGCCCGGAAAACTCCCTATTTCCACGCTCTCGGAATTGTGGTACAATAAAAATATCCAAACAGCGAATCGAAATAAGGGAAAAAATATAGGAGGAAAATATATGGGCGCATGGAATTATGGCGTTTTTGATGATGATACTGCATATGACGCTTTGGACGACCTTAAAGCATCATCAAATATAATCGCTGATATTGAAAGATACTTTGATGAGGTTATACAGGCAGAATATGTCGGTTACGACGAAGCGCATTATGCTTTGGTATCAGCCGCATTTATTGACAGTGTTATAAATGATACTCAATATAGGTGTGATGGTGATGATTATTTTGAATGGACGAGATTGCAAAAGTGCTTTGATTTCTCTCCACTCAAACATAAAGCTGTAAAAGCCATTGACGCTGTTCTTTCTGATAATTCCGAATTAAAAGAATTGTGGGAAGAAAACGAGGAATTGTATGAAGCATGGAAAGAGGATAAACTCTCAATAAAGAAAAGGCTTCAACAATAAATAGCTTTTATTATCGCTTATTTATCGGGCAGATGAGGAGGGAGAGCATGGAATTATCCATACAAGAACGATTGAAAGACCTGCGTGTGGAGCGTGGGCTGACGTTGGAACAACTTGCGGAGCAGACGCACCTCTCCAAGTCTGCGCTGGGAAGCTATGAAGCGGAGGACTTCAAGGACATCAGCCACTATGCCCTTATCAAGCTGGCGAAGTTTTACGGCGTGACCTCCGATTATCTGCTGGGGTTGTCCGAAACAAAAAATCACCCAAACGCCGATCTTGCAGACCTGCGTTTGAGTGACGATATGATTGAACTGCTGAAAAGCGGGCGGGTGGACAATTCCCTTTTATGTGAACTGGCGGCGCACCCGGATTTTCCCCGGCTCATGGCTGACCTTGAAATCTATGTGAACGGCGTGGCGGTGAAGCAGGTGCAGACCGTAAACGCCATAGTGGACACCATGAGCGCAACCATTATGAAACAATACAATCCCGGCTTGACCGACCCGCAGTTAAGACAGCTTGTCGCCGCCCATATTGACGACGACAGCTTTTGCCGCTATGTGATACAGCAGGACATAAACAGCATAGCTCTTGACCTGCGGGAAGCCCACAAGGACGATTTTTTCAGCGTCCCGGAGGATAACCCGCTGAAAGGATTGTTGCAGGCCGCCGATGAAGTTGCCAGAGAGGACAGCGACCCGGAGCAAGCGTCGCTGGCGTTTATCTGCAAACGGCTTCGGCTGAATTATAAGAAGCTGTCCGAGGAAGAAAAGAAATGGCTTAAAAAGATTTCGGAGAAGTCCGACTTGCTGAAAAATCCGAACCCACAGCGAGGAAAAAGGGGGTAGTACATGGAGAATGTCGTTGCATACTTAAAAGACCACTGGCAGTATGTGGTGATTGCGGGCGGTGGGCTGACACTGTTGGGAGCAATTTTTAACTGGCGGTGGGTCACAAGCCCGGATGGAGAAAGACCAAACGGCCCCGGACGCTTTATCTATGACATATTCGGACAGGGCGGGTATCGTGTCTTTATGGGCGTTCTGGGCGTTGTAATTATTGCTTGTGGGATTTTCTTTCTTTTTGTGGGAAGATAAAGCAAAAGAACAAATCGAAATATGGAGGAAATGCAAATGGGAATGATTGCAAATTATCAACCAACCACTGACATTGAATTAGAAAAAATCATGTGCCTTGATGATGTGGAAGAATTACAAGAAAGTGAGGACATAGAAATTTGTGATATAGATAAAATGTGGGACGCACTTCATTTTTTACTGACGGGGAAATCTGCCAGCGAACCGATTGAAGATGATTTAATCAGTGAAGCGATTGTAGGACAGTTCAATATATCTGAAGAAGACTTTATATCTGGAACGAAAGCTGATAGGGTGAAAGAAATAGCCAGGGCGTTGCAAGAAATTGATTTTGAAACATATCTTGATAAATTTGATATGAGTGCGTTTTCCCAAAATGATATTTACCCCAATATTTGGGGATACGAAGATGAAGCAGATGAAATTAAAGATGATTTAAGAAATTCATTTGAAAATTTGAAAAAGTTTTATGAAAAAATGGCAGCACAAGAGAGCGCCGTTTTAGTGTCAATCTATTAACTGTATAATTTCAACTGTTGCTGAAATAGCAAAGTCAGCCGATCCAGTCAACGGTCAAGATGAACGGCGCATAAATGCGCCGCCGTTGACAGTCCCGTCCGCCTTTGCTAATAGGCAATCAAGGCGGGAAAGCCCTTAAAATGGCTTCCCGCCCATTTCAATTTTGAGAGAAAAATCTGGCTGCTTTTTCGAGAGTGTGTCCACAAGTTCGGGACATTTTGTCCCGAAGTCTGGCGTGGGACGAGGGACGGGGGCTTTCATATACGCCCTGTCTGCTGATGAAACCAGTCCTGCGGTTGCGGCTCCACGCCACGCAATCACAGCCCCGTTTTCCTGCCGCTTCAAATGCCCTTGCCCTCCCCGGCGGCAATGGCATTTTTACGGCAACGCCGACAGAGCGTATAACACACTACACTTTGCAAGCAAAGTCGTGTGCCAAGGGGCAAGCCCCTTTGGAAACCCCGGACAACAAAACAGGCTGAATATCTCGCACTTTCCCGGTGCTTGATACTCAACCTTTATTTGTTGTCAGCAGCCCCCGTTTCGTGGTCTGCGTGTAGTTCCTTGTAAACTGACCTAAACTGTTCTACAAATAACCATACTCCTTTATACAATTCGTGTTATAATATCTAAGGTAAATGAGGTGTATATCATGAACAAAGATAAACTAAAAGAAATACAAAATGAATTGCCTGAAAATGTTACTTTGGTTGCAGTTAGTAAAATGCATACGAAGGAAGAAATCGACGAGGCACATAAATTAGGCTGCTGTATCTTTGGCGAAAATAAAGTACAGGAAATGAAAGATAAATATAATCCTGATTATACATGGCATATGATTGGACATCTTCAAAGAAATAAAGTAAAAGATGTTGTTCCTTTAGCAAGTATGATTCAAAGTTTAGACAGTTATCGTCTTGCTCAAGAAATTGAAAAACAATGTGCAAAGATTAATAAAGTCATGCCAGTACTGATTGAAGTAAATATCAGCCGTGATCCAGGAAAAACGGGTGTATTGTTGGAAGAAGCACCTAGCTTTGTGAAGCAGTGCATGCGTTTGGAACATTTAGATGTTCAGGGTTTAATGTGTGTTGGCCCTTTAACAGATGATGAAGATAAAATTGAAGGTTGTTTTGAAAGAATGCATGCTTTATTCATAAAATTACAAAATGAATATGGTGAAGATAAATTTAAATATTTATCTATGGGTATGAGTGATGATTATCATATTGCCTTAAGACATGGCAGCAATATGGTACGTCTTGGCAGTGTTATTTTTGGAAAACGAAATTACAATAAATAAATGAAGAAAACAAGAAGGCGAATATAAAGTCTTCTTGTTTTCTATACTAAAACATATCACCATAGGTAATACCCTAATAATTAGGGTAAGATTCATCTATTTAACCCTAAATTTTAGGGTTAATTCATATTGCGAAAAGATTTATAATTATCAAATAATATAAGGAGAGCTAAATCACAATGAAAATGAGAGAAGACTATACCTGCCCACTTGAGTTAGTACATGATATGATTAAAGGCAAATGGAAACCAATTATCTTATGGCGGCTTCGCTTAGGAAAAACATCACTTTCAAAGCTTGAACAGGATATACAAGGTATTACACAGAAAATGTTATTGCAACACTTAAAAGAGTTAATGGAATATGGCTTTGTAGAGAAACAGACGTATTCCGGATATCCTCTTCATGTGGAATATTATTTAAGTGATCCTATGGGAAAAGAAATCATAGAGGCATTGCGTATTATGCAACATATAGGTATCACATATCTTGAAAAAAATGGCAAAGCAGAAGAATTATTGAAAAAGCATATTATTCCAGACTAGATACCCACAAAAAAGTGGGTAATTTACGACGAAAACCTTTCCTGTTATACTTCTTACATAAACGAGGAGGTAATGATATGAAAGTCACAAGTAAAGGAATTGAAAACGGCATCATACGTTCAGAATTTGGTATGTATGGAACATGTTTTGATTCTCATCATATTCCTTGCTATTCGCTTCCATTCAGAATTGAAGATGCACCCCATGAAACAGTTTCATATGCCTTTGTACTGGAAGATAAAGATGCTTATCCAGTTACTGGATTTACCTGGATTCATTGGATAGGCGCGAATCTTACACGCAAAGAAGTATACGAAAATGAAAGCCTAACAGCCTCAGATTTTATACAAGGTGCAAATAGCTGGATTAGTATACAAGGAAATGAACTTTCCATAGAACAAGCCAGTTTTTATGGAGGCATGACACCACCAGATAAATCTCATATGTATGAACTTCATGTTTATGCATTGGATCAATTACTTGATTTACAAAACGGCTTCTATTTAAATGAATTATTTCATAAAATGAGTGGTCACATCCTTGGAGAATCTGTATTAAAAGGTATCTATCAAAAAATTGATATGGTATCGTAATATTTCCAAGTATTTTTATTATATATATTATATATGCGTGCGTAAATTCCTTTAGATGAGGATATATTTACATTAATTCACGAAGTAAAATCTAAAACATTTTGCAGGAATTTTGATGAGCAATTAGATATCATAGAAAAACTTTATGGTGAACAAATTAAGTTTAAATTTACAAAGCAAGATATCATGAATACTAAAAAGGTTGTTGATTGACAACCTTTTTCCTTAGTTTATATAGTATAAGCTAGGCTGATGAAAAAATTTTAATTCTTTTGATTAGAATATTTTTCTATCATACATGTATGTTTCTTTGTTTCCTTATCATAATTGATACCTACCAACAACAAATTATCTAAATACTTTTCTAAGCCAAAGAAATATTTCTTATCTTTAATCTGTTTAATCGCAGTATCCACGTCTTTATCATATTTAAGTTCAATGATCATCGCAGGTTTATCATATCTTGGAATGAACACGACATCCGCAAACCCTTTTCCACCTGGAAATTCTCTTACCATTGTATAATCATTTCTTGCCATGATATATGCTAAATAGATTGTATATGCCAACGCATTCTCATCATTATATTGTAAGATACTGGTTTCTAAATGTGCTTTTTCTATATATTCTGCGACTTGTTCCCCATCACAAGCATAGGTTGCCTGTATCAGATTCATGGAATTCCTTAATGATTCACTTACTGGTCCCCAATTGGAATCTTCTATTGAATTGACAAAAGATTCTACAACTTCATTATTAGGAATATATACCTCACTTGTTTCCTCATCATATCCTAAATATCCCAAGTGTACAAGTAGTGTGAACACATCATCTTTTGATTGAAATGTTGTCATATCATTTTGGAATTTACTTGGATTAATGATAACTCTTTTTCTTGCCAATAGTTTGATGATATCATCTCTTAACCCATCAAAATTCATATCAATATATACTTTCAGTGATTCATAAGTTTCAGTAGATGCCCAATAATTTTTAAACTTACGGTCCATTAATGAAAATACAACAGAACGTGGTGATAATATAGATACTTCTTTATTTAAATGATAGCCATCATACCATGCCTTCATTTCATCAAAATCTATCTGATATTCTTCACATAGCTTTTTCACTTCTTCTTTTGTAAATCCCATAAACTTTTCCATTGGTGTAGGATTGATCATAGATATTTCCTTAAACATATTTAAGGCACTATGTGTTCCATATTTTTTTATTGGCAATATTCCTGTCATATAGGCAAGTGATACATATTTCTTATCTTTTAATAAATCTCTTAAAAAATCAAGATATATTTTTTGTGCATCTTTATCTTCAGTATATTCTCTAAATATACAGTCCCACTCATCTATGATGAAAATAAAGGACTCTTTATAATCATTATAAATTTTATTTAAATAATTCTTCAAACTAGGTCTTAATACGTCAACATCATACTCCTTTAATAGTTCATTCATCACTTCTTTATTTATGATATCTATCATTTCAGTTATTGAATTTGCATCACTTAAAAATTCCTGCATATTCAGATGTATTACATGATGTTGATTTAAATGTTTTTCATAATCAGGTAACTTTGAAACCTTCAAAGCATTAAATAATTCATGTGAATCACAACCCCTAGAATAATATGCAACTAGCATATTCGCATCTGTAGATTTTCCAAATCTTCTTGGTCTCGATACACATATAAAACGACTTGCTTTATTTAATCTTGAATTTGTATATTCTATTAACATTGATTTATCCACATAGATATCATCATTATATGACATATAAAAATCTTGATTATCTGGATTTAAATATATTCCCATAAATAACACCACGCTTTCTTTTCTTATTTTATAGCAAAATCTTAATGTTTTTCATATCTAAATTTCTCTATTGTACATGTATGTTTCTTTGTGTTCTTGTCATAATTGATACCTACCAACAACAAATTATCTAAATACTTTTCTAAGCCAAAGAAATATTTCTTTTCTTTAATCTGTTTAATCGCGCTATCCACGTCTTGATCATATTTTAGTTCAATAATCATCGCAGGTTTATCATATCGTGGAATAAATACAACGTCCGCAAACCCTTTTCCACTAGGGAATTCTCTTACCATCGTATAATCATTTCGTGCCATGATATATGCTAAATAGATTGTATATGCCAACGCATTCTCATTATTGTATTGTAAGATACTGGTTTCTAAATGCGCTTTTTCTATATATTCTGCGACTTGTTCCCCATCACAAGCATAGGTTGCCTGTATCAGATTCATGGAATTCCTTAATGATTCACTTACTGGTCCCCAATTGGAATCTTCTATTGAATTGACAAAAGATTCTACAACTTCATTATTAGGAATATATACCTCACTTGTTTCCTCATCATATCCTAAATATCCCAAGTGTACAAGTAGTGTGAACACATCATCTTTTGATTGAAATGTTGTCATATCATTTTGGAATTTACTTGGATTAATGATAACTCTTTTTCTTGCCAATAGTTTGATGATATCATCTCTTAACCCATCAAAATTCATATCAATATATACTTTCAGTGATTCATAAGTTTCAGTAGATGCCCAATAATTTTTAAACTTACGGTCCATTAATGAAAATACAACAGAACGTGGTGATAATATAGATACTTCTTTATTTAAATGATAGCCATCATACCATGCCTTCATTTCATCAAAATCTATCTGATATTCTTCACATAGCTTTTTCACTTCTTCTTTTGTAAATCCCATAAACTTTTCCATTGGTGTAGGATTGATCATAGATATTTCCTTAAACATATTTAAGGCACTATGTGTTCCATATTTTTTTATTGGCAATATTCCTGTCATATAGGCAAGTGATACATATTTCTTATCTTTTAATAAATCTCTTAAAAAATCAAGATATACTTTTTGTGAATTCAAATCATTTGGGAATTCTCTAAATATACAATCCCATTCATCTATAATAAAAACAAATTTCTCACCTTTGTAACGATAGATATCTTCTAAACAAAGACGCAATTTTGTTTCATCTTGAAATTGTACGTCTGAAATTTCAGTTTTTAATTCTAATATGACTTGACTTGTTAGAAACTTAATCATTTCTTGTATGTTTTCTTGATTACTAACAAAGCTTTGCATATTTAAATATATAACATGATGTTTATTTAAATGTTTTTTATAACTATCCCTATGTGCAATTTTTAAATGATCAAATAAGGCTTTTGAATCACAACCTTTTGAATAATATGCGACTAACATATTGGCATCCGTTGATTTTCCAAATCTTCTTGGTCTTGATACACAAATAAATCTCTCTGGTGTATGTAAAATTGAATTTGTATAATCAATTAACATGGATTTGTCCACATAAATTTTACCATTACATGATATTTTAAAATCTTCATTATCTGGATTCCAATAACTATTATTCATCATTATACACACTCTCCTATCGCACTTATTTCGATATATTATATATATTGCTGTTCTTATACCTTTCCTTATTGTACCACATATTCATAATTATTTTCGCTTACTCAATTGATTTCTTTAAAAATTTTTATCCATGGTAATAGGTATTTTTTTATACTTTTCTCTTTAAGCTGTACCAAATAAAAGAGGAACCATTTTTTAAAACATGGTAGTATATGGATAATTAAAATAATATAAAGGAGATCCTAATGAAACAGACAACTACCCCATTTCGTATTGAGAAAAAAGCATCATTTCGTGTCATTGGATATACGCTACATACAACAAATCAAAAGAAAGAAGCAAGAACAGCAATCCCATCATTTTGGTCCGATTTTAAAATGAATGAAAAACATACCGCTTTATTACCATTATCTAATCAAGAGCCATTTGGTTTGTTTGGTATGAATATCTATAATACAGATGCATCTGATGCTCGTAAGTTTGATTATATGATTGCGGTATCTAGTGATGTAATGATTGATCAAACATTTACCATGTATGAAGTACCCACAATGACATGGGCAATATTTCCATGTACCATTGATACTATTGGAAAAACAGAAGCACAGGTAATCACGAAATGGCTGCCAAAATATAAATATAAACCTTTAAACAAGGGATATATTACTGGAAAGATGAAATCAAACGCACCAGATATTGAACATTATAAGGAAGATGGTTCTGTAGAAGTTTGGATTGCGATTCAAGATTAATATAAAAAAGAGGTTTCTTAAATGAATAATCATCATTTTTGAAATCTCTTATTTTTTCTATATCATAATGGAAATATTCTTTTTATACTATTTTTCTGGAACTGGTTTTGTGACATAATCACGATTTAAATATATCTGACATGATCCGCCATAGCATCCTTCTGTGAACTTCGTTGCTCGAATAGAATGAGGAACGCCCGCTGGTATATAAACACAACATGGGGAAGTTAATCGATATAAATCTTCGCCTAATCCAATTTCAAATTCTACTTTATCCTTATCCCCTAAAATCAGATACATTTCATCATCGTCATGAATATGTGGATTTGCTTTTGGTCCTGTATTCTTTTCGACTATCTCTACCTGACGTTTAGTTGCTAAAAACATTGTTGGACATAACCAGGCGTTTGCCTGTGGTACTAAATCTCCATTCATTAAAATCGGAAAACCTTTATCTCCCACAGAACCTTCATGATCTGGTAAATTCTTAACCCATTGGATATCTCTAACAATCAATTGTTCCGTATGTTCCATCTGTAAAGGATTTTCTGGAACTGGTTTTGTAATATAATCACGATTTAGATATATTTGACAAGAACCACCATAACATCCTTCTGTATATTTCACAGGTTCTATAGCATGTGGTAATTGTGCAGGAATATATACACAACATGGAGAATCCAATAAGTAAATATCGTTACCTAGTGTAATACGATATGTGACGGCACCTTTATCTCCTAATATCAAATACATTTCATCAGCTTCATGGATATGCATATTTGCTTTTGGTGCTTTACCACTTGCAACGATATCTGATTGACGTTTTGTAATCTGAAACATTGTTGGACATACCCAGGCATTTGCTTCAGGAACTAAGTCGCCATTCATGAGCACAGGGAATCCTTTTCCTCCTACGGACCCTTCATGATCAGGCAGACTATCCACCCATTGAATATCTGGAATAATTAAATGTTCATATTTTTTCATATTGATGATTCTCCTTAAATATTACGTACAATTTCATAAGCATTCCAAATTGCATACATAATATTATGTACCTGATTAGAATCGCCTATATTGTATACTGGTTTGTTTAAATCACGTATTGCTTCATATAACGTATTTTCTGATTTATATCCCACAGCTGAAATCACTGTATCTGCAGATAATGTAGATGCTATGCCATTTTGAACCACTGTAACAGAGTCATCTTTTACTTCCTCTACCATTGTATTGGTCAATACTTGCATATGATGATATTTCATCAAATCAGTAAGCATAGAATAATTCATAAATGGCATACCATGAGGTCCTCCAAGAATTTCTTTCTGCATTTCTATAATTGTGACTTGTTTACCTTTTTGAGCAAGCCATAATCCTGTTTCACACCCGACAAGTCCACCACCAATGATAACAACCTGATCGCCTACATGAACTCGCCCCATCAAAACATCATCTGCAACAACTGCTTTTTTTAACTTTTCCTGACGTAAAACAATTGGTTTAGAACCTGTAGCTGTAATGATAACATCGTTATCACTGTTACGAATTTGTTCAACACTTAGCTCTTTATTTAATTGTACATCTACATTTAATAATTTTAACTGATGTTCATACCATGTTACTAAATCATGGTCATAATGCTTAAAGCTAGGCATTCCACCAGGTATTAAATTACCTCCAAGACGGTCACTTTTTTCAACCAATGTAACCTTGTGTCCTCTTAAAGCAGCAACTCTTGCACTTTCACAACCAGCTACACCACCACCAATGATTAATACTTGTTTCTTTTTCATAGCTGGTGTTATGCCATAGATGCTTTCTCTACCACAAGCAGGATTAACAGCACATGAAATAGGTCCTTTAGAAATTCTTCCAAGACATCCTTCATGACATCCTAGACATGGACGAACTTCCTTAAGCCGATCCATTCTAAGTTTTTCTGGATAATCAGGATCAGCCAATAATTGACGTCCATATTCAACAATATCACAAGATTTTCCCAGTGCTTCAACAGCAATATCTGGATTTTCCATTCTACCTGCAAGAATGATTGGAACATTCACTTCTTTCTTCAATATTTCACCAAAAGGACGATACATTCCTTCTTCTTCAAAATACATTGGTGGATGATTCCAATACCAAGAATCATATGTTCCAGCATCAACATTCAAAGCATCATATCCTGCAGCTACTAAAATTTTTGCGGCAGCTACACCTTCTTCGATATCACGACCTGCTTCTTCATATTCTTCTCCAGGCAAACCTCCCTGACGTAATGCTTTCATACAACTCTTTAAACTAAAACGTAACGATACTGGGAAATCCTGACCACAAGCTTTCTTGATACCCTTCACAATATCTGTAGCAAATCGTAATCTATTTTCCAGGCTTCCTCCATATTCATCTTCTCTATGATTATAAATAGCAATCGCAAACTGATCTAGCAAATATCCTTCATGTACTGCATGGATTTCTACCCCATCAAAACCTGCACGTTTCGCAATCATAGCGCCTTTCACAAAGTCCTTTGTATATTGTGCAATTTCTTCTTTCTTCATTTCACGATGTTGTACACTTGGATCAAATCGATTGCCTTGCGCAGATGGCGCAATCATGTTTTTTACCATACCAGGCATTGTACTTCTACCAGCGTTTGCTGTCATCTGTAGGAAAATCTTTGTACCATAAGCATGAATTCTTTCATTCATTTGACTTGCATTGTGGACAAATGCTTTAGGACATTTGGTTACACAAGGCATCCCAGGTGCTTCAATACCTTCTACATCAACATTTACTGTGGTTACTCCGGTAATGATTAACCCAATACCACCTTTCGCACGTTCAACATAATAATCTTGTAATCGTTGATTATACGCATAATGTGGATCAGCGTAACCAATTGGTCCCATCGGTGCCATAGCCATTTTATTTTTGATTTTCAGCTTACCAATATAAGCTGGTTCAAAAAGTGGTGCATACTTCTTATTCATTTTATACCTCCTAATTGAATAACATCGTTCGCCGAACATTGTTATGTTAAATTCAATATATCATTGCTTTCCCTATTTGTCAACACCTTTTGTAATCGTTTTCAGCATAGTTTCCTATACATCTTAGTTTTTCCTTCATTTACGTATCACGAAAAGAAAAGACTTTCTTAAGTAAAACAAATCCGTTATAATAAAGATGTTTTTATCGAATAGAAAGAAGGCAGTCATATGGGAAAACGAGCAGAACAGGCAATTTCAACAAAACGTAAATTATTATATACAGCCTATCAGTTAATACGTGATGAAGGATATCCTGCCTTAACCATAAGAAAACTTTGTGAGAAAAGTGATGTATCAACAGGTGCGTTTTATCATCATTATCAATCGAAAGAAGATTTAATTACACAGGGTTTTATGAGCTTTGATGAAGAATTAGAAGAAGAATTAAAACATGTTACAGAAACTGATCCTATCAAAATGATTCGTTATATTATTCTAAGCTTGACCAAATATGTTTTTGATAATGGATCAGGATTTGCGAAGGAATTATATATTTCTCAACTATCTATATCTAATAATTATATTACACAGAAAACACGCCCCTATTATCAAGGAGTGCTATCTTATGTAAAAAAAGCGCAAGAACAAAATATTATAAAAAATGATATGGATGCCGATGAAATCACCAGTGTATTATTACGCATTGGACGAGGAACGATACTTGACTGGTGTCTACATGATTATGGTTATGATTTATTACAACAGTCAAAAAAAGATTTAGATTTTATGTTACAACAGTTTCTTATTACACCTAATACATAATAGTATTTTGTATATTGATCAGAATTTTCTGATCTTTTTATTTTTAGATATGCATATTTAGAATATTTACCAGATATGCCGCGCGTATTTTATAACGCGCGCGAAAAAAACGCGAAAAGCGCGCGAAAACATAATAAAAGTTCAAATAAAATTAAGATATTTTAATATAAATAAAAGAAAGATTTAGTTCTATTTATAAAATATATCAAAAAATCACGCATATAGATAATCAAAAAAGTTAAATGAAAATGGCCAATTATCGGTTTATGGAAGGAAATATGACAAAATACAAAACTCTTATAATCCAATCATGCGCGCGGTTTTTCGCGCGGTGAAATAAATCATAAAATTTTATTCGCGCGCGTTATGGTGCGCGCGCGTAAACCTATAAGATCACATCAATTTCAATCATGAATGTTCTATCAAAAGTAAAGTAACCCTTAATTCATACAAATAAATATAGATATTAGGTATTCACAGCTGTATTCCAGCTGTTTTTTTAAATATCTGAACACAAAGTGTCATATTTAAATTTCATTTTCTCACATGAAATATCATAAAGCCCTCAAATACGCCGTGTTTAAAGGCTTTTTCGCATGCCGTGAAAATTCACGGGTTACGTTATAAATCCTAACCAATCTTACCTACTCCCTAATGATAGCTAAAGTGTTGTAATCGCTTTCTTGACGAGTTAAGATAACGGTGCAAGAGATATCAAGGAGGAGGAAATTGATATGATGCAAAAAATTCAACGCTTCGGTGGAGCAATGTTCACGCCTGTTCTACTGTTTGCATTTGCCGGTATCGTTATAGGTATATCGACATTGTTCACGACTGAAGCAATTATGGGAGGCCTCGCTGATCCAAATGGTTTATGGTATCAGGTATGGAACATCCTGCTGCAAGGTGGTTGGACAGTATTTAACCAATTACCACTGATCTTCGTTGTTGGCTTACCAATTGGTCTGGCTAAGAAACAGCACGCACGCTGTTGTATGGAAGCATTGGTGCTTTACTTAACATTCCAATATTTCTTAAGTACCATTCTTAGTCAATGGGGAGCAAACTTTGGTGTAGACTTCGCTACAGAAGTTGGTGGTACCAGCGGTTTGACAATGGTAGCCAACATCAAAACATTAGACATGGGTATGATCGGTGCATTGATGATTTCAGGTATCGTTATCATGCTACACAACAAATTCTTCGATACAAAACTTCCTGAATGGATGGGAACATTCAGTGGTTCAAGCTTCGTAGTTATCGTAGGATTCTTCGCATTAGTACCAGTTGCATTATTATCTGCATGGTTATGGCCAATGGTACAAAGTGGAATGAGAGCATTCCAGGGATTCATCTCTGATGCAGGTGCGCTTGGTGTATGGGTATTCATCTTCATGGAACGTATCTTAATTCCATTTGGATTACATCACTTATTGTACTTCCCATTCTATTATGATTCAGCCGTAATCGCTGGTGGTGTATATTCTGCATGGGCAACACAGCTTCCTGAGTTAGCCGCAAATTCTGGTTCTCTAAAAGAATTAGCACCATATGCTTGGCCAACATTAACTGGTCTATCAAAAATCTTTGGATGTCCAGGTATTGCCTTAGCATTCTATGTAACTGCAAAAGACAGCAAGAAAAAACAAATTGCAGGTCTGTTGGTTCCTATCACATTAACCGCAATCTTCTGTGGTGTTACAGAACCAATTGAATTTACCTTCTTGTTTATCGCACCAGCATTATTCGTTGTACATGCCTTATTAGCCGCAACATTGGCAACCGTCGCTTATATCTGTGGCGTTGTTGGTGTACTGGCTGGTGGTTTGATTGAAATGTCTGCCTTAAACTTCATTCCATTGATGGCAAGTCACTGGTCAACATACTTAACATTACTTGTTGTAGGTCTGATCTTTACAGGTATCTACTTCGTCGTATTCCGCTTCCTGATCTTAAAATTCGATTTCAAAACACCAGGACGTGAAGATGATGAAGAAATCAAATTCCACAGTAAAAAAGAATATCGTGAAAAACAAAATGGCGGTTCTATCGAAGGCTCTTCAGAAACAGCATCACATGGTGATACATTAGCAGAAAAGATTCTGGAAGCCCTTGGTGGTAAAGATAACATTGTGGATGTCACAAACTGTGTTACCCGCTTACGTGTCAATGTAAAAGATGAAAATCTAGTACAAAATGATAAATACTTCAAATCCATTGGAACACATGGAATCAAAGCAACAAAGAAAAACATTCAGGTTATTGTCGGCCTGTCTGTACCTCAAGTAAGAGATGACTTTGAGCATTTACTATAAAAGAAAGCAGGGATCATGATGGCAAAGAAAATCAGAACAGTAAAACAGACAACCGCAGAAAAGAAAATGGATCGTTACTTCAACATTGTGAAAGTCTTTCTGGCAATCACACCAATCATCTGTTACGTATATGTAACCTTAAGGGGAATGATGCTGGGCGTAGGGTTTCAGGAAGTCATTGCCAAAGAAGCAAACATTACCATTTTATTTCTGATATCTATGTTGAATCCATATATTGCATATCTACTTCATTTGATGGAGAAGAAGCTGAAAGAACAAAACTTCAGTTTCGCAGTAATCAATATGGCAGCACTGTTAATTGCCCAGGCTTTAACAATGAATCTGTTCTACTTTCTGATGCTTGCCTTCTTGTTCTATAAAGCTGTGAACTATTATCAAGTTCCATTAAAAAAATCCATGCATGAATTGACATTGAAAAACTCATTCCTGTATGGAGAAGGCAGCTTTCTAATCGTAGCTCTAAGTTCTGTATGTTTATTCGCAACCATTCGTTTAATGTAAAATAGGAGGAAAAGGAAATGGAAAAGAAATATTCAATTACTATCGCAGGTGGAGGAAGTACCTTCACACCAGGAATCTGTTTATTATTATTAGATCACATGGAGCGTTTCCCAATCAGAAAGATCTGCTTCTATGACAACAACAAAGAACGTCAGGAAATCGTCGCAAAAGCTTGTGAAATCTATATGCACGAAAATGCTCCTGAAGTAGAATTCAACTATACAACAGATCCAGAAACAGCATTTACAGATGTTGACTTCGTTATGTGCCACATCCGTGTTGGATTATATGCAATGCGTGAAAAAGATGAAAAAATTCCAATGAAATATGGCGTTGTTGGTCAGGAAACTTGTGGTCCTGGTGGAATCGCCTATGGTATGCGTTCTATTGGTGGGGTTATCGAAATCCTTGACTACATGGAAAAATATTCACCAGATGCTTGGATGTTAAACTACTCAAATCCAGCAGCAATCGTAGCAGAAGCAACACGTAGATTACGTCCTAATTCTAAGATTTTAAATATCTGTGATATGCCTATCGATTTGGAAGAAAAAATGGCTACTATGGTTGGATTATCATCTCGTAAAGAAATGTCAGTTGGTTACTATGGCTTGAACCACTTTGGATGGTGGTACAAAATCGAAGATAAATATGGAAACGATTTAATGCCAGCAATCAAAAAACACATGGCAGAAAACGGTTTCGCAGATGCTTTATCTAAAACAAATCAGCACGTAGAACCAAGCTGGATTGAAACATTTGCAAAAGCAAAAGATGTATATGCACTTGATCCAGATACTATCCCTAATACTTACTTAAAATACTACTTATACCCAGATTATGTAGTAGAACACACAGATCCAAACCACACACGTGCTAACGAAGTAATGGAACACCGTGAAAAACACATCTTCGATGCTTGTCGTGAAATTATCGCAAAAGGTACAGCTGTTGGTTGTGGTTTTGAGCCAGATGCTCACGCTGAATATATCGTTGACTTAGCTTGTGCAATCGCTAAGAATACAAAAGAAAAGATGTTATTGATCGTACCTAATGAAGGTGCTATTGAAAACTTTGATCGTACCGCAATGGTTGAAATTCCATGTATCGTTGGTAAAAACGGATACGAAAGAATCGTACAGGGTGCTATCCCTCAATTCCAGAAAGGTTTGATGGAACAGCAGGTTTCTGTCGAAAAATTAGTTGTAGATGCTTGGATTACAGGAAGCTACCAGAAATTATGGCAGGCACTTACATTATCTAAGATCGTACCTAGCGCAAGAGTTGCGAAACTGATCCTAGATGATTTAATTGAAGCAAACAAAGACTTCTGGCCTGAATTAAAATAATATGGGACTCTTTAAAAAGAAAGTAAAAACACTGTACGCTTTCGCAAATGGTCAAAGTATTCCAATTGAAGATGTACCTGATGATGTATTCGCCACAAAGATGATGGGAGATGGGATTGCCATTATCCCTTCATCCGGTGAAATCTATTCGCCTTGCGATGGTGAAATATCCATGGTCATGGAGCATAGTCTACATGCGTTAGGTATCATCAATGAAGATGGTATGGAGTTATTGCTTCACATTGGTCTTGATACCGTAGAACTTATGGGGGAAGGCTTTTGTGCTCATGTGAAAAAAGGGGATTATGTGCACAAAGGAGATCTGCTTGTTACTTATGATGCAACACTGGTAAAAGAAAAAGGTTACAAAGACACAACGATGTTGATTGTTGTAGATCCTAAAAATCATCAACTGGTAAGCTATCATACCAACAAAGAAATGCATAAGGGGACAAGTGAATTACTAACATATAAGTAAGATGATGAAAATCGTGTAATCACCATGTGATATGCCTGATTACCATCACATGAAAAGGTTGTCAGTTGACAGCCTTTCTTTTATTAGAAAGAGGATAAAAAATGAAAAAATATATTGTTATCATGTTTGGCTTTATGATTGTCGGATTCGGATGTGCCTTAACAATCAAAGCAAACGTTGGCATGGGGGCATGGGATGCATTCGCAAAATCTTTTTCCGATATCATTGGTATCGAAGTAGGTACAGCTGGTATCATCTTTAATTGTATGTGTGTGATTGGACAGCTGATACTGTTAAGGAAAAACTTCACCTTTCAACACCTGCTGCAAGTTCCCTTCTGCATGGTACTTGGCGTTATTGTTAATTTTGCGGCTAGTACAGTATTTACCTTTGAAGTTACATCTATATGGCAAGGGATTCTTTTATATCTTTTAGCGAATATGATATGTGCACTTGGGGTATCCATGGTAATGCTGATCAATAAAGTGACCATGGCATTAGAAGGTTTTTGCATGGTGCTATCACGTATCTTTCCAATTGAATTTCACAAAGTGCGTCAGCTTGCGGATATCATAAGTATAGCTGGTGTTATCCTGTTAACCATAGTATTTCCTATCCCTTTATCTTTAGGGATTGGGACAGTATTGGGTATGTTGATATTCGGTCCTACCTTAGGTATTTTTATGAAGCTGTTGCATCCGATATTTCTAAAACTAAATTTGATCGATTCTCTGGTAGAAAAACAATTTGAACAGCCTTAATGAGTTTTCTACTTTCATCGTATGAAAATAGACTTCGTTAATAATTATTATAAGGCAAAGTATTCATAAATCGAATAGTAACTTCTTTATATTTTTCTTTACTAATTAATATAGGATATAATATTCCAGAAAGGTTTGCTTCATAATTTGATATACTCGTTAAATAATGAAGATTAATAACGGTACTTCGATTAATATATATAAAATTCCCACAACTTTTAACCAAATCGAAGAACTTTGTTAATGATACAAGATTTACATATATTTTTTCCTTTTTTGTATAAAGTGCAACTTTTCTTTTTTCAAAAGATGCGTATATAATATCATTTTTTCTAACCTTTAAATTACCTGTATTCGTCTTAAATAGTAAATATATATTTCGTTCTAAGTATTCATTACAGTTTAAAAACACACTTGGAAAAGATGTCATAAATTCATGTTTATCAATAAATCCATACACATTCAAACCAAAAGCATCGTTCATGTCATCGATATTAGATGTGATAAAAATGATGATTGCTTGATTTTTTTTATCACGTAAAATTTCCGCTGTTTCTAACCCATTTGTACCTGACATTTCAATATCTAATAATATAATATCCATATGAATCTGATTCAAGTATTTAAGAAATTCATCTGCGCAATTATAAGCGTATATACGATAATCTACATTGCTCAAGCTAGGAAATGAATCAATCGTTTTTCTTATAAGCTCACGAAAATCTTTATTACTATCTATGATCGCGATATTTCTCATGATAAAATCACTCCTTATATGAAAAGGATAACACTAAGATTATGTTTTGTATATAAAATTAAAAAAGCGTCTATTTTTAGGCTTTAATATCCATTTATAATAATATACAATTATTCGTTCAAAAATAATATGATTTCGTTCAAAGAAACAAAGATATCATTATGACTGTGGTATATTATATATATAAAGGAGATACACATTATAATCTTCTTTAATATAATTATCTTAAATGAAACAATATACCTAGGAGTGATGTAAGCCATGAAATTTAAAAAAATAGTACTTTACAGTACTTTGATAACGTGCATTATATCTGCGATATTGCCATATTTTAGGTTTTTTAAAAATTTAAACTATATATTAGCTGGTGATATCCAAATAGGGTTAATGATACTCATCTTCATTGAACTTGTTTTAGTCATATATATAGGTGTAAAAGAATAGCTTACAAAAAAATAGATAAATACGCATTTATGCTTATAGAGATTTCTAATAATATTTTTACTTTAGAAATCTCTTTTTTCATAATTTATATAAATAAATAATTCTATTTATCCATCACTATTTTATATGATATAATTATACATGAGAAAGGGATGAATGCTATGCGTTTAGAAGATATGATCAATGCAAATTATACGCATTTAAATGAAAATGATCATGAGATTTGGAAATTTATAAAAGAAAACAGAGAACTATGTGAACATTTATCCATTGATGATTTAGCACTTCGCTGTCATGTTTCTCGTTCTACAATACTACGTTTTGCGAAACGTATTGGATTAAATGGTTATTCAGAATTAAAGGTGCATTTACGCATCGATAATGCGAATACAAATGAAAATCATATTGGTTTAGAATATGTCTATAACATATATAAAGATTACATGGATGAAATAAAAGAGAAAGATTTTACCAATGTTCTTGAATTAATTGCCAACGCAAAAAATGCTTATGTATATGGTACAGGGAGTATTCAAAACAATGTCGCAATGGAAATCAAACGTACTTTTTTATATGTAGATAAATTATTTTTCAATATCACAAGTGCGAATGAATCTTATATCTATTCAGAAGTCATTGACCATAATGATGTAATAATTATGATATCTTATTCTGGTGAAAATGCATCTATGCTGGAGTTCGCAAAGAAATTGAAAACTAAGAGTGTTCCCATCATTTCTATCACAGCTAACAAAGATAATAGTCTTGCACATTTGGCTAGTGAATCGTTATATGTGGAGATACCAAATTTAATCAATCCGATGGGTCCTCGATACGAAGGTTTGGTAAGCTATTTTATTCTAGTGGATTTCATTATTGTGAAATATATGGATTATATGGAAAGGATGAATCATCATGACACTGGAAGAATTGATTGAGGAACATTATGAACAGCTAAATGAGAATGATTTATATATTTGGCAATATATCTATCATCATAAAAGGGAATGTCATAAGATGTCCATTCAGGAACTGGCGCATGCTTGTAACGTATCACATACCAGTATTATTCGTTTTGCGAAAAAGCTGGGACTAGATGGATATAGCGAATTAAAGGTATATCTAAAATGGAGTCTAAACAAAGTTTCAACGTTTGATCATAAAGTCTTGCCTACATGTGCGAATGAAATGAAAGAAACAATTGATTATATGGAAACCGCAGATTTTGATCAAATCCTACAATATATTGATGAAGCCAATCGTATCTTTATATATACAACTGGTGAATTTCAACACCATGTGGCGCAGGAATTAAAAAGAGAATTTGCGTATTGTAAGAAAATTATGCATTTAATTGAAGGCGATAATGAGTTGGATACCATTTTAAATCGTAGCACTCGAGATGATCTTTTCTTTATTATTTCCTTGTCCGGAGATAATGAAACAGCGGTAACCCTTGCGAAAGTTATTCGTAAAATGCATACGAAATCTATTGGTATAGCAATGAATAATGGCAACTTGTTATCGAAATATTGTGATGAATTTATTGGTATCAGAACCAGTTATTTTGATACAGGTTACTACGATCGACGTTTTACCTGTAGTGCTCAGTATTTCAATGCCATAGAATTATTATTTTTACGGTACTTAGAATATTGTTCATTGAAAAGTTCAGATTAAAACAAAGGCAACTATCGAACACATAGTTGCCTTTTCATAATGTTTGTTTAAGAAATCATAATAAGTATATTTGTTTTGTTAATCAAACGTTATACATGTTAAAGAATTGACTTACTAATTTGCTTAGTTATTTTGCTTTGATATCATCTATTAGCTTTTCAGGCTGAATGATCATAATTTTGTATGACTTATTGTTATCGTCTTTTACATTCAATTTATATGCTGTTTTCTTTGCGGAGTCTAAAAAATCATTGAAATCGATAGAAGGATTTACCTGACACGCTAATGCATATAACCCTGATACATAAGGAACAACTGTATCTTGCCCACCTTGGATATAATACATATAATCCTTATTCCCATACAATGAGGCCACTGTTATATCATTCGTAGGAACGTAAATCTTTGAATCATCATATTCATTTAGATAATAACTATGGATATCATTTACATCTGAATAAGGCGTTTTATATAAACCAGTAAATTCCATGACTGGATTCATAGGATTTTGGCACAATACTTCAATACCTTCTTCTTTTGCTTTCTTGATTGCATCCGTTAATTCATCTGCATTTTTAGTCTTTGCTTTCGCAGGATAATCTTTTTCAAAATATCCTTCAGATAATGAGATTACTCTGATTTTATTTTTTAAATCTTTGTTCATTTCAATTAGCTTAATGATATCCTGTGCAACATTATGGCAGTCATTTTCTTTCGTTTCAAAGTTATAAATACTATCATTTATATAATACAATTTTGATTTAGGTGCTACGCCAACATTTTTCCCTGCTGCAATGGAAGCCATCATGACACCTGTTAAAGAAGCCTCATCAGGGATATTTGCTCATAGAAACATAAAACGATAAGTTATCCTTAATTTCTTCATGATCCGTTAGTAACGTATCACCAATAACTGCGATACCCACTCCACTACCATCAATATCATTATCGTGCAACTTTGTTAAACCGAGCTTTGCCACTTTTCCATCATTTAAAAGTTTTGTTGGATGAAAACCCTCAGGTAAGCTATCTGGCCATTTCGTCAAAGTATCAAAAACTGTATGATTATTTAAATCATCTATAGAAATATCATTTAATTTATCTTCATCTATGCTTAAATTTGTAAAATCATAATATCCTGATTCATTTTTTTCATAAATTTTATCTGAATTTTCTACAATTTTACTTGGTGATTTTGTGTGTGTTTGGATATAGTTATCTTTCCATGATACTGATTTTGAACAAGCACTTGTCATGAATAATATCATAGTAATCATTATCATAAATCTTTTTTGACTAGTATTCATAATAGCTTAACTTCCTTTCTTAATTTTAAATTCACCTGTTTTACCATACTGAAAAAACTGAAATCACTACTAAAATTGTAAGTCCTAATGATTATATAAATTTGCGTTTGTTTATTACTGATGAAACCTTAATACCAATTACTTATATAAATGTTTCACAGTACTAAACTAAAGCTTTACAAATAACCATTATCATCATCTTCTTTCTCATCCAAATGACATATCTTTTATAATTACACTTTAACGTGTAATCCATGTTAGTCAATGATAGTGGGTCTTTATATCATAAGTGGAATATAATGAGTATCTTATAAAAAATACCCTATAACAATCACTGGGTATCTATTAAAATTAAATTTTGTTTTTGATGAATATCACCTATCATTTTGCTCACTTTTTTGTAATCAAATTAATATCTTGTTGTTTCCTACCAAGTCCATCATAATAAAAAAACAAGGAACTTTTGCTTCCTTGTTTCGTGTTTGCTTATTTTTCAAATATAACAGTACCTTCTTTGAATGTTTTCAATACTTGAATATCTTTAATATCCATCTTATCTACTTTCAAAGGATTCTTATCCAGAATCACAAGATCTGCCAGTTTACCAACTTCAATACTACCCTTTCTATCTTCCTCAAAATACTGATATGCAGCATTGATGGTTACTGCTTTTAAAGCTTCCTTCACAGATATGCACTGATGTGTACCAAGTGTGACACCATTCTTTGTGATACGATTTACTGCTACCCATACACTTTCTAGCATATTTGGCATAATAACCGGTGTATCTTGATGGAACGTCATGGATAAGCCTTCGTCTAAGGCACTCTTTGTACAAGAGATGTTTTCTGCACGTTCTTGTCCGAAGTTTACCAGATGTGTATCGCCCCAATAATAAACATGAGCCACAAAGAAGGATGGTAATACACCAATTTGTGTTAACTGAGGTAATTGATCAGGGCGAAGGGTCTGACAGTGTACCATAACAGGTCGTGTATCTGTTTGTTTTTGTCTGCTGTGATGGAAGGCATCTAACATCTGTTGAGAAGCCGCATCTCCATTACAATGAACCAATAACTGTTTATGATCATCCAATGCGGTTTGGATATATGTATCTACATCTTTATCTTCATATGTAGGGTATCCACAATAATCGCCACTGTTTTCGTAAGGCTTGCTCATCCATGCGGTTTTCCCTTGAGGAGAACCATCTAAGAATAATTTATATCCGCCAATTCTAAAATGATTTTTATAGTCTGTCAAATCTGTTCTTGAACGTACGACCTCTTTATCATTAACGATATCTACATAGGCCACAACATCCAATAACATTTTATCCTGTTTTCCAAGGTTTTCATAAATAGCAACTTCATCGCCATGTGCAAAGCCTTCTTGTGCGGTTGTGATACCATAGCTTGCGTAAATCTGTTGTGCTTTGTATGCGTAATCATCAATATGATCTAGTCCCATAACACGTTCTGCAGGTCCTCGCATAAATGCAATTTCTTCCATATATCCATTCAAATGACCTTCTTCATCACGTCCATAGCTGCCACCTTCAGGATCTTTTACTTCATCAGTTAAGTTGTATTCTTTTAATGCAGCACTGTTTAATACACCAAGATGGAAAGATGCATGTGCAATAATGATTGGGTTTGTGGTTGAAATTTCATCAAGCTCCAGACGTGTTGGATGACGATGCTCAGCTAAAGCATTGTGATCATATCCAAATCCCATTAACCATTCATGATCGTTTTTATTGTTTTCTTTGATATATAATGCAAAGCGTTCTTGGATTTCTTTTATACTTTTTACACCGCTTAATGGCACAAATTTTAATGTATTTGCGAATTGTAGCAAGTGGGAATGTGCATCAATAAAGGATGGCATTAAACACTGCCCTTTTAAATCATAATATTCACATGTAGCATTTGCTTCCTTTTTCAATGCATCCAAACTGCCTAATGCTTTGATGGTTCCATTTTCAATCAATACTGCATCACACACTTCATCTGCCATTGTTAAAATGTCACCATTGTAGAATAATACTTGTTTTTCCATATCCTTGCCTCCTAAGTGTTTTACACTTTATTTAACTTTTTTTATACCAGGTGTTGTGAATAAACATAACACTGCGATAAATCCTAATACATATAATGCTTTACTTGTAGAATGGATTCTGGCTTCTGCATTGATATGCATACTTTCCTGTTTTTCTACTTCACTCATTTGAATATCAGAAATCGTTTTTTCAAAGTTTTGATCACTCAAGAATGAATAGGTCTTATTTTCTTCCGCAACTGCGACTTGATTACTGATTTTATCATCATGACTTACCTGTCCACTAATATCAGATGTAATGGTAAATATCATTACCATACCAAGTAAAGCAACACCTATTGCCTGCCCTACATTTCTTGCGGTAGCCTGAATTCCACCTGATTGCTGTGCATCTCTTTCATTAACTGCGACAGCAACAACATTGCTTGCCTGCGCACTTACCATACCCTGACCAGCACCTGCAATTGCAAGTCCTACATACATTAGATAAGATACTCCGGTTTCCTGTAAAGAGAATGCCATTGGAATAACAGATACAGCTAATAAGATATATCCAATCTGTAAGATTTTCTTTGGATGTGCATTAGGGAAAAACTTTGGAATTCCCATAGAGAACAGAAACATTGGTAAACCAACACTAATCATCGCAACACCAGTCATTACTGCATTAAATCCACCAACAAGTTGTAAATATGGATTAATCAGCATAACTGTTGCGCCAAGATATAAGAACACCATAGCACTTGCGACAAGTCCTGCACGTACTTGTGCAGATTTGATAAATGATTGTGGTAATAATGCGCAGCCATTGGCTTCTTCTACTCTTTTTTCAATCACAACCATAATGCCAAGAATAACCAATCCGAATATGATACATGGAATTGCTGGTGAGATACCAAAGATGGTAAATGGTGCATGAATTGGTGTGATAAGTCCCCATACAGATACTTTGGAAATACCAATTAAGAAGATAAACAATCCAATAGCAGTACCTACGATACCAACAAGATCCAGTTTTAATTTCTTTTCTGATTTTTTTACATCTGGAATGTAGAAAGATCCTGCCAGAATTAAAATGAAATAAACAGCCAATGCGCCAAAAGCGATACGAAATCCAAATTTATCTAACAAAACACCTGCCACAATAGGACCAACACATGCGGCGATACCAGTTGCTGCACCAATTGCGCCAAATGCAAATACACGATCATTTCCTTCATAAATTCCGGGAATTAAACCTAAGACAGATGGAATCATAAAACTTGCGCCCAATCCAACTAAAAATCTTCCTCCCCAAATAAACATAAATACATTTGAAGACAAGGCCAGCATAAATTCGCCAAGAATTGCTAGTACCACACCGATACGGAAATTCTTTTTCCATCCAATGATGATACCCAGCATACCTCCTGCGATCATAAATGCACCTGCGCATAAGGAATATACCATATTCGCCAACTGTATATCATTCATATTCGCATGTAAAGCGGACATTAATGCATTAGTCGCAACACTCAAAACAGCATTATCCCCTGATGTACCAATTTGTGTAAACATTAATACAAGTAATGGTAAATATATAAATTTACTTTTCTTTGAAACCTCTGTATTCATAACTACCTCCTATAATCGATATGACTTTTATTGATGATTTCCTCATCCACTGATATATTTTAGTGTTTTTTGTTCTTTTGTTAAGTAGTATAATTACCGGAATTATGGTAAAATCCTACTAGATAGACGTACATATTTTTTGGGGTGATATCATATGAATCTACGTCAAAATACCTTGTTGCAGATCATGTTGAAGGAAGGAAGCTTTCAAACGATTGACTCCCTTGCAGTTCTGTTAAACTGTTCTGAAAAAACACTGCGCAATGATATTAAGGATATCAATACATTCTTAAAAGATAATAATTTTGAAACAAGTATCCAGACGAAACAAGGCAGTGGCGTTCATTTATCTTTATACAAGAGTGAAGAAGCTTATCTTCATTTTTTTCTCGATACAAAAATTTTAGAAATACGACCTGAACTGGAACGCTTTTATCGTGGAATGATTGCTTTACTTTTTTCTTCCCAGCCTTTTACTATGGATTCTCTTGCGGAGGAATTATATAGTAATCGTGCACAATTAAAAACTGACATCCTGCGATGGGAAAGTATGCTACAGACATTTCATCTGACATTGGAAAAGAAATCACATTTAATGATTACAGGAAAAGAAGAAAATATTCGTTTATTCGTTTTATATTATTTTTATCAAGTAGCCCCAACTGCGATGGTACAAACAATAGAGCCTTATTTTTTAGAAGATCATGAAGAAATATTTTTGAATATCCTTCATTTATATGAACAAAAACTTGGTCAACAATTTACTAACAATGCCATTCATCATTTTTGTATATATTTAGGTATCATGATTAAACGTATCCGTCTACATCATTCTATTCAGCAAACTAATGAAACTATGATGATAGATAACGATATCAAAAAACTTATGGAGGATACTTTTCATATTCATTTTCATCAAGATGAGCTTGCATTTTTGGATAAGGTTATGGAAAGTGGCGCAAAACAATGGAATAATGCATTTATCCAAAACTATACCATTACAAATCAAACAAAACATATTGCTGATATTTTTCTAAAAGAGTTACAAAACACCTATCATCAGCCAATTGATAAAACCTTGTATAAACCATTTTGTATCCTGTTAGAAACCGCTTTACGTCGAAAAGAGTATGATATGCGTGTTTTAAATTATAATAGTAATCAGGTAAAATTTGATTATCTTCCTGTCTTTTTAAGTGTTGTAAAGATTTTCTTTGACCATAAAGAACTTCATGATTTACATTTATTTGAAACAGAATATACAAGACTTGCCATGTTACTGATTCCTTATTTCAAAGAGTTGAACATTGCGAATAAACTACATGTTGGTTTGGTTGTGAATTGTAGTATCGAACAAGCCTATTATGGTAAATATACGATTGAAAAAGCATTGCCCAATATTGAGATTAATCAAATATTGACTGAATTAGATATGGAAAAGATGTCAAATGATGAGGATTTTTATATATCGTTTAATTACTTGAAAACAGAAAAGCCCTATATCCAGATATCCGGCATGCTGCATTCTAAAGATATTGAAAAGATTAAATCTTCTATTAGCGACTTTCAGAATAAAAATCGTAAAAGCTTGTTCTCCAAAAAATATGAAATAAAAAAGATATCTTCCATCACCTATGATCAACTGACACAATGCCTATATGATGAGATGAAAAAGCGCAATTGTTTTGATATGAATCTGACACAGTTTTGCGATCAAATACATATCATTAAATTATTTCAGGATGATATTGCCATTATTCCATTCTTTCACAAAGGTATCAAAGAGGACTTCCTTTCAATATATGATATAGAAAAAGACTTTTATATGGAAGGTGTTTGTATCCATCATATACATATGTTATGTATCAAAGAACGCCCTTATCATGAATTGTATGATTATTTGTTGTATTATAAGCATCATCTGAAAAAGGATATCATAAAACCATAAATGGTAAATTCGGTTTGTTTATCGAAAAACATCATATCACGATAAACATGGAGGATGTTATAAAAATTTTAGAAACATATAATTTTCTAATAAAGTAGCAGTAACGAAAAGATAATGAAAAAAGATGTTTATTTGCTATTCCCACTTTCTGAAAAATATTTAAAAAATGGGAATAGATACTGATTTTGATATGGATATATGTTATCATAAAGACAAGTTAATCCCACTTTTTGAAAAAATTATTATGTTGGAAAATTGTACAAAAAAGAAATTGATTTTGTTGTAAAGAAAAAAGATGAACAGATTTACATTCAGGTAAGTGATAATATTTCTGATGAAAAAACCTTTACACGTGAGGTTTCTGCTCTTTTAGATATCCGTGATGCTTATCCAAAAGTACTGATAGCAAGAACACGACATGAACCATATCAATATGAAGGTGTACAAATTATTGATATGGTAGATTGGTTGAGAAAATAATGTAAGGAGAAGGTAGAATCCTGCATAAAAGGCAACTACCTTTTTGTTTACTATATATAAATTTGAAATTTTCGCCAATTTGTCCATAAAAACAGTAAATATTTCCAAAATCCCTAAAATAAACGTTTTAGCATAGGCAACATTAAAAAATTTTGTTAAAATTTATGTTGTGAGAGAAAGGGGTTTTCTTATGAAAGCAATCACTGGTTTCCTGGAGAAATATTTATCTCCAATTGGCGCAAAGCTTGGTAATCAACGACACTTACAGGCTTTAGCAAACGGTATGATGATGACACTTCCATTACTTGTTATTGGATCTATCTTCATGATTATCGCAAATCCACCAATCAATATGGATACTGTGGATTTAAACACAACCAACGTATTAATTCGTTTTTTGATTAACTGGAAAGAATGGGCAACGACTTACAACTCTCAGATATTAGCACCTTACAACATGACATTTGGTCTGTTAGGTCTAATGACTGCATTTGCTGTTGCATATTCTCTAGCAAAAAGCTACAAGATGAATGCCGCAATCTGCGGTATCATGAACATGTCTATCTTCCTACTAGTATGTTCAGAAGTTGTGCCAACCACTGTAGAAGGTGTGAATGGTATCACAACCAATTACTTAGATAGTAACGGTTTATTTGTCGCATTAATTTTAAGTTTTGTGACAGTCGAAATTACACGTTTTATAGAAACCAAAGGAATAAAAATCAAGTTCCCTGACAGTGTACCAAGCATGGTTGGAAACTTCGTAAATTCCTTACTTCCATTACTGGTAAATATCATCATTATCTATGGTATTAATCTGATGTTGATCAGCGCTACGGGCAAAACGCTGCCAGAAATGATTATGAGTATTTTAACACCAGCCATCAATGTTGGTAACAATGTATGGGTATATGCATTGATTATCATGTTCTCAAATATCTTATGGTTCTTAGGTATCAATGGAACAACTGTTGTATTCCCTATTGTATTTATGATTGGATTAAATGGTACAGCTGCCAATGCAGAAGCAATTGCTGCAGGTGCTAGCGCTGTTACTTCTATGAATCTACAGTTATTCCGTTATGCAATGTTAGGTGGTGCTGGTGGTACCCTTGGATTGATTATCCTGATGTGGAAAAGCAAGAGTGCTAAATTTAGATCACTTGCACGTATCTCTGTTGTGCCAGGTGTTTGTTCCATCAATGAGCCAATTACATTCGGTGTACCTATGGTATTTAATCCCATCTTAGGTATTCCATATATTTTGATTCCTAGTATTTGTGTTGTTTTGGGCTATTACGCACAAGAATTAGGTGTCATCGCAAGAGGTTATGTCGCAGATCCAAGCTTTATTCCATTCTTTGTACAGGCTTGGATGTCTGGTTCAGATTTTAAAAATGTAATCTTTATGTTTGTATTAATTGCATTAAGTGTGGCAATTTACTATCCATTCTTTAAAGTATATGAAAAGATGGAATTAGCAAAAGAAGCAGAAGAAGTTGAAGAAGAATTGGAGGGCTTTGAATAATGGCAAAACAAATGTATGACCCATGGTCAAAAATCACAACACGTAATGGTTATGCTTGTGATGAAGTAATTTCTGCATTACAAAAATCTATTCGTAGAGGCTTAGAGGAACAAGCTTGTATGTTCGCTTATGAGTTATATATCTCATCTCCTCAGCTGGAAGAAAAATTGTGGCGACGTTTACTTACCATTTCTGTAGAAGATATTGGAATGGGTAATCCAATGGCTGCTGTTGTAGTCAATGCGTTATCACAAATGAGATTGAATTTTGATTATGCGGACAATGATCGTACGATTTATTTCATTCATGCAATTCGTTATATGTGTTCATCTGAGAAAGATCGTTCTAGTGACCTATTGAAAAATATCTGTATCAAAAGCTTCGCTATGGGTAAATTGCCTGAAATTCCTGATTATGCACTTGATAAACATACACAGCGTGGACAGGCAATGGGAAGAGATTCCTTCCACTTCTTAAATGAAGCTAGTAAGGTTATCCCACAGGCTAAAATTGATAACGATTATAAAGAACGCTACGCTAAGATTCTAGAGGAATATGATCCAGAAAATGTATCAGATACAGCCTTTAAATTTAATGGATGGCAGTTTTAATTAGATAAACAAAACCAGGAATTCCTATATAGGTTCCTGGTTTTCTTATGTATTATAGATTTAACCAATCAAATTCCACGTTGCAATTCCTAATATACCGCCTACAGATAGACATAATAAGTACCATCCTATCTTAGAATTTTTCATTTTTCTTATCCTCCTGTTTCTTATGATATTTAGTTATATTATCAATATATAGCTATATTCATGATAACATTCTTTTAAGGCACAAACAACTCTTTTTGATCTGATTATTTTCCGGGAAATAATTTCCCTATTTCCTTTTTCATTTGAAATAATAAATTAGACCAATAATTTCTTTCATTTCATATTATATTTCCTCAGTTTTGTTACATTAGTAGAAAGCCTTGTATATAAATTTTTATTCTGTTATTCTTTAATTGAAGTTGAGCTCACTTCATAAAACAGGAGGAAATAAGAGATGTATCATTCAAGATTTATGAAGAACCATTATGATGCAGGGCATCGATGGGGAGCTTTGTTATACAAAAATAAAATAGATTTAGAAAAGAATATAAGCTTTGCCTATGATGAAAAGAGAAAGGCTTTTGTGAATGATTGTATTCCAATTTATCAAAAATACTATCCAGAAATATTGGAAGAAATCAATGGAATCTGTGATGGTGCGCATATTTCAAAAGATATTTTTTATACTTTCTTGTTAGGTATGTATTGTTTCACAATGGATAATCATTGTACCTGTATGGCGTGCAAGGATGATGAACATATGTTATTTGGCAGGAACAGTGATTTTCTGGTAAGCTTAGAAAAGCAATATGATAGTTGTTATTATTGTTACGATGGATTTATTCCTTTCATTGGGAATACGACTGCATTTACCCAAATGGAAGATGGCATGAATGCTTATGGATTAGCTGTAGGTCTAACTTTTATATGCCCGACACCAAGTGTAAGAAAACCAGGACTTCATGCAGGTATGCTTGTTCGTTATATCTTAGAACATTGTAAGAGTGTAAAAGAAGCAATCACATTTATCAAAAAAGTTCCCATAGGTTCTGCACAGACGATTACTATGATGGATGCCACTGGTGAAATGGTAATTATAGAATGCAATCCTGAAAAAGTAATAGAAATATATCCTAAAAAACAAAGAAATCCATTTGTCGCAACTGCCAATTATTTTACATCAGATGAAATGCAAAAATATCAACCAAAAAATATAGATGATTGGCGAAGTCATGAACGATATGAAACAGCACAACATGCTTTATCGAAAACAGATACTTACTCTTTTGAGCTGATCAAAGATATATTGTCCGGGAAATATGGTTTCATGTGCCAGTATGATCGAAGAACAAATGCTGATACTGTTTGGTCTTGTATTTATGATATTAAAAATAAGAAAATCTATCGTTGTGAAGGAAACCCAAGTAGAAAACGATTTGTGGAAGATAAGCGATTAAACTTTATATAGAAAAAAAATCCCGTTATGCAATCACTTAGTATAGCGGGATTTTTATTTTTCTATTTGCATTTATCTAAAAGAATACACCATGCATACTAGTACCATTTTCTGTTTCCATAGATTTTTCTTGCTTCAGCTAATGATATGGTTTTCCTTTTTCCAGCTTTTATTTCATTTAGTATTTCTTCTAATTTTTCTTTAAAATTGATTTCATTCATATCCTCATCTAACAAGCATTTACCTGAACTTTTATAATCTTGCATTTCAAAATCTCCTTATTTACTTGATAATCTAAACAAATCATTTTTCTGATAAATAGCATATATGACTTGTTCTATAAGAATTTATAGAAGTTAATTGATATAAGGCACGTCTACCAATTTCACTGGTTTTAAGTTTTTATTTGCGACAGCATATTTTTCCTTAGTTTATCCAACTTCTTTGAAAGAATCAAAATTATCTACTGGTTGCCCATAATATGTAAAGTACCGCATATCCTGATATACAAAATGTGGTGCAGCCATACCACCGTCAACACCTTCTTCTACTTTAAATTCTTTTACTTCATCATTTAATATCATTTTTGTGATATATTGATAAACACGAACACCCTCTATTGTTTTCAAATACAAAGTATCATCTTTTTGATAAATCCCTTGATCAATACAATTTTCTAAATCATAGGTACCCATAAGCTCGCTACTAGGAAAGAAGTTTTCTTTTGCCACTGATTTTAAAGTACTAATTTTTTCTCCTTCTTCCTTATCCACCTTTCGTGCCATTTCCCAATAAATATGGTCTTTATAATAAATACCACTTGGGAATTTTAATTCCTCAAATGCTAAATCAAATGCATATTCTTTAGGATTGGAACTACATGCTGAGATCATAATGGTAAGTAGACAGACGATAATTATTTTAATTTTTTTATAGGGATTACCTACCTTTCAAAATCATTTCTTTCGTATATACTTCACCTTCATCACCTTCCACAACAGCATTTAGTTTTTCGGCTAGATCAATGATTGGCAATAAATCCATTTCGCTTTCTACATTGAACCAAGGTTCTTTTTGATTAAAATAAATACAAATCTTTCGATTTGAATTCACTCCTTCATAAATTAGATATGGTCCTATATTGATACTCATCTCAAATCCATCAGGTGTTTTAGTCGTGATAATTCCTGTTTGATCAATAGTGTACTCATGAGACATTTTTGTTAAAATATGTTCTATTTCCTCTAAAGTGATTGCTTTTCCCTTTCTTGAATCAATTCTCTTAATATAAAAATTATACGCCATTTTACGCTCCTCCTATGTTTTTATATAGCACTATTATAACATTTTCTAATCTATTATTTCATGAATTTAACTTTTTTTATAAATATTTCTTGATTCTAAAATCAATTCTGTTACTATTAAGACTAGAAGCTTAAAAAGAAAGGAAATCTTATGACGTACAAAAAAACAAAATAACATGTGCACTAGCATTCCTGTTGTTAGCTGTTTTACAACTGATCATGTTACACAAATCTTTTGGCAATTTCTCTCAAATATTACTTCTTTCGATATTATTAGGTGCAATGATGATTGTCGCAATAATGTTCTTTACAGAATATAAACAGAATCAAACAAGCAAAATAACCACTGAATTCATAATCACCTATCAGGATGTATCTCTTGTAATTGGCATCATTGTATTTCTTTTAGGTAAGTATTTACCTTTAAATAAATGTTTATGCACGATATTGTTCTGTGGCGCTATCGTTGTCTTATTTATTACACTTGTATCTTATATAAAAAAATCTTGAAAAGAAAAACTGTGAAATTCATCACAGTTTTATAATAATATTGTGCTTCTATATAATATTCCTAGTCTTTGTGTTTTAGATTTTTAAATATTTGAGATATCTTAAAATTGTTACCATAAGACAAAGTTCCATTACGATATAATTTAGCTCCTAACAATCCTACCCCTGCCGTAGATACTGCTAGTATAACTGCCGATAAAATAATCTGCCATAATTCTACACTACCCATTGCTACACGGGCAAACATTGCCATGCAGGATGTAAACGGAACATAGGATGCTATTGTGGATAAAATAGTTCCTGGATTTACCATTACCGAAAAGAATGTTATAAAAAATGCAATAACAAATATAATTGTAATCGGAGAAACTGCGGAAGATACTTCCTCTACTTTTGAAACCATAGAACCCATTGCTCCATAAATAAAGGTATAGAATAAGTAACCCAGTGTACCAAATAAAGCAAAGGACAACAAAACATTCACTGGTATATTGAATAAGAAATCAAGTGTATGATTCCAAATATCCGCATTATATTGGTAAGCCATTATACTGACACCAAGCATGACACCTACCTGCAAAATACTTGCGACAGCTCCCGCCAACACTTTCCCAAAAATAAGTGCATTGGTACTTGTGCTAGTAATTAAGATTTCCATAGAACGATTACCTTTTTCACTGGCAACATTGGTAGCGGTCATTTGCCCATAAAATATGATGACAAAATACATCGCAAAAATCATGATATAGGTATAGAAATAATTACTACGACCATCTTTTCCTAAAATAACGGTATCTCCCTTTATTGGTGTTGCGACAACATTTGCTATTTGCTCCTCACTTAGTCCCATAGAAGAAAGCATTTTTATTTTGTATTGCACTTCCATAACGGAAGTAAAAATATTCATTGTCATATCATTCATACTGGTATCTAATACCTGATAATCGAATGTTTTATCATCTTTAACAGATATACCTGAATCAAGCTCACCTTTTTTTACGGCTGCTTTCATATCTTCATCACTTGTCTGCTTCACAAATTTAGCTTCTGGAAATGCTTGTTTTAATAGATTATCCTCTTCAAATACATGATTGGGATCATAAATACCAATTGTTTCTGAAGTTGTGGATACTCCATCTGATTTGTTATTGATATCGATAAATCTTGGCACAAACATGACAACTGTGACAAGTACACAAATTAGTATCGTAGAAACCCGAAACCATTTTCCTTTTAAAAATCCTGCAAATTCAAACTTAAATACTTCAAAGAACTGTTTCATGCTTCATCACCTGCCTTTGCGACAAAGATATCCGTTAAGGAAGGCTCATATATCATAAACTTTTCAATATCCATATCATGATCTAGTAACATACGCAACATATCCTGTTTATGAACACCTTCATGCAGCTCTACAATAACTTCATCATTTTTTATTTCACTGCATTTTACAGCATTGCTTAAATTTGTATCACATAGTACTTTAAGCTCTTCAGCCTTTTGATTAAGCGTTGAAATAACCAAACGATTTTTACCAAACTCTTTTTTGATTTGTTTTAATTCCCCACTTAAGACTACATCACCATGATGTAAAATTACGATACTTTCGCAGAACTCTTCTACATAATTCATTTGATGAGATGAGAAAATCACCAACTTGCCATTTTGTATTAGTTCCATAACGACTTCTTTTAATACCTGTGAATTTACAGGGTCCAGACCACTAAAAGGCTCATCTAATATCACAATATCTGGATCACACATTAACGTCTGTGCCAGTTGTACTTTTTGTTGATTGCCTTTTGATAATGTATCTAATTTACGTTTTTCGTATTCTTCAATATTTAAACGTTTCAGCCATTTCTTTAAATTTGCTTTTGCCTCATTTTTAGATAAGCCACGCAAAGCTGCTAAATATAATAATTGTTCATCAACACGTTTCTTGGGATACAAGCCTCGTTCTTCTGGTAAATATCCTATTTTATAATCACTTGCTTTAAATGGTTTGCCATCTATTGTAATGCTTCCTTCATTTGCTTTGAATACATCCATCAATATTCGTATAGTAGTTGTTTTTCCAGCTCCATTTCTTCCTAATAACCCTAAGGCTTTTCCAGAAGAAATAGAGAAGGAAACACCATGAAGCACTTCGTTGCCATCAAAGCTTTTTTTCAACCCATTCGCTTCTAAAATCATGTAATCCCTCCGCTTTCTTGGTCCTATTATAATCTAGTTACCCTATATTAGCAATAAAAACCGCTATATAGTAAATTTATATAGCGGCATTCTTATCATATTACTGTTATTATTCTTGATATGCTCCATTCTCGTACACATAATAATTATTACTATTCACACTTTTCAATAACATAAAACGATTCTGGAAATCTGTTGCATATAACTTATCTCCCACAGCACCATTGCCTGTGAAATTCTGTTTTGCGACAAGGAATACTTCTTTGATTTCTCCTACTTCCTTAAAATAATCTAAACTTCCACGGGCCCATAATCATTAAAATACATCATATTCTGATATACAAAATGTGGCGCAGGCATTCCTTCATTTTCTTCCTGATCAAGCTCTTTTACTTCTTCAGATAATTCCATTTCTGTCAGGTATTTAAACACATGAATTGTATCTTTTGTCTTTAGATATAACGTTTGATGATTTTCATATAAATCACTTCCCAGATAGCTTTTTAAATCTGATGTGCCACTGTATTCCTTCTCAGGAAAATAATTCTCTTTTGCGACAGATTTTAGTGTGCCTACTTTTTCTCCTTCCACATGATTTGTTTTATCCTTCATTTCCCAATAGATATGATCCTTGTAGTAAATGCCACTTGGCATTTTTAATTCTTTAATATCTGGATAAAATGCGTATTCTTTATGTTTTTCAGCACATGAACTTAGTGATAATGTAAGTAAACATGCTATGATGATTTTTATAACTTTCATATCATACTGCCTCCCTTTTCCTATCACTATTATACATCACTTCCACCACAAAGAAATAGAACAAGCCTTCCTTACTTTTCATCATCTATAAAAAATATGATGCGTATTTAATTTCTTACGCACCATATTTATAATTACAGAATTTCTCCATTACTTTCGATTACTTTTTTATACCAATCAAAGGAATCTTTACGACTTCGTGTTAAGGAACCGTTTCCTTCATCATCCATATCAACATATACAAAGCCATAACGTTTTTTCATTTCCCCTGTTCCTGCGGAAACTAAGTCAATGCATCCCCATGGTGTATAACCCATCAAATCTACACCATCGATTTCCACTGCTTTTTTCATCTCTATGATATGATCTCTTAGATAAGATATACGATAATCATCATGGATACTGCCATCAGCTTCTATATGATCTTCTGCGCCTAAGCCATTCTCTACGATAAACAATGGTTTTTGATAACGATCCCACAAGATATTCAAAGAGATTCGTAAGCCTTTTGGATCGATTGGCCATTTCCACTCACTTTCTTGTAGATAAGGATTTTGCGCAAGCTTGATACCATTGCCTAATGTTTCTTTCGCATCAGAACGTGTTGTAATGACACCAGAATTATAGTAGCTGAATCCAATGTAATCAACACAACCTTGTTTCAGAATTTCATCATCGCCTTCTTCTTTCTTTATATGAATTGATTGATTTTCTAACTTCTTCAAGATATATGATGGATAATAACCACGGCATTGTACATCCGCAAAGAAATATTTCAGGTTTCTTGATACTAAGATTTCCTGTTCCACATCACATGGATTACATGTTTCAGGATATGTTAAAATATGTGCTAACATCATACCAATTTGGTTGTTTTCATCAATTTCATGTCCCAGTTTTACAGCTTTTGCGCTAGCGATAAAGATATGATGAATTGCCTGATAGTATTTCTGTTGATCCATTTCATGAACACCTAAGGTATCATAACCTCTTAATAAATTGATTTCATTAAAGGTCATCCAGTATTTAACTTTTCCTTTGTATCGCTCAAATATTGTACGACAATAATTTAAGAAACAGTCAATTGTGGAACGGCTCAGCCATCCATCATACTGCTCAGAAAGGTATAGTGGCATATCAAAATGGTTGATGGTGACAACTGGCTCAATTCCATATTTTAAACATTCATCAAATACCTGATCATAAAATGCTAATCCTTCTTCATTTGGCTGTTCCTCAATACCTTTTGGATATATTCTTGTCCAACTGATAGACATGCGGAAACATTTAAACCCCATTTCCGCAAGCAATTGAATATCTTCTTTATAATGGTGATAAAAATCTACCGCACGATGACTTGGATAATACATCGCATCATCTAAAACTGCTTTGTAGCCTTTTGGAATGTAATCAGAGCCATGAAGGTAAACAATTTGATTATGTTCATCTAAAAAGCTGTGTTTTCTTTTTCTTGTTAGTGAGCCATTGGTTTTTGTGTCTGATGTCGCAAGACCTCTGCCCCCTTCTTGATAGCCACCTTCAAATTGATTCGCAGCTGTTGCGCCACCCCATAAAAAGTCTTTTTTAAACATTATTCATTCCTCTTTTCTTATAATATATTTCTTTTTTTATTATGGCATTGTAAAATGATAATGAAAGGGTGATATCGATGATACAAACGAAACAGGAATTAAAGGATTTGCTCCGTGCAATTTATGCAAACATCAACATGCCCGTTTTCTTATTGTCAAAAGATCTACAGATTTTAGCATCTCCAGATAATTTTCTGCGTCTGGAACAGAACTATTTTGCACAGATCATAAAAACCTCCCAGATCAATCCATACAAAACTTTTATCCATTTTTATCATCAGGAAGTATATCTGTTTTTTCATTATGCTGTAGAAGATGTTGCTTATATTTGTATAGGTCCCATCTTTCATAAAAAGATTACCACACAGGATCGACCATCAGACTATCCGTTTATGAGTCATGTGCAATCCTCTTATACGATTGAAGATTTTATAAAGCTACCATATCTTTATAATAAGACCAGTGAATATTTTTTATTCATTTATCAAATCATTACTGGTGAAGCCCTAGATCCAAATGTTTTAAAAAACAATTTTAAACAGGCTGGTGTAAATCCTTTAAAACAGGAAAATTTACTACAAAGTGAACTGTTCGTGATTCGTGAAACTTCTATGCATGAATTCAGCTACTCCTATGAAAAGAAAATCATAAAATATATCCAGGAAGGTAAAAGTACCCAGGCACGTATTTTTATGAATGAACTTGCGCAGATCAAAGATAACCGTTATCTATCTCAAAATCATGTACAGTCTATGAAATATAAAATCGTTGCGGCTATTACCTTATTCACAAGAGCTGTCATTGATGTCGGTGTTCCAATTGCCAACGCCTATACCTTGAGTGATGTGTATATCACGAAAGTAGATCAATGTATGGCACCTTCTGAGTTATTTAAAATCATCGCAGATTCTATAACGGATTTCACTAATCTAGTGAAACGTTATCAGCATATTCAAAATCCATACTGGGTAAGAAAATGTAAAAACTACATATCTGAAAATCTACATAAACCTTTGGCATTAGATGATATTGCGGATGAGATTGGCATGAATCCCAGCTATCTTTCTTCTCAATTTAAGAAGGTAACCGGGAAATCTTTGAAACGTTATATTAATGAAAAGAAAATTGCAGAGGCTCAGTTTTTGATAAAAAATTCTACCTACTCTTTAGCAGAAATTTCTGAGATCCTGCAATTTTCTAATCAAAGTCATTTTAATAAAGTGTTTAAAGAAATCACACAAAGCAGCCCGATTCAATATAAGAACAGCTTATGATGCATGGCTTCTTTTATAATGGAAATAAGCACCTAATATATTTGCGTTATTACAGTACTTGCATTTGACAATATCCGCATGTGGAAATTTAAATGGGAAGGTACTGTAGAATTTTTCTGATGCCTTTTTTAACCCTTCGATAAAGACTGGATTTTCACTAGCACCCCCACCAATACAGATACGTTGTGGATCTAATAAACATTGGATATTATGCAGCTCCTGTATGACTTCATCACAATATCGTTCAAAGATACGTGTACTGATTTCATCTTTATGCTTGATCCATTCAAATACTTCTTCGCCATTTTGTGTGTCGATTCCTTTCGCATCTGCGATTTCTTTCACAAGATTTTTTACACTGCCAATAGCACCAAATAATCCCTTAGAGCCATAGGCATCTTTATCTTTTGAATAGATGACACTGACTTCCCCTGCGATTAAGTGACCACCTTTATAGATGTCACCGTTAACAATGATGCCACCGCCAACACCTGTGCCAAAGGTTAATACAAGTCCTTGTGTAATACCTAACATTTCGCCAGCCTCAAGTTCTGCGATTGCGGCACAACGAGCATCATTTTCAATCTCAATCGGAAGTTGGAAACGTTTTTCCCATTCTTTAATATCTGTATGGTTGTTGTAGGTTAAACTTCCTCCCGCAAAAATATATTTGCGATTTACATCAATGACCCCAGGCATGGAGAAAGCGATACCTTCCACATCATCCATCTCCTTTAATCTGTCTTCTATGATATTTAAGAAAGCTTCCTGGCTGTCATAAGGTGTTGGTGTTTTTTTAGCCATGGTAATTTCTTCATCGACCATAAAACATGATTTGATAAATGTGCCACCAACATCAAATACTGCGATTCTCATAAAATTTCACCATCACTTGCGATTACCTGCCGATACCAGTCAAAAGATTTCTTTTTCTTTCGCTCTAATGTACCTTTTCCTTCATCATCTCGATCTACATAAATAAATCCATAACGCTTACTCATTTCACCCGTACCAGCGGATACCAAATCAATGCAGCCCCATGGTGTATAACCAATGATATCCACACCATCTTCTAATATTGCGTTCTTCATTTCTTTGATATGTTCTCTTAAGTAAGCAATTCTATAATCATCTTCAATATATCCATCTTCATTTATCTGATCATAGGCTCCCAGACCATTCTCTACGATAAATAAAGGTATTTCATATCGTTCATAGAAACGATTTAAGATGTAACGTAATCCCAATGCATCAATCTGCCATCCCCATTCACTTGTTGGAATATATGGATTTTTCACACCGGATACCATGTTGCCACCTGTTTTTTCTACATTTGGATCGGTCGTTGCGGCTGAGGATGAATAGTAAGAAAAGCCGATATAATCTACGCATCCTTGTTGCATGGCTTCTAAATCACCTGGCTCTATTTGTACATGGATACCTAATCGTTCTACATGTTTTTTTACATATGCCGGATAGTGCCCACGCACTTGAATATCTGTGAACGCAAAGGTTCCTTTTCGCATATTTTGTTCCGCTAACATCACATCCTCTGGTTTTGCGGTTAATGGATATTTTACCAGTGTTAACACCATACATCCAATTTTATTTTCAGGATCAATCTGATGTCCCATAGCGACTGCTTTTGCACTTGCGACAAACTGGTGATGTGCTGCCTGATAGCTTCTTGTCTGGAAGTCATCTTTCGTACGATCTAAGACACCCGCAATTTCAGGCATAAGAATCACGGAATTAATTTCATTAAATGTCATCCAGTATTTTACTTTGCCTTTGTATCGTTTGAAGATTACTTCACAAAAGCGTAAGTAGAAATCTATTAATTTACGATTTGCCCATCCTTCATATTTTTGTACAAGATGAAGTGGCATCTCATAGTGGGAAATGGTAACCACTGGCTCCATGCCTTTATCAAGCATATCTTGAAATAAATCATCATAGTATGCTAAACCAGCTTCATTGGGTGTTTCCTCATCTCCGTTTGGAAAAATTCTTGTCCAAGCGATAGAAGTACGGAAACAGCGAAATCCCATTTCCTGAAACAGAGAAAGATCTTCTTTATAATGGTGATAAAAATCAATACCTTCATGGTTTGGATAATATACATCCTCTTGTACACCTTTGGTGAAGTGTCGGGATACTCCTTTTTTTCCAGCAGTTGCGATATCCATCAAGGATAAGCCTTTTCCATCTTCAAGGTAGGCACCTTCCGCCTGATTAGCGGCAATGGCACCTCCCCATAGAAAATCTTTACTTAATTTACTCAACCAATTCACCTTCTTTTTCAAGTCTTGCGGCTGCTTCTTCTTCACATGCTTTCTTATCCGCAATTTTGAAGAATGGATAGTACATTATTGTATTTACCGCAAGCAGAATCAATACCATAACCAATAGAGAAACGCCACCAGCAAGTAATGCTTTTACAAAGAATGGTGTTGTCCAAGGAAGTAAAGACATCGCTGGATTAAAGGTAAATGTAAAGATTTTAGTCGCGAATAATCCAATTAGTCCCATCACAACATTACAGAATACCATAGGGATAAAGAACACTGGATTCAACATAACTGGCATACCGAAAATTAATGGTTCATTGATATTAAATAAGTTAGGTATGAATGCCAATTTCAACATCTTTTTATAACGTTCGCTCTTCGCAGTGAACATAGATAAACAAAGTCCGATTGTATTACCATTACCACCGAAAGACGCAAACATAGATACCAGTGTGATCGTTAAATAAGTTAGTGGTCTACCTGCCTGGAAATCAGCAATATTTGTCATAATCAATGTCATTTGTAAAGGTACGAATGCACTGTATACAGTGTTTGGATGGATACCAAAGAACCATAATAAATTAGCCGCAAAGTATAATAGGAAGATCGTTGGTAAAGATAATCCAATTTTAATAATGAATGCGCCAATGGTCTGATCAAAGAAATTTACAAAGTTTCCATAAGGTGTATATCCAAAGCCAACACGTACGAAGAATGCAAATCCAACAATAATCATAGAGATGAAGATTGGTTCAAATGATTCACTAACCATAGGTGGAACACCATCTGGCATTTTGAATTTCATACCTTTATTTGATAAATAGTGGAATAAATGTCCTACAATCACAGCGAAAATCAACGCAACCAGAATACCTGTGCCACTTAAATATTTCAGATCAAATGCCGCAATTGCCCCTTCTGCCCCAGCAACACTTTGAGGGATAATAATCAAATAACTTAACAGTGAAAGGATTCCACAAGATAAAGCGTTATCTCCTTTTCTTTTCGCAAAAGAGTGCGCCACACAGAATGAAATATATAAACCAAGAATGTTTAAGCTGGCATTTGAAATAGCTTCAAAATGCTCTTTTAATCCAATACTTATTAACCAGTCTGAATAGCCATCAAATGGCAGATTTCCTAGAATCACAAAGATGCAGACACCAAATGTTACAGGTCCAGTTCTCATAAATCCTTCTGCTACTGACTGAATCGTATCATTTTCACTCATAGCTTTTGCGATAGGTCCGATAAATTTCTGTAAAAACTGTTCTAACTTTTCCATAAAGTTCTCCTTTTCTTTGAATACGTATTCCTCATCATCGACACCTAAATTATAGGTTTTATACGCTTACATTTTAATATATTTTTTAGATTTATAACATTTTTTTTAGAATATTTGACATTTAAACAAAGGTGCACAAAAAAAGAAAACAGTTAATCTGAATGACTAACCGTTTCTTATCACCTATTTCTTATTGATTATTTGACCATTCGTAATTTTGTTTGATAATGCTTCTATTTTCTGATGTATAGTGGATATCACATCTTCAAAACATGCATCATCTTTTCCAGTTGGATCTTCTAATCCCCAATCTTCATGGTATTGACAAAGCATGTGAGGACATTGTACATTACATCCCATTGTGATAATAATATCTATATCAGGTAATGTGGATATCAGTTTTGAATACTGGCTTTTTTCCATATCTATACCATACATTTTCTTCATCAACCGCACAGCATCTTGATTGATTTGTGGCTTTGTTTCCGTACCAGCTGAGTAACTTTCAAATACGTCAGAAGCGATAAACTTTCCTAATGCTTCCGCAATCTGACTTCTACAAGAATTATGTACACAAATAAAAGCGACTTTTGGTTTTGTTTTCATATCATAAAATACGCTTTCTTATACTTGTTTATTCCCATAGGAATTGATTAATAATTTTTTTACTTCTTCCACGGTTAACACCTTTCCATAAGATACCACTTTGTGATCAAAGACAAGTGCAGGTGTGGACATAACTCCATAACTGGCAATTTGTACAAAATCTGTGATGTGATCAATCTCCATATCCATATGTAATTCAGATAACGCTGTACGCGTCGCATTTTCTAACGCATTACATTTTGCACATCCAGAACCTAAGATTTTGATTCCTTTTTCACATTTTGTTTCTTCTGCCTTTTTTATTGTTTCAGGTGTACAATCACCTCCACAGCAGCAAGATTTCTTTTCTTCTTTTTTTCCAAATAATTTCATTCTATTTTACCTCCGTTTTTAAATTAAGAATGCATGAAATACATTAAATAAATAACCGACTATGATGATGCCAATGACACAAATAGCTACAAATAATGTCAATAATTTAGGCTTAATTGCCTTTTTTAACATAATCATAGATGGCAGACTTAATGTTGTGGCAGCCATCATAAATGCTAAGATTGTGCCTAATTGTGCACCTTTCGCAAGCAATGCCTCCGCAACTGGTATTGTCCCAAATATATCCGCATACATAGGAACGCCAATCAATGTCGCAAGGATAACGCCAAATGGATTTTTACTTCCTAAGATGCCTTCTACCCAGCTTTCCGGTATCCAATTATGAATGAGTGCACCAATACCAACGCCAATGATGATGTAAGGAAATACTTTCTTAAATGTTTCCATCACTTGATCTTTTGCGTATTGTATTCGATCTTTTCGTGTAAGTGTAGGAGAGTCAATATCCACATGGCTCGCATTTTGTATAAAATCTTCTACATATTTCTCCATATGCAGTTTCTCAATCAATGTTCCTCCGATTACCGCAATGACTAATCCTATTATCACATAAGCAAATGCAATTTTAGCGCCAAATATACTCATCAGTAACAACAGGCTACCAATATCAACCATAGGGGAAGATATTAGAAAGGAAAATGTTACACCTAAAGGCAAGCCTGCACTACTAAAACCAATAAATAATGGTATTGATGAACATGAACAAAAGGGTGTAACGGTACCTAACAATGCAGAAATGATATTTGCCCATATCCCATGGAATTTCCCTAATATTTTCTTACTTCTTTCAGGTGGAAAATAGCTTTGTATATAAGATATGATGAAAATCAGAACACACAATAGAATCGTGATTTTTATAACATCATAAATAAAAAACTGTATACTTCCACCTAATCTTGTATTCAAATCAATTCCTAATCCTGACAATATGTTGCCTAAGAATTCATTTAACCATTTCATTCCTAATATTTGATTTTGAATAAAAATCAATATCGTTTCTAAGATTTCCAAACAATCACTCCTTTTTATATATCAAATTTTTTTGATGTGTTTTAGCTTTTTAAAAGCCATCAGAAGATGACTTCTTAATCTTTATTTGGTCAATTGTGTTAATCGATTTTGTGCCTCTTTTATACCAGCTTCGCTAAGGCGATAATGTGTCCATTTACCATCTTGTCTGCTTACAACAATACCTGACTCACACAATATTTTCATGTGATAAGATAATGCGGACTGTCCTATTTTCATATCTTCAATCAATGCACAAGCACATTTCTCCCCACCTTTTAACAGTTCCAAGATATATAATCTTTTTTCATCACAAAGTGCTTTAAAAATCTTTGCGTCTTTTGAATAATCCTTCATAAAGCACCCTCCTCACATCAAATATTTTTGATATATATACAATAACGCAATGTGTATCGCTTGTCAATGGATATATCTTTAACATTTAATGGAAATCATACAGCTATCAAAAAAGAAAAGATTTGTGGCTTAGTTTTCATAACTAAAACACACAAACCTTTATGCATTATAAAACCCTTAAAACGATTATATCTTTTTTTAAATTTATATGATTAATACACATGATTTATTTTTTTATATTCGTTTTAAAATCGTTTCTTTTTTCTTTGATTTGATAAGCATATGCAAAAAATGCTAATAGTAACAATAAACTACACGCTAACATTTTTAATACAGTTGCACTATCACTATGCCATGTGGTGATACCAATATAAGTCATTAATGTAAACAAAGCAATATAAGCTAATGAAATAAGCGTAAAGATAAGAACACAAATAATTCTTGTTTTCTTAGAAACCTTTTTATTTGAGAAATGATCAATTAATGTATCCAGAAATACTTCTCCCATAAATGTTAAAATATCCATGAAATCCACTCCTTACGTGTACTCATACCATTTATAATGGCTGCTCTATGTAGGTTATATCACAGTAAAAACATCATTTCAATGTATCTTAAGACTTGTTAAGCAAATTATTTTTGGCAAAACATAAAAATACGGCTCATTTTCTAATGAAATGATACCGTATATGTTATCTATTTTTGATTTAAAATCACTCTGACTGCATAACTTGCGGCAGCAAGTCCCGCTGCACTTGGCACAAATGGTGAGCTTGCTGGGGGCATTTTTTGTTTTCTGGTTGCGCCATTTTCATTGACAATGACCGCCTGTGTCATTGGCTGTTCGGTAGAAAATAAAACAGGTATTTTCCCTTTGATTTTATTTTTACGAACCAGATTACGCATAATTTTTGCGACAGGATCATAGTTGGTTTTCATTAAATCCGTGATTTCTATTTTCGTAGGATCCATACGATTCGCCATCCCCATACTTGAGATAAACGGAATCTTATGTTCGACGCAATATCTTATCAATTCCAATTTAGAGGACATGGTATCAATCGCATCCACCACAAAGTCTACTGGCTGTTGGAATAACAGCTCGTTTTGATCTGCATTGTAGAAGATATCGTGACAGATGATATGACAATCTTTTCGATATGTTTCAATGCGCTCTTTCATGACCTTTGTTTTGGACTGATGTAGTGTTTCATAGGTCGCATGAATTTGACGATTTAAATTACTAATTGCGACAGTATCGCCATCAACCAGAATCAAAGTGCCAATCCCACAACGTGCGAGTGCTTCGGTAGCATAAGATCCAACACCGCCAACACCAACAACCATGACACATGCCTGTTTCAATCGTTCAATACCTTCTTTTTGTATTAACAGCTCCATGCGCTGTAACGGCGTTTCTTCCATAGTTGTCTCCTTTTTTATTTATGATGCATCCATTCATCTATATCATGCATGACATTTTCTGGATATTCTTGATCTTGTATATCATACCAGTGTACCTGCATCTGGTTTTTAAACCAGGTATACTGACGTTTCGCAAAGTTTCTGGAGTTCTTTTTGATTAATTCTATACACTCTTCCTTTGTGGAAGCTCCATCAAAATACCCTTTCCATTCTTTATATCCAATGCCTTTAAAGCTATTAAAATTCCAACAATCCGGATATTGTTCCACAATTCCTTCAATTTCTTCTAATAAACCTTCCTCCATCATGATATCTACACGACGATTGATTCTTTCATAAAGCTGTTCACGCTCCATTGTTAAACCAATAATATAGGCATCATAGATTGGCTGATGTGTTTGTGATTCTACGATTTCACTTTTCTTTTGACCAGTATGTGCCATATATAATGCACGACATAAACGCTGGCGATTATTAGGATGAAGGTTTTCACATGCCTTAGGATCAATCACCTTTAACAGACTCCATAACTGATCTTTTCCAAGGGTATGTAAGAAATCCATAAATTCATCGTTTTCTTCTTGATCTACAAATTCATAATCATATAATGTTGATTTAATATATAATCCCGTTCCACCACAAATGATGGGCAGCTTTCCTTTTTCTGATATTTGATGCATATATCCTCTGGCTTTTTGTTGGAATACTTTCACATTATATTCCTGTGTAAGAGCATAGTCATCTATCAAGTAATGTGGAATGCCTTGTGTTTCTTCTGGTTTTACCTTGGCAGTCCCAATGTTCATTTCTTTATATACCTGCATGGAATCACCACTGATGATTTCACCTTGAAATGACTGTGCAAGTTTCACACTTAATGCTGTTTTGCCTACGCCAGTAGGTCCAACGATTACTAAAACCTTTTCCATTTGACTACCCTCTTTCAAATTCTTTGATTAAATCATTATCGCTTAAACAAATCAAAGTTGGTCTGCCATGTGGACAGTGGAATGGCTGTTCACATTTGCCTAAATCTGCGATGACCTGTTTCATTTCCTCCATGGTAAGTGTGCGATGGAAACGAATAGAGCTGTGACATGCCATGGTTGCGATGGCGTGTTTTCTTAATTTATCAATACCCGTTTCATTATCTTGTTCAAAATAATCAATCATATCACGAATAAATGCTTCTTCTTCTGTATCTTTCATCCATACAGGAAGCTCACGAACGATAAAGGTATTGTTTCCAAATACATCTAAATGAATACCAAGCTGTTCAAGCATTGCATTGATGGTATCAACTTGGGATACTGCAGAAATAGAACTTTCAATGGTAATTGGCAACAATAATGGCTGGGTATCCTTCACACCCTCCAAAATCTGTTTACGTATAATTTCATAATGATAACGTTCCTGTGCAGCGTGCTGATCAATGATATATAAGCCTTTTTCACCCTGTGCAATAATATAACAGTTGTGAAATTGCCCAATGACCTGTAGCTGTGGCAGACTTGGATTTTTCGCAAGTACAGGTTCCAATACAGGCTTTACTTCTTCCTGCTTTGGTGGTTCCACGATTACTTCCGGCTCTTTGACTTCTTCTATTTTTTTCTCTGGCTTTGGTGTAACTGGTTCTTTTTGAATTGGTTCAGTTTTCTTTTCTTCTTTAACAGGTTCTACTTTTTTGGATGTTTGATATTTGATATCCTTTTCTTTCACAAATGTTTCACGTACTCCAGTCGGATATGATTTTTGTGGATATGTAATCACGGGTTTTTCCTTTTTTATTTCCTTTGGTGCTGGAAGTGGGATATCCTCAATGATCGGTTCTGGGTTATTTTGTGGGTGAACAAAAGAATCATTGATATCATCATGAAGCTTCTTCACTGGTTCTTCTCGCTCATATGTGAAATCAAATTCTTGTATTTCTACTTTTTCTTTCTTTAATTCACTCTTCTTGACTTCAGGTACCTGTAACTGATTTTTCAATGCTTCACTGATGGTTTCATATACTAGCTTTTCTAGTTGCTTTTCCTTAGATAAACGAATTTCCCATTTGCTGGGATGGACATTGACATCCACTAACTGGGCATCCATTTCCATATTCATCACAACGATTGGATATCTTTCCTTAGGCAGATAATGGCTATAAGCATCCATAATTGCCTTTTGTAAGTGATAATTACGTATCATACGACCATTGATATACATCAACATATAATACTTTGTGGCACGATTAAATTGTGGCTGCATAGCATAACCACTGATTTTATAATCATTGTCACTGCCATCTAATTGGATAGCTGTTTTGGCAGTATCCCTACCATAGATTTGCATAAGCACTTCTAATAAAGAGCCATTACCACGTGTTTTAAATATCGTTCTGCCATCATGGGATAAATTAAAACCAATTTCCGGATGGGATAATGCGAATTTCTGAACAACATCACTGATCAGTGAAAATTCATATTGCGGACTTTTCAAGTGTTTGAAACGAGCAGGCGTCTTTTGAAAAAGATTCTTGACTTCAATCATTGTGCCACGTGGTGTTCCACATGGCTTTGCGCTCATCAATTTACCATAATTGATTTCTACTTCAGTAGAGTCTATGCCATTATTGGTACGCAGTAATACATGTGAAACAGAAGCGATAGATGGAAGTGCTTCTCCACGAAATCCCATGGTATGAATATTCCATAAATCATTGACTTCTTTCAGCTTGCTGGTCGCATGTCGCTCAAAAGCCAGTGTAGCGTCCTGGGCATCCATACCATCCCCATCGTCAATAATGGTTATGGTATCAATACCACCCTGCAGTATTTGAATTTCAACATTCTTTGCATGTGCATCGATACAGTTTTCTACTAATTCCTTTACGATACCCATTGGTCTTTCTACTACCTCACCGGCAGCAATCATATTGGATAAATGTTCATCCAGACGATTGATTTTTCCCATGCGGCCACCTCCTTATATTAATTTAATTGATTTTTTAATTCATATAAAAATTGCATTGCTTCCATTGGTGTCATTTTATTAACATCGACTGACGAAATTTTAGCGATTGTTTCGACATGTTTTGGATTTTCTTTTTCAATCACAACCGGTTCTTTTAAATCTTTTAATGTGTTAGGCTGTGTTTCCAGATTATCCAGAATTTGTTTTGCGCGATCTAAAACAGAGGAAGGCAAATGCGCTAATCTTGCGACATTGATACCATAAGATTTATCGGCTTTTCCATCCACAACACGATATAAGAATGTAACATGTTCATCTTCTTCATGTACATCCACATGTACATTATGGATAGAAGGATTCTTATCTTCCATATCCGTCAATTCATGATAATGAGTTGAAAATAACGTTTTTGCTTTAATATTGCGTTCAATGTATTCAATCATTGCCTGTGCCAGTGCCATACCATCATAAGTAGAAGTACCTCGCCCTATTTCATCAAATAAAATCAATGAATTTTCTGTTGCATTTTTCAAGGCATTATTTGCTTCAATCATTTCTACCATGAATGTTGATTGCCCACTCATGATATCATCACTTGCGCCAATTCTGGTAAAGATTTGATCAAAGATTGGCATATCTGCTTTTCTTGCGGGCACAAAACAACCAATCTGTGCCATAATTACAAGCAATGCAGTCTGACGCATAAATGTAGATTTACCACCCATGTTTGGTCCTGTGATAATTAAAATATCATGATTCTCATCCATATCCAGATTATTAGAAACATAGCGTGTTGTTTTCATCATTTTATCAAGAATTGGATGACGTGCTTCTTCTAAATATATTTTATGTTCCGGATGGAATTTTGGTCTGGTATAACCATTTTCACTGCTGATTTCAGATAGTGAGAATAAGGCATCAATCGTAGACAATGCCGCAGATAAATCATGCAGTTTTGGTAAATATACTTTTATTCGATTCAATAGATCATTAAACAGCTCTGTTTCTAAGCGGATACTTCGTTCTTGTGCATGAACGATGGCATCTTCTTTTTCCTTTAATTCCTGTGTAACAAAACGTTCTGCATTGCTTAAGGTCTGTTTTCTAACATAGCCGAATTCTTCTTTAATAGAAGAAAGATTAGCTTTTGTGACTTCGATATAATAACCAAATACACGATTATATCCTATTTTCAAAGACTTCACGCCTGTACGTTCACGTTCTTTATTTTCAAGCTCCAGAATCCAGTCCTTGCCATGTTTTCCAATTTCACGAACACGGTCCAGTTCTTCATTATATCCATCCACAAAGACACCACCATCTTTTAATGTTAATGGTGGATTATCTACGATAGCGCCATTGATCATATCATATAATTCACTACATGGATCAATATCTTTAAATTCACTATAGCTTGCGCAATCTTTAAATACATCAAATATCATTGGTGCATGTTCCAGTGTTTTCACTAAACGCAAAATATCTCTTGCATTGGCGTTTCCATAAGCCACACGGGCACTTAAACGCTCCATATCATATACATAACCTAAATGTTCTTTCAATTCATCTTTTGTGATAAAATTATCGTTTAAATATTCAATAGCATCCAGACGTTTATTAATAGCGATTGGATCAACCAAAGGATATTCTATCCATTTTTTTAATAAACGAGAACCCATAGAGCTGCGACATTTATCTAAGAAGCTCCATAACGTCAAAGATTTGGAGTTATTACGGATACTCTGGGTTAATTCTAGGTTTTGTTTCGTGGAGAAATCCATCTGCAGGAATTCATTTTCATATACTATTTCCACCTGTTGCAGATGCGCCATATTACGTTTCTGTGTTTCTTCCAGATAATTCATTAAAATACCGAATGTATGATGGATACTAGCATCTTCTACCCTGCTTAATAAGTGCTGGTATTCTTCTTTGATCTCAATATTATTTTCATAAGATATCGTAATTGACTGGATATCTTCAATCATTTTAATAATCTTTTTATCAAATTTTTCCTCCACAACAACTTCTTTTACATTATTGCCCAGCAATACCTTTTGAATTGCCATAACCTGCTTATCAATTAACTGTGCACGCATTTCACCAGTTGTCATTTCACATAAAATTACTGCCAAACCAAATTGGTAATCATGAAGTGAAGCAATGTATACTGTATTCTTTTCATCACTTACTTCATCCATGATGGTTCCAGGAGTTACAATTTTGATAACATCACGCTTTACCAGTCCCTTGGCAAGTGCAGGATCTTCCAGCTGTTCTACAATTGCGACTTTATATCCCTTTTGTATCAAACGCTCTATGTATCCTTTTGCGGCATGATAAGGAATACCACACATTGGCACACGTTCCTCCACACCAGCATTTCTACCTGTTAAAACCAAATCAAGCTCCTGACTAGCGGTTTTCGCATCATCAAAAAACATTTCATAAAAATCTCCTAATCGATAAAATATAATTGCGTCTTTATGTTGTTCCTTCACTTCCAGATAATGTTTCATCATCGGTGTATAGCTAGGTTTTTTACTCATAGTATCAACTCCACTTCGATTATATATTATATCAAATTTTCACTTGTTTTTGTGAGGTTTTCGCTTGTTTATTTTACATGATCAAAATATCTTTTTTCTCCCTTTTTCAAAGGCTTTTCTTTCCTTTTGAAAAATCAGTCTAAATCTTAAGAAGTTTTACACGTAACCATCACATAACAGTTTTAAAACGTGTTATAATAAATACGCTTGAGAAAATGGAGTTGATGCCAATGAAGCTGGGATTATCGCGTGCAAAGAGCACCGATAAGTTTGATTATACATTGATGGGCATTATCATTGTGATGATGTTTACAAGTCTTACGGCTATTTATTCTGCATTTGGTATGTTAGGTACTGATGCTGGAATGAGTTACTTAATGAAACAAATTATGTGGTATGTATTTGGTTATATCGTAATTGGTGCGATGATGTATTTAGGAAATGATTCCCTGTATTCCTTTGCGAAGATTGGATACTGGATATTATTAGCGTTGCTGGCATTATTGCTGGTAGATAAAGTATTTTATCACTTTACTTTAAGAGATATTCCTTTTTTTCATACAGCGAATGGTGCGACATCCTGGTATATCTTTCCTGGAGTTGGGACCTTTCAGCCAAGTGAGTTTATAAAAATCGTATTAATTATTATCGTCGCAAATATTATAGATGAACATAACAAACAAAAAATCACGGAATCGTATGAACAGGATTTCAATATGATAATTGAAATTGCGAAATGGGCACTTCCACCTATGATTTTAATTCTATTACAGCCAGATACCGGTGTTGTATTGATTATTGTAATTGCCATCGGCGCTATGGTCATGTGTTCTGGTATTAAGCGTGAATGGATTATGATTATATTTGGATGTATTGCATTTGTACTTGCCTTATTCTTCTATATGTATTTCTTCCACTTTGACCTTTTAAATAAATTGATTGGTGGTGAAGGTGGTTATAAATTAGGGCGTATAACCAGTTGGCTAAATCCTGAATCGGATATCAACGGGAAAGGCCATCAGCTATATCTTTCACAGATGGTGATTGGCTCTGCAGGTTTAATGGGTCATGGCATGGGACAGGCGTATGTTACTTTACCTGAAGCACAAACCGATTTGATATTTGCTGTGATTGGTCAGACCTGGGGATTCATAGGAACTGTATTTGTCGTTGGTTTATGTTTATTCCTGGATTTACATATCTGTCATATCGCTTCCTTGTCGAAGAACATGATAGAAAAATATATGATTACCGGATTTCTAGGATTGTTGTTGTATCAGCAATTTCAAAATATTGGCATGCTGATTGGACTTCTTCCAATTACCGGTATCACATTACCACTCTTATCTTATGGTGGTTCCAGTATGTTATCTTACATGATTGTATTCGGTATTATTATGAATACCAGCCGTAAAGCAAAGAAATTATCAGACTACGTATATGAATAAGTCAGATCGAATGGATCTGACTTTTTTAATATAGATTTTTTAAACGTTTTAGATAACTATAATGACGATATCTTGCGAACTTTACCTTCTTATCTGTCATTTGACAAACAATGGTTTTAGTATTTTTTAATGGTGTATTCAAGTGGTCATAACACAAAATCGCCGTATCAAATGTATCTGCACGAAGTGTTACAATTCTATTTTCCATCATGATATATGGACTACCCAAAGAACGGTGTTTTGAATGTTGTATCGCTGTGATTTCTGCCAGCTGCATAACAGACAGACCACAATCAATCACTGCCCCACCAAGTCCCCGATTGTATGCAGTAGAGCCTGCCTGCGTTGATAAACATATTCCTGATCCACGACATGTTTCAAAAAACTCATCATCAATATAAACATCTACAGATTGTGATTTTATGACGTTTTCAATACGCATCTCATTTAACGCATAAATCGGTTCATCATGATCATCCAAGTCCATGCGTAATAAACCTGATTCATAAATATGTGGTTCTTTTTGAAGCATATCATGAAGGCACTCATCTAATTCGCTTTCTGTATAATCTGTGAAGAACCCTAAAGTGCCTGTATGGATCCCAATAAATTTTAAATCATTGATTCGATCAAGAAATTGATGAACACCATATAATAATGTTCCATCGCCTCCAACACAGATAATTAATTCTGCAGTTTTTTCATCTTCTATCCATCCAGCCCCTTGTAATGTCTTTCTGATTTTATCAGATACGATATGAGATTTTTCATCTACTTTTGAAACGATTGCATATTTCATCACAAATCACTTCCTTTTACATTGATAATATTGTACCATATAACCTAGGGTGATGAAAAGATGAATGAAAATTTAGAAATAGAATATAAGGTTTTATTAACAAAAGAGCAGTTTGAAAAACTTGTAAGTCAATATGATGATGTCAAGTTTATACGTCAAGTCAATACGTATTATGATACAAAGGATCTTCAGATTAGAAAGAACTATGGTTCTATACGTATCCGTGAAAAAGAAGGTCAGTTTATTTTTACTTTGAAGAAACATACAGAAGATGGTTTATTAGAGTTTGAAAAACTTGTGCCATCCAATGATATCTCTGCCTTTGATGATTCTGAAATCAAACAATTGTTTCAGGATATGAAAATTGATGAGCCGATTGTAAAGTTGACTTCTTTGACAACTGATCGTGCTGTGATTTTCAATGGTTTTGCGGAAATTTGTTTAGATCATAATTACTATAATGGTAAAGAAGATTATGAGATTGAATATGAATATAAAAAAGATCATGATGGCAAAAAGATGTTTCAAGATATTTTGGATATCATCAATGTTCAGTATGATCATAACTGTGTTTCAAAAAGCAAACGAGCTTTATTTGCGCTATGAATGAATTATTAATTATTTATAGTGTGTGGAATTGTTTTGTATTTTTTATATATGGATGGGATAAATATAAAGCGAAACATCACCAATATCGTATTTCAGAATTCACATTACTAAGTTATATGTTTTTCTTTGGAACTTTAGGTGCTATCCTGGGTATGTTATGTTTCCATCATAAGACAAAGAAAAGAAAGTTTCAGATTATGGCAGTATTTTCTGCAATTCTTCAACTTTCTCTATATTGGCTGGTTATACAATAGCCAGCTTTTCTTTATATTTAACATTTCCTATTTTTAATAATTTTCTTGTACTTTCATCAATTTCTCGATTGAATACTATAAACACTTCCATTTCCTCCGCAAATTCGCTCATTTTGATATAACTTTCATATAACATATAATGTCCGATACAATATTGTAGCTTCATATTAAAATCACTCACATTGATTAAACATGGGATATATATGGATATCATATCTTTTTGTACATCGATAAATTCTGTTTTACTTATCATTTTTTGATGATCCGTCATTATCGTTTTACAGTATTTTTGTATTCTTGTTTCTTCATAACGACTATACATATTTGTTTTTACTTTTTGACATATGTTTTGAATAAAATTAATTTGTGCGTCTTTAATAAATACCGATTCAGTTTCTTTATGAAATAAAGCTGACCACATATCTATACCTACATCATTTGCTAACTGAAGGATTTTACTAGTATTTTGAACATCTGTTTTATCAATATAAATATAACTTTCTATTTTGTTGGAAATTTCCATACCTATTTCACTTAAATAAACAGGTGCTTGAAAGAATGTTACTTCTTCCAATTGAAAACAACTTAGATATTCAGGTAGTTCATGCGTCTTTGTGATTTTTATAATTGCTTCTTCTAATGCTTCTTTGGTGGGATATCCATTCTTTGTGCCAAACCTAGCCCACATCTGAGAAAAAGTCAAGGTATATGTCTTTTCTAATTTTCCATAACCTAAGATACCTTTTTCTCGTTTTTCACCTTTTTCTGTGCCTTTTGCAAGAAAAAACAAGTAATCGCCTGGATTAAAATCACTGATTTTTTTCATAGTGCTGGGTTTCCAGAAATTAATGATTCGATTACCATTAAGCCGATGATATTCAATCATCTGATGATCTGTAATATAAGCGATAGATGACATAGTATCCCACCTTTTCTTTATCTATATTTTATCATGAATTGGCAAAGAAAAAATCGTGTATTCCACGATTTCTTACATTTTTTTACGACCTTCAATTGCTTTAATCAATGTTAACTCATCTGCATAATCTAAATGACCACCCATTGGCAAACCATGAGCGATTCTTGTAACTGTTACTGGATATTTTTCTAATAATTTAGATATATATAATGCAGTCGTTTCTCCTTCCACTGTAGGATTTGTCGCAAGGATGATTTCCTTTGTATCTTCATTGATTCTATCTAATAAGGAAGCAATATTAATATCATCAGGTAATATACCTTTTGATGTAGATATGACTCCGTTAAGTACATGATAAACACCTGTATACTCTCTTGTCTTTTCCATGGCGATAACATCTTTAGGACTCTGTACCACGCAGATAATAGAATCATCTCTTGTATGATCTTTACATATCTCACATTTTTCATCTTCCGCAAGATTGCCACATATCTGACAATGTTTTAAACTTCCCTCTTTGATGTGTGTTAAGCAATCGATGAACTCATTTATTTTATCTTCATCCCATTCCAATATTTGGAATGCGTATCGTTCTGCTGTTTTCAAACCTACACCTGGAAGGTTTCTTAAACATTCTACAAGCTTCTCAAATTGTTTAGGATACATTAGAAGCCTCCTGGCATTTTCACTCCACCAGTAATTGCATTCATTGTCTTTTCTTTATCTTCTACAGCTTGATTGAAAGCATCATTTAATGCTGCCTTTAACATTTCTTCTAAATCTTCTTTTCCATCTTTATCTAATAAAGTTTCATCTATTTGAATTGACTCAACCTGCATACCTTTAACTGCAACTTTTACAACTCCACCACCCATCGTAACTTCATATTCTTTTTCATTTAATTCACTTTCTACTTTTGCTAAATCTTTCTGCATCTTCTGTGCCTGTTTCAATAATGCTTGCATATTCATAATCTTATTCCTCCATCACTGTTATATTGTCTTTTCCAAATAAATCTAACACAATTTCTTCTTGTGTTTTTTCTCTTGTTTCTTCGTTATTGACGATGACACTTTCAACACGAATAGGATCTGGTAATGTGCCATTTACCATTCGCTCTTTAAATGCGCCTATAACCCTCTTATTCTGTTCAGCAGAAATTGCGAAAATCTTTTTCGATTTTTTCAATAACTCCTGTAAGAATGCACATAACTCATTATTGCTATCTAATTCATTTATTTGATTTGCCTCTGCCTGGTTATCAACAGCAAGTACGATATAGTTGCTGCCAGCACCAACGATTTTACCATGTTTTATCAAATTTGCAAACTTTGCCCATTTTAAATTAATTGTATATTCTTCAATGTGTTTAAAGTTCTCCAAATCACTTGCCTTCTCTGGTTTATTTGCACCAGCTAATAAACCTAAGATATACTCATCATCTATTGGCTGTGCTTTCTTATTCTCGTGATGTACTGGTGCTTTTATTGGCATAGGTTCTTCTTCAAAGAATGTTGGTTGTACTTCTTCCTCATATGGATCATCTTCTGGTACAAACAGCTGTGGCTTTGGTGCTTCCTGTTTTGGCACAAATGTTTCACGTGAAACATTTGTTTGTTGTTCCACAGCCTTTTCTGGTTGTTTTTGTATTACAGGCTGTTGTTGAATCTGCTGTACTTGTACCACCTGTTCAGTTGAAGCAGCTAGATCAAGCATTTTCAATAAACAAACCTCAAAATAAGAGCTAGCATTTGCAGCAGTTCTATACTTATCATATGTTTCCATCAATAAGCTAATCATATCAAACCGTTTCTTTATAGAAACTTTTTGAATAATACCTAAAGCTTCATCAGAATTCAATACATGAAGTAGCTTTGCTTCTTTCGTGTATTCAAAAATAATTGTTTCTTTTAATATTTCTATCAAATCGTTTGTTAATCTTTTGATATCAATTCCTTTATTAATCAGATAATCAATTTTATCCATTAACTCTAATGCTTTTTTATCGAATATTTGATCTAATAATTCTAGTTTTTCAGGTACTGTAGTAATACCATATATCTCATTGATATGATGTACTTCAATATTATCCTGTGCGTATGCAATACACTGATCAAGAATTGATAAAGCATCTCTTAATCCCCCATCAGCAAGCTGTGCTATAATGCGGATTACCTCATCCTCACATGTAATATGCTCTGCTTCTAAGATTGTATGCAATCGATTTATGATATCACTATCAGGTACTTTAGTAAAATCAAATCGCTGACACCTAGAAATGATTGTAGGTAATACTTTATGTGGCTCCGTAGTGGCCAGTATAAAGATAACATGTGCAGGTGGTTCTTCTATCGTTTTCAGCAAAGCATTAAATGCTCCAGCTGACATCATATGAACCTCATCAATAATATATACTTTATAACGCCCTTTTAATGGCGCATATTTTACTTTTTCAATCAGATTTCTTACTTCTTCAACACCGTTATTACTTGCCGCATCTATTTCAATAATATCTGGATGCGTACCATTTACTACAGCCTTGCAGTTTTCACATTCCCCACATGGTCTATGATCTTTGCTCTCGCAATTCACCATTTTAGCAAAAATTTTTGCAATTGAAGTTTTTCCAGTACCTCTAGGTCCACAGAATAAATATGCATGTGCAATCTTATTTTGTTCTACAGCATGTTGTAGTGTTTTTACAACATGTTCCTGTCCTGCAACTTCTTCAAAACTATTAGGACGATAGGTACGATATAGTGCTTTATATGCCATACTTCACCTGCTTTCTCTAGTGATTATTATACCATGGAATACAGCAATATTTAAGCTAAATTGAAAATGTTCTTATACGAAGAAATTATCTTTCTTCATAAAATAATAGAAGTTTTATATCTGCGGTATTCTTATTATATTTTCCATTGAACAACAAATTTCTAAAATATAAATATATCATTCTATTGAGGAAAAAATGATAAAAAAAAGCAAATAGTAGGATATTTATTAATCCTTGGTTATTTGCTTTTTCTTCTTTTCTCGTTTCTTTTTGAAAAAATCTTTTAGCAACTGTGCACATTCTTCTTCTAATATACCACCAGTTGTTTCTGGATAATGGTTAAATCCTTTATATTCATATAGTTTAATACAGCTCTCAATGCATCCACCTTTAGGATCTTTCGCACCATATATGACTTTGTTTATTCTTGACTGTAAAATAGCGCCAGTACACATGGAACATGGTTCTAATGTAACATATAATTCACAATCTTCTAATCGCCAACTGCCAACTTTTTTACAAGCTTTTTGAATTGCCATAATTTCTGCATGAGCAATAGATTGTTGTTTACTCTCTCTTAAGTTATATCCTCTTGCAATAATTTTATCATTTTTCACAATGACACAGCCAATAGGTACTTCATCTTTTTCTTCAGCTTTTTTTGCAAGTTTGATTGCTTCTCTCATATACTTTTCATTCATAGTTTTTACCTCAAAAATAAAAAAGTGCTACCACACATGACAGAGCCACCTTAAGGCTGCTTCGTTCCCGACCTGACCTAATTCAGTGTGTATCATTGTAGTAGCTTTTATATTATAACACAGATTAAGTAAAATTCAACCACTTTTTACAGATAATACATTCTGGCTATTTTATTGTTTCACGTGAAACAATTTTTCGTTTTTTTTGTTGCAACGAGATGTGTAGTTGTCTTACTTTTTATATTTCAATGCAAATCAAAAGAACACAAAATATATTATTAATTATATAAATATCCAATATTTATCAGTAAATTTATATTATAATATATTAAATATTTCAGCCTTGTTTTTTTTATTTTTTTATGCTTTTTTGATGTTTTTATTGTTTTCAAAATCACAAATGTTCAACTTTTCCATTAAGTTGAACAATTCATTAAATCAATAAAAGTTTTTTAGATCAACTCTATATTTAACAATAATTTTAAAAATTAAATTGATGATTTTCCAACATAATAAAATTTTGATTTATAATTAAATTACTCATATAAAAAGATCTATATAATTATAACATTTCAAATGATACCATATTTTTCTATAAGTATACTTTTGATTATTAGATTATCTTTTTTTATTCAAATTGAAATATGATAGAAAGATAAATGTTTTTTCTATCATAAACTAGAATATGAAAATTCTATAAAGATGATTGTATTCTATGGTTATGAAAAGTATAATTTATCGACTAATATCAAAAAAATTTTTGTACTTTTTCTTCATGTTAAAAAATCAATAATGTTATTTATAGAATTTTACTTATAATAGAATATCCACAGTATGTTCATTCATCAAAATCATAATACACTTAATTAATCGCTAATACTATTTCATGATTTTTTATTAATCCCAATAAATTTGTTTCACGTGAAACATTTACTTACTAGAATCTATTAAATTAAATAAGATAAATACTCATAAAAGTAAATTTCATTGCATATCACAAATGCCATTTATATATTATTAAATTTTAATTTATATTATAATAATAGTGTATTTTATAAATTAATATACGCATTATTTCAAGCCGTTATTTTGTCATAAAATCAAAGCACCAAAGAATTTCAGAAAAATATCAGCTATTTAACTCAATCAAAACACTTATCATTTTTTAAGATATATAAAATAGTTTTTTTAATCATTAAATGATTATATTAATTATGTTTCACGTGAAACTAAAAAAGAATCCTTTTTGTTTGAGTATCCAAACTTTAGGATTCTTTAAATAATTTATTTCTTAGGGACTAATTTTTCAGTGCCACCCATGTATGGTCTTAATACTTCTGGAATATTCACTGAGCCATCAGCGTTTAAGTTATTTTCCAAGAAAGCAATTAACATTCTAGGTGGAGCAACAACTGTATTATTTAATGTATGAGCGAAATATTTTCCATTCTCACCTTTTACACGAATACCAAGTCTTCTTGCCTGCGCATCAGTTAGATTAGAACAGCTACCAACTTCAAAGTATTTTTTCTGACGTGGACTCCAAGCCTCTACATCCACAGATTTACATTTCAGGTCTGCTAGGTCACCTGAACAGCATTCTAACGCTCTAACAGGGATATCTAAGCTTCTGAATAAATCTACTGTATTCATATACAGTTTTACAAACCATTCTGCACTTTCTTCTGGTTTACATACAACAATCATTTCCTGTTTTTCAAACTGGTGAATACGGTAAACACCACGTTCTTCAATACCGTGTGCACCTTTTTCTTTACGGAAACATGGAGAATAACTTGTATACGTATAAGGCAGCTTCTTTTCATCTAAGATCGTATCAATAAATTTACCGATCATAGAGTGTTCAGAAGTACCAATCAAGTATAAATCTTCACCTTCAATTTTATACATCATACCTTCCATTTCCGCAAAGCTCATAACACCAGTTACAACATCACTTCTAATCATAAATGGAGGAACAACATAAGTAAATCCTCTATTGATCATAAAATCTCTTGCGTAAGAGATAACAGCAGAATGAAGTCTTGCGATATCTCCCATTAAATAATAGAAACCATTACCAGCAACTTTTCTAGCACTGTCTAAGTCAATGCCTTCGAAGGCTTCCATAATTTCTGTGTGATAAGGAATTTCAAAATTAGGAACAACAGGTTCACCGAATTTTTCAAGTTCAACATTTTCACTATCATCTTTTCCAATAGGAACACTAGGATCAATCATATTAGGAATCTGCATCATGATCTGTTTGATTTCAGTACTTAATTCAGTTTCCTTTTCTTCTGTAGTTTTCATTTCATCAGCCATTGCCTGAACCTGAGCTTTTACCTGTTCAGCTTCTTCTTTTTTACCCTGACCCATCAATGCGCCGATTTGTTTACTTAATTTGTTACGCTGGTTTCTTAAATCATCACCTTTTTGTTTTAAGGCACGATTTTCCTTATCTAATTCGATGACTTTATCAACCAGTTCAATCTTGTGGTCCTGAAACTTTTTACGAATGTTTTCTTTCACAAGTTCAGGATTTTCGCGTAGAAACTTCATATCTAACATATTCTATACCTCCATATAAATAAAAAAGAGGTATTGTCCTAAAGGGACGATACCTCGTGTTGCCACCCTTTTTTATTTGATTCAAAGAATCAAATATCTCAAAGCGATAACGGTGCTACCGAAACAGATTACTTTATTCACCTGTTCACTCCAAGGTTGATTTCATAAATCTTCAGCGATAACTTACACCAACCGTTATCTCTCTATGCCTGAATGTATTTATTACTTATCCTTATCAACGTTTGTTTATTTTATATCATTCTTTGTTTTCATTGTCAATGACTTCTTGTTCGCTCACAGCAGTTTCGTTGTTTTCTACAACATTTTCTGTTGTTTCTGCTTCTTCCTCTGCTTCTGCCTCAACGATTGCGACTTTAGAAACAGATTCATCATCACCGACATGAATCAATAGAACACCTTGTGTATTACGACTGTAAACACCAATATTATCGACAGAAATACGGATAATAATACCAGCATTTGTGATAATCATGACATCTTCATCGCCATTTACTGCACGTACAGAAACCAGATTTCCTGTTTTCTCAGTGACATTGATTGTCTTAACACCTTTTGCGCCACGTGTTGTCAAACGATATTCACTAATTGGTGTACGTTTACCATAACCGTTTTCACTTACTGCCAATAGATGTGTACCATCACGATTGGTTGCTACACCAACAACGATGCTTCCATCTGTATTGAAGCCTTTGACACCACTTGCGGTTCTTCCCATAGGACGTGTATCATTTTCATTGAAACGCACTGCCTTGCCATTAGAACCAGCAATGATGATTTCATCATCCCCTGTTGTTTCTTTTACGCCCACAAGTTCATCACCATCACGTAAAGAAATAGCAATTTTACCATTTTGACGTATAGAATCAAATTCTTCCATTGGCGTACGTTTGATTAAACCATTCTTTGTGACAAAGAATAAATAGGCTGATTCTGATTCACGTTTCACAGGTACTAATGTACAAACTTTTTCTTCTTTATCTAGGTTCAAGAGATTCACGACTGGCAAACCTTTTGCGGTTCTTGAAGCATTTGGAATCTGATATCCCTTAATACGATATACTTTACCAATATTTGTGAACATCAATAGATAATCATGTGTAGACATTGTAATCAACATATCCACAACATCATCTTCATTGACTGCCATACCTTTGACACCACGACCACCACGATTTTGTGTACGATAAGTATCCGTTGGCATACGTTTGATGTATCCATTTGTCGTCATCGTGATAACAACATCTTCAACAGGAATTAAATCTTCATCCTGCATATCAAAGTCAGCTTCACTGATTTCTGTACGACGTTCATCACCAAAACGATTTTTTACTTCTGTTAATTCATCACGGATAATCTGAACAACTCTGGAATGATTTGCCAGGATATCTTTTAAATCCGCAATCTGAATCAATAATTCCTGATATTCATTTTCAATCTTATCACGTTCCAAACCTGTCAATCGGCGAAGCCTCATTTCAAGGATTGCATTGGCCTGAATTTCACTTAAATCAAAGCGTTCCATCAACTCTGTACGAGCGGTAGCTTCATTTGCTGAAGAACGGATAATATGTATAATTTCATCAATATGATCTAACGCAATACGTAAACCTTCTAAGATGTGTGCGCGATCTTCTGCTTTTTTCAATTCAAACTGCGTACGACGTATGGTGACGTCAATCTGATGGTCAATATAATGCTGCAACATCTCTTTTAAGCCCATTTGCTTAGGAGCACTCTGATTGCCTTTTGGCACCAGTGACAACATATTACATCCAAAAGATGTCTGTAAAGAAGTCAAACGGAACAGCTGATTTAATACAACATCGCTTTGTACATCTTTTCTTAATTCAATGACGATACGCACACCTTCACGGTTAGATTCATCGTTCAGATAGGTGATACCTTCAATTTGTTTATCTCTTACCAAATTGGCGATTTTTTCAATTAAATTTGCTTTATTTACCTGATAAGGAACTTCAGTAACGACAATACGGTGTTTACCGTTATCCATTTCCTCCACATGCGTTTTCGCACGTACAACAACGGTTCCTCTACCTGTTTCATAAGCCTGTTTAATGCCAGCTCTTCCTAGGATGATACCACCTGTTGGAAAGTCTGGTCCCTGAATATAATTTTCCATTAAATCCATCACTGTAATTTCTGGATTATCCATAATCGCAAGTGCCGCATCAATGGTTTCATTTAGGTTATGTGGTGGAATATTGGTTGCCATACCTACCGCAATACCAACTGCACCATTTACTAATAAGTTTGGAAAACGTGAAGGTAAAACAACAGGTTCCATTTCTTCCTGATCATAGTTAGGTCGAAAATCAACTGTATTTTTATTGATATCCTTCATCATTTCCATTGCGATTTTACTCATACGTGCTTCCGTATAACGCATAGCCGCAGCGCCATCGCCATCCATAGATCCAAAGTTACCATGACCTTGCACCAACATATAACGATAACTGAAATCCTGTGCCATACGAACCATTGCATCATATACAGCAGTATCACCATGAGGGTGATATTTACCAATAACTTCACCGACAATACGTGCTGATTTCTTAAATGGCTTACTTGCCACAATTCCCATATCATTCATCGCATATAAGATACGACGATGTACTGGTTTTAATCCATCACGTACATCTGGCAACGCACGATCGACAATAACGGACATAGAATAGTCCAGAAAGGAGGAACGCATCGTTTCATATATATCAACCTGTAATAATCTATCCTTGTTTATATCCATCTAATCATTCCCTCCTTAAATATCCAGATTTGCATATTCTGCATTTTCCTGAATAAACTGACGTCTAGGTTCTACGTCTTCGCCCATCAACATTTCAAATACTTCATCTGCTTTAATTGCATCTTCAATATTTACCTGTTTCAATGTACGGAACGCTGGGTCCATAGTTGTTTCCCATAACTGCTCAGGATTCATTTCTCCTAAACCTTTATATCGCTGGATACCAACATTATCACCCATTGCCGCAAGTTTTTCATCACGTTCAGATTCTGTATATACATATTCGACCTTCGTGCCCTTTTGTAATTTAAACAATGGAGGCATTGCGATATATACATATCCACCCTCAATGATTGGGCGTAAGAAACGATAGAAGAACGTTAACATCAATGTACAAATATGTGCACCATCGACATCGGCATCGGTCATAATAATGATTTTGTGATAACGAAGCTTACTGATATCCATTTCTTCACCAATACCACAACCAAAGGCTGTGACCATGGAACGAATTTCATTGTTTTCAAAGATACGTTGTAATCTAGCTTTTTCTACGTTTAGAATCTTACCACGAAGTGGCAGGATTGCCTGGAATTTGGAGTTTCTGCCTTGTTTGGCACTACCGCCGGCAGAATCCCCTTCGACAATATAGATTTCACATTCAGATGCATCTTTACTACTACAGTCCGCAAGTTTACCTGGCAGGCTGCTGATTTCAAGCGCACTCTTACGACGTGTTAATTCACGGGCTTTTTTCGCAGCCATACGTGCCTTGCTGGCAAGAATACATTTATCAATGATAATCTTTGCTGTTTCCGGATTCTCCAAGAAGAAACGTTCTAATTGTTCTCCCAGGATACTGGAAACGATTTTTCTGACTTCACTGTTTCCTAATTTTGTTTTGGTCTGTCCTTCATACTGAGGATCAGGATGCTTCACAGAAATGATTGCAGTCAATCCTTCACGACAATCTTCTCCTGCAAGTGTTTCATCTTTCTTGATCATACCTGCTTCTCTGGCATAAGCGTTCACCGTACGTGACAATGCCAGACGGAAACCATCTTCATGGGTTCCACCTTCTGCAGTATTGATGTTATTACAGAAAGAATAGATATTTGGAATATAGCCATCGTTATACTGCATTGCGATTTCTGCTAAGATTCCATTTTCTACACCTTCCACATAAACGATTTGTTCATGTAGTGGTGCTTTATTTTTATTCAGATAAGCGACATATTCCTGAATACCACCATCGTATTTATATTCAATGCGCTTAGGTTCTTCTTCTCTTTCATCCGTTAATACCAGTTTGATTCCTTTGTTTAAGAATGCCAGCTGACGGATTCTGACGTTTAGTGTTTCAAAATCATATACCTGTGTTTCCTGGAAAATCGTAGGATCCGCTTTAAAACGTACCATAGAACCATGACGTTCACTATCACCAATGATTTTTAATGGTGCTGCTGGTTTTCCTCCATCCTCAAAACGTAAGAAATGCGTCTTTCCATTTTGATAAACAGTAACTTCCAGCCATTCACTCAATGCGTTCACGACACTGGCACCTACACCATGCAGACCACCAGATACCTTATAGGCACCACCACCGAATTTACCTCCAGCATGTAGTACGGTAAAGATGGTTTCTACACCAGAAATACCAGTTTTTTCAACGATACCGGTTGGCATACCACGTCCATTATCGACAACACGAATGATGTTATCTTTTTCAATTGTGATTTCAATATCTGTCGCAAACCCTGCCAACGCCTCATCAATAGAGTTATCGACGATTTCCCATACAAGATGGTGAAGTCCTCGTTCACTGGTAGAACCAATATACATACCAGGTCTTTTACGGACTGCTTCCAATCCTTCCAATACCTGTATATCATCCGCGGTATAGGAATGGTCAACCTTGATATTTTCCATTTCTTCTATCTCTTTCAACTGATTCTCATCCATGCGCATTTCCTCCTTCACATCTTTGAATCGTACCATGATCAACATGATAGACACAGACATCTCTTTTACATTCAATATCCTTTAATTCCAGCTGATCTGTCGTTGTTATAAATATCTGCACGCTTTCCGGCAGAAAGGTTAGTAATTTCATTTTTCTTGTTTCATCAAGTTCTGAAAACACATCGTCCAGCAGCAATACCGGATATTCATGGATGATTTCTTCAATCATGTATACCATACCAATTTTCATTGCAAGCAGCACACTGCGTTTTTGTCCCTGTGAAGCATAACTATTGAGATCTTGATCATTCAGCTTAAAAATAAAATCTTCTTTATGTATCCCATGCGTCGTCTGTTTCATGAATTTATCTCTTTGAAGTGATTTTTGATATCGAAGCTTCAAACGTTTCTTTAATTCTTCTTCATTTTCATCAAATTCAACACAACTGATATATTCAATATCCAGCATAGTATCATCCTGTGTCAGCTTTTCATAAAAAGTCTGGCACTTCGCAAGCAGTTTTTTCAAGAAAAAAAACCGCTGTTTCATTACAATGACAGATGCATCAATCAATTGATCTGTCACTACTTCCAAGAATGTATCATCCACACTATCCTGTTTTAAATATGAATTTCGCTCTTTTAAGAGCTTTTGAGCCTTTGTAAGTGTAATCGTATACTTTTTACTTACCTTACTCAATTCCATATCCACAAAGCGTCTTCTAACCCTTGGAGAGGCATTAAACAGCATCATGTCATCCGGACAAAACATCACCGCATTAAATTCTCCGATAAAGTCACTTACTTTATTGATAGGATTTCCATAAATAAACAGATTCTTCCCTTTTTCATTGACCGTGATACGGATATCTTCTTTACGATTCTCTTTTAAAATCATTCCCTTCATAAAAAAAGCATCACTGCCTTTTCTAATCAAATCCTGATCATCTTTTGTCCGATGAGATCTTGTCGTAGACAAATAAAGAATTGCCTCCAGTATATTTGTTTTTCCCTGAGCATTTTTACCAGTCAGTAATTGAATACCTTTGGAAAAAGAAATATCAACCTGATCATAATTTCGATAATGATACAGGTTCAACTGTGACAACATCATACAAGTGTAAATTCTTGGTCTTCTATGATGATGACATCACCACTTCTCAGCTTTCTTCCTCGACGATCTTCCATTTCTCCATTTACCGTAATATGTAATTCTTTTACCGCAAATTTTGCTTCTCCACCGCTTTGGATAAAGTCTGTCATCTTCAATAATTGACCTAATGTAATGTACTCACTGTTTATCTTTATTTTCATCACAAAACCTCTTTCACATACTTCTATATTATATCATATTTCAAGCTGTTTTTGTTGATTTTATCCTATGTTTTCAACCTTTTTTTCATGTTTTTTCCAACTTGTTCCATTCCTGTGTCATCCATATCAGACATAGTTGATGAATTTTTAGAAAATCATGTTTTTTTATATGATTATCAAAAAAAGCAGTCAGTACCATCACTGATTGCTTTTATAAAAATACCTCAAAAAATGTAAAATATATTAATCTATTGAATTTATATAATAAGCCACATCAAACAATGGAACATTGCACATCCAATCTTCTTTACGATATGCAGACATCGAGGCACGTATCGCTATTTCCGGTTCATATTTTTTACAATAAGCTTTTAGTGATTGTGCTCTTAAATTTTCTTCTGCTTTCACTTCAATCGGTATCACATGTTCTTCTTTTTGAATCATAAAATCAATTTCTCCAGATGAATTGTTAGAAGCATAATAATAAAGTTTCTGTTGATTAGAAACGAATTCCTGTGCGACAAACTGCTCCGTCAATGCACCCTTAAACTCTTCAAATATTCGATTTCCTTCCAACAATGTTTTGGCAGATAATTCACCTTTTGCCGCCAACAACCCGATATCTAACATAAACATTTTAAAAGATGATTGATCCATATAGGATATCAAAGGTAATCCTGGCTTGTTTATACGATAACTTTTATGAACTAATCCATAATCCATCAACCATTGTATTGCTATCTCATAATCTTTTGCTCTTGCCCCTTCTCTAATAATTCCATAGATGAACTTACGATTTTCTTTTGCCAATTGTGCAGGAATACTATTCCATACCATTTGAATTCTGGGATACTGTTCTACTGACGCATGTTTGGAAAAATCACTTTCATAATACAACAATAATTCATTTTGAACTTTGCGTACTTCTCTCATATCATCTGTTTCTATGAATGTCATGATAGCTTCTGGCATTCCACCGATATAATAATATTTTTTCAATAATTCTATATACTTTGTACGAAATGTGTTTAATAATGCAAAATCATTTTGAATCAGAAGATCAGCTAAAGCATCTTCATTTAATGCTGTTAAAAACTCTCTAAAATTCAAAGGATAAAGATGTAGGAATTCTACCTTTCCTACAGGAAATGAAGTGCCTGCATGTAAAGACATTCCTAGCAAAGAACCAGCAGCTACGATATTGTATTCTGGAGCATTTTCATAAAAATATTTTAAAGCTGTCATGGCTTTTGGTACTTCTTGGATCTCATCGAAAATCAGCAACGTGTTCTCTGCTTGAAAGCTTTGGTTTGCTTCAATTTTCAATGCTGTTAATATTCGTTTAATATCATAATCTTGTTCAAATGTATTTTTCATTCGTTCATTATTTTCAAAATTTATATAAATACATGTATCAAAATATCTTTTACCAAATTCTTGCATAATCCAGGTTTTCCCTGTTTGTCTAGCCCCATGAATAATTAATGGTTTACGCTTCTTTTTCGTTTTCCATTTCACCAATTCATCCATAATGAAACGTTCCATATAAGTACCTCCTTGATATTTCTTAGTATATCCCATTCTTTTATGCACTTCAACAATTTTCATGACTATCTTTTTATATTTTTAACATTTTTCATGACCATTATTCCTGTAATTTAACATTTATCATGACCAAACGATATATAATTTATTTCAATGATTGACAAAATACATAAAACCACCCATTATATAGGTAAAATAAAGTATTTATACAAAAAAGGTTGACTCTAGAGTACCTCTAAGGTGTTAACTGAAGGTGAAAGATGAGGTGTTACACTATGAAAATCAAACAAGTGGAACAAGAAGTTGGTATTTCTGTTCATTCTATTCGTTTTTACGAAGAAATGGGCTTAATAAAAATACAGCGAAAAGAAGATAGTAAATATCGTGACTTTACGGAACATGATGTAAAAAAGCTAAAAGAGATTAAACTGTTTCGAGAACTGGGAATCACCATAGAGGAAATCAAGCGTTATTATGCGAATGAAATATCTTTACAAGATTTGATGGATCATCAACTAATTGAATTAAAAGCACAGCATAATGACATGGAACTTAAAGAGAAATTATGTGCGGATATCAAAGACAGCAATGCCCCCTTGATTGCCTATACAGTAGAAAAGTATGAAGAAATCTTACAACACAAAAAGGAAAAAACGCCATACGAAGAAGCTGGTTCTTTGATATCTTCCTGGAATCATCAAAAACACAGTCGCAAAAAAATTATTTTGATAGAATGTATTACATTTCCTATCATCTGGTTTTTTAGCTCATGGATTGTATTATTCATCGCAAATATCCCACACATCTTACAAACGCATACGATGGATATACAATATCACTGGTTTACTTTATTACTATCATTTATTTTTGCGCTTATCGTCAGCTGGTCTGATTTTATTGTCGTAGATAAGTTTCCATATGATTTATATGAATTTCATGAAAAAGGGATTTATTATTTTGATGAAACTAAACGAAAATATATTCAACTATTGAAAGCAGCATGGAAAAACGATGTAGAAAGCTGTTACCAATATGTAGCCTATGATGATATCCGTATTTTAAAAATATGGTTTCATATGGTCGCAAAAGCACCAATCAATGGTGGCAATGCTTATCAAATAGACTTATTTCTATATACCAAAGATGATGAACTACTACGTATCAATACAGGTATGTTTGGTGTCAGTGATGAAAAAGTAAAATTAACGGTAGAAATTTTAAAGGAACATGCGGATAAAGTCATTGATCCTTATCACATCATTGAACATCTAGATGATTCTCGTGAAGATTTTTATAAATATTTAGATGATCTTTATTGGAAACGTGAACATAAACGTGTCTTTGGAAAAGAAAAGTGAGAAATTAAAGGAGAATGAAAAAAGCATGATAAAGGGTTACGAAAAATTAAAGAAACAAAACGAAAGTGTATTAACTAAGATAGATGTTATAAGTTTATTTGAATTAAATAAAAATGAACAAGAAAAAGCATTAACCTATGTTTTCTCACACATATATATACCTAATTATCAAGAAGAAATTTATGATAAAGAAATAATGATTGAGAAAATAAATATTCGATTCGATAATCCAAATGCTATGCTAGAAAAATACTATAAATTTTGTAACAGCTTTTCTGCTAAAGGCTTTCCATTATTGTATGTCTTTAAGAAGAAAGACAAAATGGTAGGTTATTATATAGTAAAAGATAGTGTTCATAAAATAAGCAACGAAGATGAATTATCCAAAACTGAACAATTCCAAGTGAGTATGCAAATAAAAAAATTGAATATTTAATGCGTTCAATAGTTTATAAAAAGATGGAGAAATCAAAATTCTCCATTTTTTTATATAAAAGTTAAGAAACATCTAATTGGAAAAATTTCTCACTTTTTTCTTACCTTCATATAAAATAACCGGTATCTGAATTTCTTCCTTCGTCGCACCCGCATGAGAGCCTAAAATGATATCATGATCATCGTAATCTAAATTTAAATCAGATATGGCGCATGCGATAAAATCCCCTAAAAAGTCTTGAAATCTTGGATGTGATACTTCTTTCCCAAACAGTTTCATATCGATGATTTCCTGTTTTGTAAATAATTTAAAATCATTACTAAAATAAGATAAAAATAATTTTTTAAATATTTCTTATTTATCCTTTTTGATATAAAAAGCTATGGTTCTAGGTTCAAGTGCAGGCAGATGCTCAAAACATTCCACAAGATCAGGATAACGATTTAAAAAGTCATTTCTAACATCAATATGCCCATGATCTGCGATGATCATAAGGCCTGTTGTTTCAGGTAATTCTTTCATCGTGTGTTGTAGAATGTCATCAAAACTACGTAACATTTCTACACTTTTCTTATGCGTAGCGCCATACGTATGCATGGTACTGTCATATTGATCCCAATAGGCATAAACCAATCGATCATTTCCATGACTTTTTTCAATTACCTTATCACAAAGTTCTTGAAAATTTTTTGCGCCATTTTCTCTCCATGCTGGATATATAGAACTCGCCTGAATTCCCTTTTGTATACATTCTTCTATCATATTGGTGACAGGAAGCTGTTTTTGAACATAACCTTTTTCTTTCTTTTGTTCTGTATAAAAATCTTCATCAAAAAACATCACAATATTTTCATCACATTCTAAAAAGTATTGTTGCCAGCCTAACCATGCATTCACACATGGCTGTTTTCCGTTTAATATGGCGGTTGTAGCGGCTACTGTGGTTGGTGGATATACTGTATCAACAATTTTCTTTTGATACGTCTTTAAAAAGCCCTTTTCTTCACAATATCGATCAATCTGATAAGCACCCATACCATCAATCAACATCACCACAACTTGTTGAAAGCAATGATCTTGTAACCATGCGTATAATTCATCATCTATTTTTTGATAGGTATCTAATCCAACATAAGCCCTGATTGCACTCATTGTGGATAAAATCCCCTTTTCATAATCTGGTATATACATATTTTTCTCCTTTGCAATATTCATTATCTATCATGCCCTTAAAAACAAAAAGACTCTCATAAGAGAGTCCATCATAAATATTAAGCGTATGTACGTACAGGCAATACAAGCTGTAATACAGAAGCATCATCCACAGACTGGATAATGAATGGTTTCATTTCTCCACACAGACTGAATTTTACTAAAGAACCGCTCAATGCTTTGATTGCATCAAATACATAGCGTCCATTACAGCTGATTTCTAATCTGTTTCCCACAAAGCTTGCGCTATTCAAGACTTCAGTAGAAGATCCAACCTCTACAGATTTACTTGATAAGACACATTCATCTTCACTTAATGAGAATTTAATGACTGAAACACCATCATTTTTGATAAAGCTAGCACGATCAATAGCATCTAATAAATCTTTCGCATCAATTGTTAGTTCATAATCAAATGTCAATGGAATCAAACGGTTTGTTTCTGGATATACACCATCAATCAAACGTGTCTGTACAATCGTATCATTGATAATAAACTGTGCTTTCTTATCATTTACTGCGATTTCAACTTCACCTTCATCTTCCAATGTCTTTACAACCTCCTGTAAAGATTTGGCAGGTACTGTAATATTAAAATTTAAGCTCTCTTTAATTTCGATTGTTTTCTTCGCTAAACGATAAGAGTCTGTCGCAACACAGTTTAATGTTGTGCCATCACATGCAAAGTTTACACCTGTTAATACAGGGCGTGTTTCTTTATCACTTGTCGCAAAGCTTGTTTGTAAAATGATACGTCGAAGAATATCTTCTTCCATTGTAAAGCATTCTTTTGGTTTAGAGAAATCAATGGCAGGATATTCGTTTGCACGCATACCGTTAATTCTAAATTCTGCAGTGTTACCACTGATCTTGGTAGAACATCCATCAATCACTTCAAATTCAATTTCATCCGCATTGATCTTACGAACGATTTCCAATATATATTTTGCTTCAATAACGATTGATCCCATATCACGGATTTCTAAATTACAATCTTCACTCTTTACCAGTTTGGTTTGAATAGATACATCAGAATCACTTCCCGTCAACACCAGACAGTCTTCTTTTGCGTCAATCTTAATACCAGAGAATGCAGGTAATGGTGAGAATGTTGAAATTGCTCTTGCTGCTACTGACAATGCGTTATAGAAATTCTTTTTCGCTACTTTAAAATACATGGGTAGACTCCCTTCTTTCTTTTTCTTTTATAATACTATAATAATAAGTATGTGGAAAATGTGGAAAACTCCAAAATACCGCATAACATACGTATATTCTAACAAATTTTGACTGTGTAGTAAATGTGGAATTGTGTTGAAAACTCTTAATCTTTTACACCAAGCTTATTTTTAATCTGAAATACAGCTGTTTGAAAGCTTTCTTTATCTTTTAAAAGTTTTACCATTTTCTCATAAGAAGCCATGATTGTTGAGTGATCACGGTTCCCAAATTCAAATCCAATCTTTACAAACGGCATATTTAATAATGTTCTACATAAATATACAGCGATATGTCTTGCGTTGGCGATATTTTTCGTTCTTGATTTTGACTCAATCTGTGTTCTGGTTAAGCCATAATACTCACAGACGGCTGTTTTGATACGTTTTGCGTCTAGTGCATCATCTTGTGGAATACTTGGGTTCTCTTTAAAGATTTCTTTTGCGAATTTTAAATCTATAGTTTCCGGGTTATATAATATTGCTTTAAAGAATAACTCATTTAAGCTTCCTTCCAGTTTTCTTACATCACTGCTAAATTTTGTTGCCAAATAGTCTAATACTTCATCTTCAATCAGTATTTCATCTTTCCTGCCCTCCATCTTTTTCTTTAAGATGGCTTTTGCTGTTTCAAATTCAGGACTTCCCACAGATACGGATAAGCCACTGCTGAAACGTGAAATCAAACGATTTTCAATACCTTTTAACTCTGTTGGATGAATATCGCTGGTGATAACGATCTGTTTATTATCATTTACCAGCTTATTGTAAAGGTTAAAGAAGATCTCTTGTGAGGTACTCTGTTTTAAACGCTGGATATCATCAATCAACAGATAATCAACTTCACATATCTTTTCTTTTATTTCCTCTACATTTTTGTTTTTCATCGCTTCAATCAACAATGTCACAAAGTCTTCACTATAAATATACAATAGTTTTTCATCCGGCTTGTTTTCTTTTACATAATTGCCAATCGCATGTAGTAAATGGGTTTTCCCCAATCCGGAATTACCGAAGATAAAGAGTGGATTGTTGAATTTTCCAGGATAGTAACATACAGATAAGGCAGCGGCATGGGCTTCACGATTGTTTTTCCCTACTACGAAGCTGTCAAATGTATAATCCTTTTTGATCTTATCTTCAAATAAGATATCATTTCTTCGCTTTACAACGGATTGTGGTGTCATCTGTGCGACTTCATTTTTCAATAATATCTGAATGGATACTGGTTTTTCCACAACCTGTGAAAGTTTTTCCTGAAGAAAATCAATATTCTCCATCAATACCTGCTTATGTATCTTATAAGGAACGACAATGGTGGCCATATCATCGACGATATCATACAATTGGGCACTCTCTTTGAACCAGGTATTAAAGTTCGCATCATCAAAGTGATTACTGCTTTTGATGAGTGCCAAGGTGCTTTGCCATATTTCTTCTAACTGTTCATTTACCATATTTGCCATTTCACACAACCCCTTTGTGTTCTATTTTACTATAATGTGTGGAAAAATTCTATGACAGATAAGTAAAAAATAGTTTTCCACAGGAAAATAGGTTGAAAACATGCAATTTTAAGGGTGTATTTTATTTTTACACATTTATCCACATGGAAAACTGGTGGAAAATCCACAGTGGATAAGTGTAGAAAGTGGAAAAGTGGAAAAAAAGTTGGTTTCCACAGCATTGTGGAAAGATAATCCACATCAAAATAACCGATAAAATAAGGCTTATTTGCACAATCCACAGTTTCCACATTATGTGGAAAAGTGGGCAAAAAACACATGTGGAAAGCATGTGGATAAGCAGAAAAACATGGGGAAAAGTAAAAAATAGTGGGATTTTCGCCATGATTTACCCTGTTTTGGTGGAAAACTTGCGAAATTGGAAACATTTTGGTGTATAAAACCAGTTCTTTTCCACCATTTCAGCGCATAGGATAGATAGAATTCCACAACATATGCTATAATACGAACATTGGAGGTGTTAAAATGTTTGAAGATAATAAGAAACCCACAATGAATAGCAAGCGTGTTTTATTGCTTTTGATTATATATTTCGTAATTTTTCTTAAATTTGTGCCGGAAATCGCTAAAAAGATTACACTCATGTTAAATCCATATGCAACAATCATGAGTATACCTGTACTTGTGGTTTTATATCTGATGGTTACAGCCGCAAGTATTTATATCGCAAGAACTGTTTGGAAACCTTCTGTGGAAAAGTTTCGCTCAGAGCCTAAGAAGTATATAAGGATAATTGTTTATGCGATTGTACTTATTCTGGTGGTAAACTTTGGTTTAAGTATCATCATTAGCTTTGTGACGCAGACAGATACCAGCCAAAACCAGCAGATCATTGAAACAAATTCTTTAATTTCCCCTTTTTATACGTTCTTTTATACTTGTTTGATCGCACCTGTATTAGAAGAAACCATTTTTAGAGGTGGTATATATACTTTTGTCAAGGAAAAAATGGGGGTGTCTGCAGCTCTTGTCATCAGTAGTGTATTTTTCGGATTGATTCATGTATCTAGTTCCCTTTTTAATGGTAATATCAATGATTTTGTATACCTTATATTATATGCAGGAATTGGATTGATCTTAGGATACGCCTACGAGCGAAGTGATACGATTATTGTATCTGTAGGGATTCATGCAGGAAATAATTTATTCTCATTTATCATGATGATGATTTGATTTCCATAAATTTCTGATAGATGTCACATGGTTATTTTCATTTTCTTTTCATGTTTTATTGACTTTACTATTGATTTTATGTATAATTTAACAGCAATGCTCAATTTGTATAAAAAGTGAAAAGAAGTGGAGGTGGCTCTTATGAAAAGAACATATCAACCGAGCAAAAGAAAACACCAGAAAACACATGGATTCAGAGCCAGAATGGCTACTGTTGGAGGACGTAAAGTTTTAGCACGTCGTCGTAGCAAAGGTAGAAAAGTGTTATCAGCTTAAAAAATCACCTTCGGGTGATTTTTTTTCAATGGTAAAAAAAGAAGGGAAAAAAATATGAAAAAGGAATTTCGAATAAAGAAGACACAGGAATTTGCGGAAATCCTGAATTACAAAAAGTTTTATACTTGTCCTTCCTTTGCCATTTATGTAAAACCAAAAAAAGAAGAGCATGCAAGAGTTGGAATTTCTGTTGGAAAGAAGCTTGGTAAAGCTGTACAAAGAAATAAAATTAAACGTCAGGTTCGTATGATGGTACAGGAAATTTATGATTTTAGTGAAAATTTCGATACAATTATACTTGTACGTGTAAAATATAAAGAAGAAAGTTATCTAAACAACAAAAAACTCTTGGAAAGATTGGTTAAAAAAGTTAAAATATAAAGGTAGACAAAATAGTGAGGAGACTAAGTGATGAAAAGTATTTTAAAAAGTAAAAAGAAACTTCTCCTGGTAGTAATGCTGATGATGATTACATTAACTGGATGTACAGTTCCACGTGATCGTTCTGGTAAGACATATGTAAAAAGCATTATTACTTTAAAAGAAGAAACCGTAGAAAAGAAAATCGTATCTACAGATTACAATGAAGAAGTAAAAAAAGAGTATAAAGATTTAAAGGATACGGATTTAATCACATTGAAACCAACATCTTTTGGTGACATGATGGATGAAGGCTGGTTTGAAGGATTGATCGTATTCCCAATTGCACAGTTGATTAACTTAGTAGCTGGATTTACAGATGGTGGTATTGGTATTATCGCCGCTACATTATTGATTCAGTTATTAATCTTCTTATTCTCAATCAAATCTCAGGTCGCAAGTCAGCGTATGCAGACACTTCAGCCAGAGTTGAATCGTATTCAGGCAAAATATGCTGGTAAAAATGATGAACGCAGTAAGCTGATGATGGCGCAGGAAACACAGGCACTTTATAGTAAATATAAGATTAATCCATTTGGAACAATCGTTATTACATTCATTCAGTTCCCTGTTATCCTTGGTATGTATCAGGCAACCATGCGTGCTTATAGCGTTGTTACTGGTAAATTTGCTGGTATCTCATTGGTAAATACACCAATTCAGGGATTCAATGCTGGACACTATGCCGCAATGGTAATCTTTGTATTGATGGTATTATTCCAGTTGATTTCTTTCAAACTTCCTCAATGGCTGCAGGAACACAGAAAGAAAAAGAACCATGTAAAAGAAAAAAAATATGCAGAACCTAAAAATGCACCTAAGGGTATGATGGGTTCTATGAATATGATGATGTATATGAGTACTGGTATGATCGCAATCCTAGCGATTAACTGGCCTCTTGGTATGTCATTCTATTGGTTAGTAAACTCTATTGCGAGAGTTATCCAGAATATTATTATTCATAAATTCTTCATTAAAGACTAGGAGGGTTTCTTATGAAAACATATACCAGTAAAAATCTGGAAGAACTTTTAAAAGAAGCCGCTGCTGATAAAGGTGTAAATGTAGAAGATCTGACATATACGATTTTGGAAGAAACAAGTGGTTTCCTTGGCTTAGGCAGCAAGGTAACTGCAAGCGTATATTGTGACAATGATATCAAAGAATTCATGAAAGAATACATGATGAATTATTTCAATGGTATCAACATGCCTGCTACAGTAGAGGTAAGTGAAGAAAATGGATTCTTCCATGTGAACATTGACGCAGAAAACAATGCCATTTTAATTGGTAAAAACGGACAGACTTTACAGTCTATGAACAACGTTTTAAAATCTGCGGCATCAAGTGAATTTAAACGCCGTGTAGGGGTATTGATTGATATCAATGGCTATAAAGAAGAAAAATATCAGAAGGTTACTTCTTTAGCTATCCGTGTCGCAAAAACAGTGCAGAGAACAAAAACAGATGCTGTATTAGATCCAATGCCAGCTGATGAAAGAAAAGCAATACATAACTGCTTATCCAATATGAAAAATATTTCCACAGTTAGCGAAGGCGAAGGAAACCAAAGAAGATTAAAAATCTGTTACAGTCCTGAAAAAGCTTAAAAACACTCGGAGAAACGAAAATGTTTCTCCTTTTTTTTCTATGTTTCAAAGAAATTGTGTTATACTAGAAATAAACTTGTAAAGGAGATGTGATGTTCGTGTTACTTGATGAATATGTTTCAAAAATACAAGCATTTAGAGCAAAAAGTGATGAAGAAAGTATATATCATGTAGCTTTAGAACTTGAAGTAGAAGCAAAAAAACAGAAAAGTGTTTATCATGAAGTAATTGGCGTTTATCATATATCCAAATATTATTATGTCATAGGAGAATATACAAAATCCTTAGCACAATCTTTACATGGCCTGCAGCTTTGTAAGAAAACTGAAAATGTGTTTTATGAAATGATTTTAAATAATCTTGCGGGCATTCTTTATGGTGCACTGGGGGATCAAATATCATCAATAGAATATATGTTGAAAGCTTATTATATAGCATTAGAGCATCCAGAATTAAACTTTACCTACTTTATAGAAAATAATATTGGGGTTTTGTTTTTTAATATGCAAATGTATGAAAAAGCATATGAATTTTTATTGAAAAGTGCCGCTACCAGAAATCTGACAGATATCGCATCCATCAAAGAAAGTGATGGGATTAACATTGTGAATATGATTGGCTGTAGTATTAAAACTAATAATAAAGACATCTATGATCAATGGTATCCTTATTTAGATTACTATCTGAAGCATTATCACTTAAAAACAGTGGAAGATGATTTTATGCTTTACAAACTGATTCTCGCATGTAAAAAGAAAGATCATGACAAAATCAAAGAGTGTGTAGATGAAATGTATCTTACTTATCAAGAAAGTTTAGACCATTTACATATTTTAAAAAACCTTTTTGATGCTTTTTCTTTTCTAATTGAATTACAGGAAAAAGAGATGTGTGAAAAAGTTTTTAAATTCATGGAAAGTATATTAGAAAATTATCCAGATTATAAAAATCAGTCACGTTTAGATGACTGCCGTATCAAAATGAATATTATGTTTCATGAGGATGAAAAGCTGCCAGATTCTCTTTATAAATATTATCTGGACAAGTGTAAAGAAGATGAACAATGGCAAAATGACCTGAAAAAGAGTTTATTAAATAAAGTAGAATTGGAAGAACTTTTAAATGAACAAAAGACAATCTTAAAAGAGAATGAAGAACTTCAACGTAATTCAGAAATTGAGGATTTCACTAAGCTCTTAAACAAAACAGCCTTCCAAAAACATGTAACGCAGGCAGTAGAAAATTATCAAAGTGATCAATATATGGCGTTATTTGTGATCGATATAGATAAATTCAAAAACATAAATGATCATTATGGACATTTATCCGGTGATAAGCTTTTATTGAAAGTCGTGGAAATTTTAAAAGAAGAAACTAGAGAAATTGATGATATTGGAAGAATCGGCGGTGATGAATTCTGTATATTTATGAAGAATATCTTTACATTAGAATATGTAAAAGAAACAGCAGAGAGCATCCTGAAAAAAGTAAAGGCAATCGAATTAGAAAATTATGATATCACAATTACGACAAGTATTGGCGTTCAAATGATTACACAAGCATGTAACTACCAGGATATCTTTCAAAAGGCAGACGCTTTAATGTATGAGGCGAAAAAATCAGGTGGCAATCAATATCGAATGAATGTATAATAATGTGATGTAAAGGATTGTGATAACATGCATTTATTAATTATTGAGGATCATAATGATATCAACGCAATGATTCAGGATTATCTACAGAAGCAAGGTTTTCAATGTGATCAGGCTTATTCAGGTACAGAAGGCAGATTATATTATTCCATAAATGATTATGATTTAATTATCTTAGATCTGATGTTGCCAGGATTATCTGGTGAAGAACTTTTAGAGGATATCCGTAAGCATTCAAATGTACCAGTGATTGTATTAAGCGCAAAGGATAGCTTAGACAGTAAGGTAAATGTATTAGGTGCAGGCGCAGATGATTATCTATGTAAACCATTTGAACTAGAAGAATTATTGGCTAGAATTCAGGTACAGCTTAGAAAAAGCAATAAAACAAGTATAAATACAGCTTTACAATATAAACAGTTACTATTAGATAGTGAACAATATGATGCGAAAATAAACGATACATATCTAAATCTGACAAAGCATGAGTATTTAATATTAGAGCTATTGATCAGAAATCCCAAGCGGGTTTTCACAAAGGAAGAAATATATGAATACGCTTGGAATGATACCTATTATGGGGATGATAAAACCATCAATACACATATGAGTAATATACGTAAAAAAATAAGAACACAAGTAGCTGAGGAGTATATAAAAACAGTATGGGGAATCGGATTTAAAATGGCTGAATGATGATATTCAGTTATTTCTTTATACTTTCTTTATATTTGCTTGATAATTTCTAATACTTTATTTTTTATAATGCTTATGTAAATTGAAGGAGGAAACGATATGAGTAGTGATGTTGTAGAACTAACCAATATATCAAAAGCGTATAAACATATTTACGCAGTGGATCATATAAATATGAAAATAAAAAAAGGAGATATTTATGGATTTATTGGAAGAAACGGTGCTGGTAAATCCACAACGTTAAAGATGATCTGTGGTCTTGTTTCACCTGATAGTGGTCAAATTAAACTGTTTGGAGAAGAAAGAAACCGCATGAGCGCAAGACGTATAGGTTCTTTGATAGAAAATGCTGGTTTATATCCTGGAATGAGTGCTTACGATAATATGGATATCAAAGCAACTGCCATGGGATTACATGATACACAAAAGATTCATGAACTGTTGAAGTTGGTGAAACTCGATTCAAAAAGTAAAAAGCCTGTAAAAAAATTCTCACTTGGGATGAAACAACGATTAGGAATCGCAATGGCTTTGCTAGGAAATCCTGATTTATTAATTTTAGATGAACCAATCAACGGCCTTGATCCAGAAGGAATCCGTGAGATCAGAGAGATGATTCAATATCTGAATGAAACAAAGAAAATGACGATTATTATCAGTAGTCATATCTTAGGAGAGTTAAGTAAAATTGCGACTCGTTATGGCATGATTCGTGATGGCAAGCTGATTGAAGAAATCAGTAAGGAAGAACTCGCCCTAAAATGCATGGATTATTTATCTGTGAAAGTGGATAATATACAAAAAGCTGTGACACTATTAGAAACGAAATTAGGTATGCAGCATTATCAGGTACATGAACAAAATGAACTATGGATATTTGATGATATTGATAGTGCACAGGTGAATCTTATCCTTGCGCAAAATGATATTGCGATTTCTTCCATGTTTTATCAGAAACAGGACTTAGAATCTTATTTTTTAGAAAGAATCGGAGGGAATGATCATGTTGAATATGATAAAAGCAGAAACTAAACGATTGATCAAAAGTAAAGGCTTTTGGATATCTGTATTGATATATATCTTAGTGTTTATCACATGTTTTTATATGCAGTTGTCCGCAGAACAGTCCACAAGCTTTGTGGATGAAGGTATATCAAAAGAACCAGGTTTTTATATATCGGTAGATGCATCCATCAAATCTTTGAATCAGTTGGTACAAACTTTCGGTTTTGGCTTTGGAAGTCTTGTATTAGGTATCTATTTTACTTCATTTGTATGTAGTGAATACACCAGTGGCTATATTAAAAATACAGCTGTTTTAGAAGGTGGTAGAAAAGCAGTCATTCTTTCAAAAATAATGGTAGCATTGGTAATTTCATTTATCATTCTGGCATTGAACTACCTCATTGGCTGGATACTTGGCATATGTTTTATTGATAACTTTATGATAAATCCTGCACAGGAGATTTTTATAGATTTTTCTATGATGTTATTACTTATGTGCGCACTGTTTTCATTGATTATTTTCTTATCCACGATATTTCATAATAAAACGTTTGGTATCGTGTTATTATTTCTTATCGCATCTGGTATGTTACAACCATTCTTAGATTCTATCTTTAATCTTTTACATATATCATTTGCGAGCGAATATACATTAAGCTATTTCTTTTCAACCATATTACCAGTATCTGGGCCTGTAGTTTCACATGCATTTATGATGTCCATAGCTTTTATTTTAGTATATAATATAGGCAGTGCAATTGTACTTCAGAAAACAGATATATAAGATGGGAGGGTAAGCATATGTGGATACTTTGTCTGATATTAGGCATTTGTTTTATCATAAGCTTAACCTCTTTTTTGTTGCTGAAAAAAGATATACAGACCATTCATCGTCAAATTACATATAAAAATGAGTGTATGAGTCATTTTGAAATCGCATCATCCACAAGCTTTCAAGAAATAAAAGAGCTTTGTAAAGATATTAATGGCTTATATGAAGAGATCTCTAAGCATGAAGAAATTGCATTGAAAAAGGAACGAGAAATGCAGACTTTGATTGCGGGTATGTCACATGATATGCGAACACCATTAACCAGCATGCAGGGATATTTAGATCTGTTACAGGAAAGTAAACAGGAAACAGAAAGAAATAAATATATTGATGTTATCCGGGCACGATTGATATCCTTAAAAAATATGTTAGAAGATTTATTTATGCATTCTAAATTAAATGATGATGAATTTACCATTGAAACTTCTGAAATACAAATATATCCAATATTGTGTAAAGTATTTGCGTCCTATTATTATGATTTTGAAAAGAAACAAATAGAGCCATATATTGCATTTGAAAATGAACAGCTTATGGTTCATGCAAATAAAGAATTTGTGACAAGAATCTTTCAGAATCTAATTCATAATGTATTAAAATACGGAAACACTTCTTTTTCTATTATTCAAAAACAGAATTTCATGCGTTTTAGTAATCAGGTAAATGAAGAAAATCTTGAAGTAGATAAGCTGTTTGATCGTTTCTACAAAGGCGATCCATCACGTCATCATACATCCAGTGGATTAGGACTTGCGAATGTAAAAGATATGGCAGAAGCTATGCATTGGCGGGTTGAGGCAGAATTAAAAGAAGATAACTTATCTATTATCATATATTATAAATAGGAGGGCAGTGTTTATGATATTATATTTTTCAGGCACAGGAAACAGTGCATATATTGCGAAAAGAATAGGTAAAATGATTAATGATGAAGTATTGCATCTATTTGAAAAAATCAAAGATAACGATTTTTCACCATTACAATCCAAACGGCCATGGGTAATCGTTGTGCCTACTTATGCATGGAGAATTCCACGTATTGTAGAACACTGGTTAAAGAATACACCACTTCAAGGTAATCAGGATATCTATTTTGTGATGACTTGTGGTGGTAGTATTGGTAATGCTGGTAAATATATTGAAAAACTTTGTCAGGATATAAAGATGAACAATCGTGGCTGTATGGAAATTATCATGCCAGAGAATTATATAGCGATGTTTTCTACTCCAACAAAGGAAGAAGCTTCTAAAATAATTGGTCGTGCAGAAAAGGTTATCGATCTGGCTGCGGTTTGTATCAAAAATGGACAAAGCTTTAAGCATCCTAATGTATCTTTTAATGACAAAATCAGCAGTAGTGTTATAAATAAGCTCTTTTATCCATTGTTTGTCCATGCGAAAAAGTTCTATGTTCTTGATGATTGTATTTCTTGTGGCAAGTGTGCAAATGTTTGTCCTCTCCATAATATTCAGCTTTCAAATGGCAAACCGGTATGGGGAAATCAATGTACCCACTGTATGGCATGTATTTCTCGTTGCCCTAAAGAGGCAATAGAATATGGGAAACATAGTAAAGGATTGCCACGCTATACTTGTGAAAATGTAAAAAAATTGGAGGAGTAATTCTTCCAATTTTTGTTATGCTTTAGATGATATAAATACTTCTTTAAATTCTTCAAAGGTGTCTGTATTTAATATTTGTACGGTTTTATCAACAGAAGAATACAAATCAATAATCAGGTCAAAAGCATCTTTAAAATATTTCATATCCTGTTGAGCAATACCAATCATCAACACAAATTTTACCTGATGCCTGCCCCATGGAATTGGCGTATCATTATGTAATACACAAATGAAAGAGTGCTCTGCATATTGATTGATCGCATGTGGAATTGCCAGACAATCTGTAAAAGCCGTACTAGAAACGGATTCTCTCAATAATACATCTTTAATGAAATTTGGCTGTATAAATTTTTGATCAATACAAAGCTGTCCTAAATATTCAATATATTCTTGAACATTATTCAAATATACATTTCTCACAAACAGCTCTGGATATAGCATCTGTTCTAGAAAGACTTTTGCGTAAATACGTTTCTTTACTTCTTGAATTTCTTCAATTTCATTCCATATTTTAAATATATTCTGTTTTGTCAGAATGGGATTAATTGTAATTTTATGCGGATGTTGGATTGTTGATTGTATAGTGGTTAATAATAGATCACTTTTAGGTTTAAGTAATACAAAACGATTATAGGACATTACATCTAAAATAACCATTTCATCATGGAAATTAGCTTCTAAATCATTCACAAGTTTTCTAGCAAAGTCATGATAATCTTCCACAATCACAATGCAGGAAACAATATCTTTTCTACTCTTATTTCGTTCTAAATAAGCACCAATATGGAATGCGATAAAGGCAATCTCATCTTCATTAATTTCTATATGATAAAGTACCGCAAATTTATGTGCAAAGAATACAGCCATATCATAAATTGGCGCATAATCCTTCTTTATTTGAGAACCAATTGGATTTGGATAACTTACATGATAAGTAGCACGTTGATAAACATTATACATATGCAAAGTAAATTGAAGAAGAAAATCATCATCAATCTTTGGAATATCATAACGGGTAATCATTTCCTGCGCAATCAACATGATATTATCTAAAAACCGTTGATCAATAAAATTAGAAAGTTTATTAAAATCTAAATCATCAAATGAATAGTGTTCTATTGATAAAGCAATTAATATAAGAATCTGTTGGAAATCTTTTTCAGGAATGGTACTGTTATATGTATTTTCAAAGAATTGTGCAATTCTGTTCGCAAGCTCGATTATTTCATTCTTCTGGTCAAAATGTTCAATCAATTTATTGGCATCAATTAAGTTATCCGATGTATTTAACGTATTTTTTGATTCTAAGCGAATAATGATAATCAATATATGTACCAGAAGATTGTTTAAAGCATAATTATTCAACAACAATTCACAATCCTGACAGATGTTGTACAGTTCATGTAAAACCTGATCGATATCAAAGGAAGGAAACAGCTTTTTTAAGGTTTCTGTAGATGTAAAATAGCCATATACATTATTAGTCGCAATATGACCTACCAGTTTTCTTTTATCCTGTTCATTGCCGCTTAAATAAAATTGGTAATCGTGCGTTTGAATTTTTATATTGAAATTTTTCACTAACTTTTTAATCTTTGGCAAGACATTATTCATAATGGTGCTTTCACTCACATGCAGTTCTTCTGCGATATCAAATACAGAAATACCTTCTTTAGATGATAGTAGCTTTGATAAAACCAGATGGGAACGTGCATCTATAATTTCTTCTGTTTTATCTTCGATTGTATCTGGTAAATCGGTACGGATACGATAGCCATATTTTGAAGATTCAATCAGCTGGCACTGTTCTTCATTTATTTCATTAATATAATTGCGAATTGTCCTTTCACTAACACCTATCATTTTTGATAAAGAGGCAGATGAAAGCCATGCAGATGAACTTTTTAAAACATTGATCAATTCAATCATTTTATCCTTTTTCATGATGTTAATATCTCCTGTTATCCCTTGTTTGATTATATCATATGTATTTTATGAATCCTATTTATTTTATACCTTACTATGGTAGGATATATATATCTTATATCAAATGTGATATAAAGAAAAATTATAATTTTTCCTCTTAGGTGGCAAGTCATCTATATTGCCGGCATGTCGGAAAAAAGTGTGTTAGAAGAAAACTTGAATCTTGATTATAGTATAGGTGTCGAAAGAGAAAGGAGAAATGAAAAATGATAAGAATTTTATTAGCATGTGGAATTGGCGCATCTACCGGATTTATGGCAGCAAATATGCGAAAGATTGCGAAACAGCAGGGATTAGACGTTAGTGTACATGCAGTCAGTAAATCACAGGTGATGGAATACGCAGATAAAATTGATGTATTGTTGCTGGGACCTCACTTTTCAAGTGAAGTAGCGAAATATCAAAATCAGCTAAATGATCATGGTGTAAAAGTTACATCTATAGACCCTGATGATTATGCTGCTTTGGATGGGGAAAGTATTTTAGAAACAGCATTAGATTTAATGGAAGAATAAAAATAAGAGAGGAAAAGGATTATGAAAAAGATTCAAGCATGGATAGAAAAGTATTTAGTACCAATTTCAAATAAGATAACATCAAATTACTGGTTCAGTATTGTGGCAGATGCTATCTTGTATATCGTACCATTCTCAATGGTAAGTGCCATTCCAAGTTTATGGTCAATTCTATTAAAGTTTTTCCCAGAATTACCAGATTTATCACCACTTAGCCAGTATTCCTTTGGCTTAATCGGATTGTTTGTCGTATTTATTATTCCTTATAACTGTCTGGTAAAGGAAGAAAAGAAAGACCGTTCCCTGATTGCTGGTTTTACAGGTATCGGTACGTTCATGTTATGTATGAATATCACAAAAACGGATGGCGGTTCCCTTGTTGATTTAGGTAAATTTGGCGCTGGTGGTATGTTTACCGCAATGTTTGTAGGATTAATTGTGGCAGTGATCTATCGTTGTCTAGCAAGATTTTCTTTCTTTGGTGAAGATAGTGTATTGCCAGATTTCGTAAAAAACTGGTTTGATAATATTATCGCAATTTTACTAAGCTTATTTGCAGGATATATTGTGACATTTGTGCTTAAGGTTGATGTATTTACAATGGTTCAGTTCTTAATGAAACCAGTAACCGGATTTGCACAGAGTTTGCCTGGATTTATTACAATCGTATGTTTACAGAATATCTTCTATTTCTTTGGTATCAGTGGATGGGTATTTACTCCTGTTACACGTACAATTACACAAGCAGCGATTGCAGAAAATGCAGCAATGATGGCTGCTGGTAAAGCCGCAACAAATGTATATTCCTTTGGCGCAAGTCGTTATTATCACATTGGTGGACAAGGCGCAACATTACCTGTCGCTATCATGATGTTATTCGCAAAAAGCAAACGTTATCGTCTGTTAGGGAAAGCGACAATTATTCCAAGCTGTTTCAATATCAATGAACCATTGCAGTATGGCGCAATTGTTAATAACCCGTTCATGTTTATACCAACCGTTGTTTTAAGTATATTATTGCCTGCAATTACATGGTTGTGTTTAACATACGGCTTTGGCACAATTCATTATGTAAACTTCGACATGAACTTCTTACCAAATCCAATTTGTGCATTTATCATGTCTGGTGGAGATTGGAGAAATGCAGTTATCGTTTTGATCAACTTAGCAGTCGCAGCTGTTGTATGGTATCCATTCTTTAAAGCCGCTGATAAAGATATGGCTGAGAAAGAAATCATTAAAGAAAAAGAAAAGGCAGCTAAAAAAGCCGCAAAGCTTGCCGCTAAACAAGCAAAAGTAACTGAAGAATAGGATGTGTTGCACATGGAAAATAAAACAGATATTAATGTTGTTGCCATGGAAGTAATTTTAAATGCTGGTAATGGTAGAGAAAATATTGATCAGTCCTTAGAAGAAATGGCATTATTCCATTTTGATAAAGCAGAGGAACTGTTAAAAAAAGCAGAAGATGATATTGTAAAAGCACATATTGCACAAACAAAAGTAATACAGGGACAGGTAAGTGGAGAAGAAACAGAATATTCATTACTGTTTATCCATGCACAGGATACCATTATGACAATCAATACAGAGCTGAGAATGGCTCAGAAAATGATGCCAGTCTTTAATGCTTTATATGAGATGAATAAATAGAAAAAGGAGCTAATTTATTATGAATTCAGAATTTCCAAAAGGGTTTTTATGGGGTGGCGCAACTGCCGCAAATCAAATAGAAGGTGCCTGGAATGAAGGAGGCAGAGGACCTGCGACTTCTGACTTTGCACGATTGATCACAAAAGAAATACGTGCAACAGAAGGACCATATGATGAACATGTACCACATAATGCCGCATCAAAAGAAATGGTAGAAGATATGAAACTACATCCGGAAAACTGGGAGCTTCCGAAAAGACGTGGCATTGACTTCTATCATCATTATAAAGAAGATATTGCACTATTCGCAGAAATGGGATTTAAAGTTTTTAGAATGAGTATTTCCTGGTCAAGAATTTTTCCAAACGGTGATGATGACACACCAAATGAAGAAGGTCTACAATTTTATGATCATGTATTCGATGAATGTATAAAATATGGAATCGAACCAATGGTAACATTATCTCATTTTGATACACCTTTACACTTAGCAGAAGAATATGGCGGTTTCTTAAGTCGTCATACGGTAGATGCCTTTGTAAAATATGTAGAAACAGTCATTAAACGATATAAGGGAAAAGTAAAATACTGGTTAACATTTAATGAAATCAATAATGTATTATCTAATCCATTTACAAGTAGTGGAATAATCTTAGATGGTGCACCAACACCAGAATCAGGTAATAACTATCTAGGCAATTGGCAATTGAAATTCCAGGCTGTACACAATCAAATGGTCGCAAGTGCATTAGCAGTTAAGAAATGTCATGAAATCGATCCAAACGCAAAAATGGGAAATATGCTGTGTCGTTTAGAAAACTATGCAGAAAGCGCAAAACCAGAAGATCAGCTACAGGTATTATTTGAAGATCATTTCAACTGGTTCTTTACAGATGTACAGGCAAAAGGGGAATACCCATATTATATGCAACGCTTCTTTGATGAAAATGATATTCATATCAAAATGGAACCAGATGATGAAAAGATTTTAAAAGAAGGCTGTGTAGATTTCATCACAATCAGTTATTACATGACATATGTTATGCGTTACAAAGGTGAAACAGTACCTAAGCCAACAGGACGATTAGTATCAGATATTAAAAATCCTAACTTAAAAATGTCAGCATGGGGATGGCCAATTGATCCAATCGGATTTAGAATTACATTAAATCATATTTATGATCGTTATCATTTGCCAATCTTTATCTCAGAAAATGGTCTTGGTGCTGTAGATCATGTAGATGAAAATGGTTATGTAGAGGATGATTATCGTATTGAATATATGAAAGCTCATATCGAACAAATGCATGAAGCTATCAAAGATGGTGTGGATGTATTTGGATATGCATGGTGGGGACCTATTGACTTAGTATCTTCTGGAACATCAGAAATGACAAAACGTTATGGTATGATTTATGTAGATTATGATGATTATGGAAAGGGAACTGGAAAACGTAGTAAGAAAAAATCTTTCTATTACTACAAGAAAGTGATTGCATCTAATGGTGCGGATTTAGAGAATAATTAAGTCAGACAAAATGTCTGGCTTTTTTTCTTTTATAATTATATATGTAATCGCTATATCCCAAAAATTCGTTTAATATCAAAGATTATATGATATCAAAACTTTTTAGAAAGTTATAAATACCATCCCGATCACTTCTGCCACATAAGATATCCGCTGATTGTTTACATTGTTCGCTGCCATTGCCCATACATACACCAAGCATGGCATCTTCCATCATTTCAATATCACTTCCACTATCGCCAAATGCCATATATGCATTATCTGCTAAGTTCCAATATTTCATTAATGTATGAATTCCACTAGGTTTTGTGACAGCTTTAGGGAATAGATCAGTATTGGTTCCTCCAGTATATTGAATGCGAACATTTGGCATATGTTGAAAATAAGGTTCATATGAAAAACCAATCGGCATAAGCAATGTTATCAATAAAGCCTTTTCTCCATGATAGGGATGTATCTTATCAACGGTTAAGTGAAAACGTGTTTTAAAGGGTTCTAAAAGAGAACTATCCATTGTAAAAAAGTTGTCATCGCCTACAACATAAGCAGGAATCTGATGTTTTTGGGCAATACGAAATATTTCATTTAATTCATTTTGTGAGAAGTTATTTTCCTCAATCAGTTGATAATGTTCATCATAAACCTCTTGACCACCAGCGGATACGATTCCATCCCAGTTTATATCTTTTAAAACAGGCAGCTCTATAGCACTGGAAAAAGGTCTGGCACTTGCTAGTGCTACTTTGTATCCTTGTTGTTGAAGTGCTTTGACAGCCTGAATATTTGAATCAGGGATGCGATGGGTAATTTGATCATAATATGTTCCATCAATATCAAAGAATACAGCTTTTATGTGTTCTTTTAATTGTATTATTTTCTGTTCATTCATATACATTTCTCCCATTTTTCTATATTAATATATTAAGTATAACGTGAATAATATGATTTGAGAAGGTATAATAAGATAAGTTTTTATGATGTCATCATCACATGTGAAGAACATAGTGTGATTGGCGGTTTATTCAGCGCAGTAAGTGAAGTAATCGTACAAAATGATTATTCATGTACAGTGATACCAGTTGTAGTGATGGATACCTTTGGAGAAAGTGGTAAACCACAAGAATTATTAGAGAAATATGAAATCAATGCAGCAAGTATATTGAAAAAATTAAATGAACTACTGTAAAATGACATCCATCTGGTGATATGCTAGATGGATGTTTTATGTATGAATAAAAATATATATTTTATGAAAAATCGTTATATAATAGACAAGAAAAAGGGGATAGATTATATGAAAAAATATTTAGTAGGAATTGCATTACTACGATTTGAAAGTGAGCTTATTGAAAAAAGTGGTGTTTCAAAAGAACGTTTTCATAAACTTTCTGGTCCACAAGCAAAAGATGTTTATTATAAAATTTGTGAACGTTATGCGGATAAATCTAAAACATATAAAAATGGCTTACATTGGGCGAATATAAATGGCTACAGTAAGAAAAGTATGAAAGATTTTAGGGGATCTTATCCTGTAAATTATACAAACTGGTATCATCAGTTAACAAATATTATACCGGAAAAGAATATGGTATATTTTTTGATTGATCGTGGAGGTTTTTATGATGCAGGTGAAAAGTTTTGGATATTTGAAAGTTATGTGAAAGATTTAATTCAAACACTAGATTTATTAAATCAAACCGCATTTTTAGATATTGGCTGGTCAGATTATTATATTGTTTCAAAAAAATATGAATGGCTGATAGGATTCAATCATCATGATGTTGTATCTTTTATTGGAAAAAGTTTAAATTTAAGTGGTATTGAGTAATATTCATATGGATATGTAAAGGAACCTTGACATAATGAGAAAGGCATGTTAAATTATAGGTGTAAAGGAACCTTTACATTAGAGAGGAGGCCTAAGATTGGAAAATAAGGTTGAAGAGTTAAGAAAGAACTTAGGATTAAGTCAGGAAGAATTTGCGAAAGCAATCAAAGTATCCCGACAGACAGTCAGTTCTATTGAAAATGGCAAATATAATCCCTCTTTGGAATTGGCCTTTATCATCTCTGATTTTTTTGGCATTTGTATAGAAGAAATATTTCTTCATGAAAGGAGTAAATCAAATGAAAAAAAGTAATCTTATCACTGGTATCATATACATCTTCATTGGTGCGGTTTGTTTATACTCTGCTCTTACTACAGAAACGAAGCTTGATGGTTTATTGTTTGGATTTGCCGGAGCCGGCATTGTGCCAGGAATTGCATTTGTGATGAAATATTTCTACTGGAATCATCCTGATCATAAACGAGAATTCACAGAAAAACTTGAAAATCAACATATCGAGCAACATGATGAATTAAAAAATAAACTTGCTAATCAATCAGCACGATATATATTCATCATAAATATAATGATCATTAGTGCTTCTACAGTAATATTCTCAATATTAGGATCATTAGAAGTATTGGAAAACACAAAAGTTATGGTATTTTATCTGGCAGCATTTCTTATCTTTCAAATTGTTTCCTTCAATATCATTTACCAACATCTATTGAAAAAACATTAAAAAAGTCCGACCAAAATGGAATACAACTCCAATATGGTCGGATATTTTATATTTCTAAAGTAAAACCGCAATAAAATCCATGAACATTCGGGCAAGCTTTCTCTAAATCTTCAAAACATTTTTCCCCTGTACAATGTCCTGTATAAAACGCAATGGGTTCCTTCTTTAAACATTCCATCAATTGATGCATGGTTTCATCATTTTCTAATACGCCACGGGAATTACTGGATAAATGAAAACCACTAAAAACATAAGCAATATCAGGCGCAATCTTTTTCGCACAGGATAAAATATTTAAGATACCCTGATGTGCACATCCTCCAAATAAGACGGTTTCTTTATCTTTGATAATCACACTTTGTTCATGATTAAATGAATCTTTTTCTAAACCATTTTGATGTTCTACCATCAAAGAAGAATTCAACACTGGTTCCGGGTATAAATGACAAGTATTTTGTATTATCATCATACCATCATCTATGGTAAAATTGGAAGATAACCAGGTAATACGTGAAGAGTGTAGGATAGTTTTCGGTAATCCCATGTAATGATATCCATCATTTCTTCCTGAATAAAATGCTTGTTTAGCCTGCTCCTGAATATAGATATCCGCAGTTTTATTGATTTCCATAAAATATGGCAATCCACCACCATGATCATAATGCCCATGTGTGATAATACAAATATCCACAAGCTTTAAATCAATTCCTAATAATTCAGCATTCTTGATAAATGTATCATCCTGCCCACAATCTATCAAAATTCGATGCTTTTGTGTTTCTACATATATTGACAAACCATGCTGAGCGCTTAAATCAGAATGTGTATGATTATCCACTAAAACAATAATTCTCATACGAAATCCTCCCTTATTTTATTCTTATTCAGTATACTTCTTTTTTAGATGATATACACCCCTGTTTAATCTTTTTATTTTAATTTTCCATATAAAATATTGCGTGAGCCAAACGATAACGAAGATAAAGATAAATATGCTAAGATATGTGATAAATCCCATGAATGTATGTTCCATCCAGTTTAAAACATAAGCAATTGGCAGCATTAACATAGCGGATATCATAAAATATAATCCTGTTTGTTTTGCGATACTCCACTCCTCATGCTCCCATATCATCGAAGCCATCGCAAAGCCACTACCCATAACACCACACAGGAAAGTCTGTAAAATCACAGCATAAATTTCACTTCCTACATAATCAATTAAATCTGGAATCACAGGAGAATAATATCCATGTGCCCATATCAAAGAAATGATAATTGTAATAACATAACCAATAGCGATACCTAATGGAAAGCCTAATAAACCTCTTAGAATCATTTGTTTTTTCATTTTCTTCACCTCATATTCCTAATATACGTTTCATTTTTGTGACATAACGGCGTGAAACATAAGTGACTTTACCATTTGATAAAGAAACACAAATGGTGCCGACAAAACTTAAATCAAATTCCTTAATCTTACTAAGATTGACAATTTCTGAATTAGAAATCCGTATAAATCGATGTGAATCCAGACGTTTCTCCACTTCATATAAACGTAAACGCAGTTGATATATGCCATCATCTGTTTCTGCCAGTATCTTACCATTTTCTGAATAAATGTGTATGATATGCTCTTCCTCTAAAATTCGCATGATATTATCTTGAAAACCTAAAATCACCTGTGGTGTTTCATCTGATATCTTTTTGATGAGTTCATTTATTTCATCATTCATTTTATCAGTTAAGATGATAACTTTTGGTTCTGTATAATGATCATCAATTTTTACCTCTACCTGCATACGATCACCCCTTTGACAGTTACAGTATAGCAATCAATCCTTCTTTCATCTAGTATAAAACGATAGGTGGCCTATATTTTCATATAAGTGGTCATTTTTCATATATAAAGAAAAGAATTTTTACATGGTTTCTACATTTTTGAAGAATGTTTTGGTACTTGAAAATATATTATAGAAAAAAGAACAAAATAGTTATGCTTTTTCATAGTTTTGCGTTATAATGTAAAAGCTATTGAGGTGATGAACATGAAAATTATCGTAGGATTAGGAAATCCTGGTAAGGAATATGAAAATACAAGACACAATTCTGGATTCAAAGTCATGGATGAAATTGCGAAAGAATGTGGAGTTTCTATCGAACAGAAAAAGTTTAAGGCACTCATTGCGACTACCCGTATCGGTGGGGAACAGGTCATGTTAATGAAACCACAAACGTATATGAATAACAGTGGAGAGGCATTGATTGAAGCTGTGAAATTCTATCATGTGGATGTGGAGGATATTCTTGTCATTTATGATGATATGGATATGCCAGTTGGTAAAATCCGTCTACGTGAAAAAGGCAGTGCCGGAGGACAAAATGGTGTAAAAAGTATCATTGCACATTTACATACCCAAGACTTTAAACGTATTCGCGTTGGTATCGGCAAAGATGCACGGGTCCCTGTTGTTGACTGGGTACTTGGAAAAATTAGAAAAGAAGATCAGGCAGAGTATGAAAAAGCTGTCGCAAATGCGAAAGATGCCGCTATCTTTTCCATCACGCATTCCTTTGTGGATACCATGAGTAATTTCAATAAGAAATAGGTGAGAACATGGATATCTTATTAAGAGAACTAAAGGATAATGAAGCCTTACAAAGCATTCTGCATAAGCAAAGCAATCTGGGCAATTTATCCTTAAGTGAGGAAGCATTACTATTGGCTGCGGCTTTCAAACAACAGCCAAAAAATCTGTTTGTGATCAAGAATAATACTTATACAGCACAAAAGCTTTACGAGCGTTTAACCACCCTGCTAGAAGACGATGTGCTGCTTTTCGTCATGGAAGATTCTTTACGTGTAGAAGCAATTGCAGCTTCACCTGAAAGTAAAGCAAATCAGATGGAGTCTATGGCAGCAATGATGGATGGAAAACCACGTATTGTGGTATTGAATACGGCAGCCGCTATTCGCTATATGCCATCTCCAGAAGTATTTCAACAGCATTTCATCTCATTGAAAACAGATCAAGAAATTGAATACGATGATTTAAAAGCGTTACTGTTTGAGGCAGGATATACCTATGTCAATCGTGTAGATCAGCCATTATGCTATGCCGCCCGTGGTGGTATCATTGATGTTTATTCCATGAATTATGAACATCCTTTGCGTATAGAATTCTTTGATAATATCATTGATAGTATTCGTTTCTTTGATATTTCTACACAAAGAACCATTGAGGTCATCAAGGAAGCACACATTGTACCAGCAAGTGATCTGTTATTCACAGATAAAGAAATTGCCTGTATCACAGAACGTGTAAATGAAGAACTATCAAAACAAGAAACGCAGCTACATGAAAGCTATCGTGAAACATTAAAAAATCGTATAGATGAAGATTTAGATGCCATCAGTAATCGTATGCCGGAAGCAAGACTATATCGTTACTATGCATATCTGGATGAACATGCGACAATCTTTGATTATATGCAGAAAGCATGGATTATTGTATCCAGTAAAGAAGAAGTCAAAGAAGCAAATAAGCATATCCTGGAAGAAAATATTGCCTATCTTCAGGAACTGTTTCAAGAAGGACAGGCATTATATAAATTTCAGGTATTTGAAGAATTAAATAAAGTACTTGCCAAACATCAAACCATTGAATTTAACATGTTTGTGGATTATAAAAAACCTGTATCTTCACAAATCATGACGATGGCTCTGGGAGATATCAACTTAGAGCGAACAATGAAAGAAATCATCACTGAATCCAGAAAACGCCGTGTATTGTTATGTCTGGATGATAAAGAAATTCCACAAGTAGAAAAGATTCTAAATGAAGAAAATATCGCTTATCGTAAGGTTAAGGAACAGGATACACTGGAAGAAGGTATTTCCATTCTTTGTAAGAAGATGGTAGAAGGTTTTACCTGTCTAAAAGAAAATATCAGCGTATATACTAGTAAAGAACTGTTTCACACAATAAAAAAAGCTAGCCGTTTTAGTAATAAATTTAAAGAAGCGGAAGTTTTACACGATTATCAAGAGTTGAATGTTGGCGACTATGTTGTACATAATCAGCATGGTATTGGTCGCTATATGGGGATTATCAATAAAGTGATGGATGGTGTCCACAAGGACTTTTTACATATCGTATATAAAGGTGATGCGGAGCTATTGGTACCACTTGAACAATTCCGTTTGATTAGAAAGTTTGTATCCAAAGAAGGTGCTTCGCCAAAGCTGAATAAGCTTGGCAGCAATGATTGGGAAAAGACCAAGAAAAAGGTTAGTGAAAAGATTGCGGAACTGGCAGATCGTTTGATTCATCTGTATGCTAACCGTGATGAAAATATCGGATTCGCTTTCAGTAAAGATACCCCCATGCAGGAACAATTTGAAAAAGATTTCCCTTATGAATTGACAGTAGATCAGGATATTGCTGTTCGAGAAATAAAAAAGGATATGGAAAGCCATAAACCAATGGATCGTTTATTATGTGGGGATGTTGGATTTGGTAAAACAGAAGTCGCAGCACGTGCAGCATTCAAAGCAGTTGTGGATAATAAACAGGTCGCATTCTTATGTCCAACAACAATTTTATCTTTACAGCACTATAAAACCTTTATCAAACGATTTGAAAATTTCCCTGTCACGATCGCAGTTATCAATCGATTTATCACACCTGCAGATCAAAGAAAAATTTTAGAAGGATTAAAAGAGGGAACGATTGATATATTGATTGGTACCCATCGTCTGTTAAGTAAAGATGTTGTTTATAAAGACTTAGGACTTTTGGTTATCGATGAGGAACAGCGATTTGGTGTAGAACATAAAGAAAAAATCAAAGAATTAAAAAACAGTGTCGATGTATTAAGCCTGAGTGCAACGCCAATTCCAAGAACTCTGCAAATGTCTTTGATTGGTATTCGTTCCTTATCACAACTAGAAACACCACCATTAAATCGTATGCCGGTACAGACTTATGTCATTGAAAAGAACTTCTCTATGATCAAAGAAATCATACAACGAGAACTGGCAAGAAATGGGCAGGTATTCTATTTATACAACAATGTAAAAGAAATATATAACGTAGCCGCAAAACTAAGAGAAGCGCTGCCGGATATTGAGGTCGGAGTTGCCCATGGAAAGATGGAGCGAGATGATATCGAAGATGTCATGATGCAGTTTACGGATAATAAATATCAGGTTTTGGTATGTACAACTATTATTGAAACTGGTATTGATATTCCAAATGCAAATACGATTTTAATAGAAGATGCCGATCATTTTGGTTTGAGTCAGTTATATCAGATCAAAGGCCGAGTAGGCCGAAGTGATCGTCTGGCCTATGCATATCTGATGTATTCACCTGATAAACAATTAAGTGAAATTGCGATGAAACGATTAAAATCTATCAAAGAATTTACACAATTGGGCAGTGGATATAAAATTGCCATGCGAGATTTGACCATTCGTGGTGCTGGTGATATGCTGGGACCTCAGCAGGCAGGATTTATTGATACTGTAGGTATTGATATGTACATTGAAATGTTAAATAGTGCCATCATGGAAAAGAAGGGTATTAAAAAAGAAGTAAAACCTGTGATGAAAAAAGCAAATGTGAAAGTAGATGCGTATATCCCACACGAATTTGCGAATGAAGATTATGAAAAAATCACATTGTATCAGCGTATGGATGCGATCACAACTAAAAAAGAGCTGTTGGATATGCAGGAAGAAATCAAAGATAATTATGGAAAACTGCCTAAAGCAGTGCAATTATTATTTGAAAAGAAACGTCTGGATATCTTATTGAATGAACCTCATGTAGAAAATATTACTGAGGAACAGAAGTTTGTTAATGTGACATTTACGAGTGCATGGTCTACCAGAATTGATGGTGTAAAATTGTTTGAAATGATGACATCTATTTCAAAAGATACACGCATTCGTTATGTGAACAGCAAAATTTCTATGAAGCTGCCTAAGACGAAAGATTGGTTATATAAGATGGTAGAAATCTTAGAGCGTACAGATGAATTAGTTATAAAAAATGCATAAAACTGATGAGAATATCATCAGTTTTTCTCTATATGTAAGATAAATTGGAGAGTAACTTGTCAATAGAAGTTGCAACGAACAGCAGAAATCTGCAACAAGTGGAATACCCATTCATAGAAGAATGATAATATGTCAAGAAAATTGTTGTGAATGGTAGAATTTTGTTATGAACTGCGGTGTTTCAATTAAGTCAACAGATATGTGATGAACTGCATAATTTTGTGACGAACTGCAATATTTTTTGAACAAAGTTTTACATATATAATTTTCTGATACTAATTATGGTATAATTAATAAAATAGTTAAGGAGGTAAGGGATATGGAAATAAATAATGATGTAAAGATAAGTGATGTAAGTAATTTTATGACATTTGAACCAATGCACTTAAATGTGATGCCAAAAAAGCAAAATAAGAAAATAGCAGTGTTAAATATGATTGCAACACAATTTGATGAAAACAAAAAATATTCTGAAGCAGAAGTAAATGAAATTTTAAAACCTGTTTATGATGATTTTGTTTTACTTAGAAGATATCTAATAGATTATAAATTTCTAATGCGTGAGAAAGATGGTAGTTCTTATTGTGTAAACAAAAAACCATTGAAATGAAAAACGTCAATAGAAGTCATAACGAACGCTCAAAATTTGTATCAAAAAAGTGATTTATAGCGCAAAATACTATAAATCACTTTTTCATTATTCCTCGTCTTCTAATAATTCCATTGCTTCATGTGAAGTGATTTCCATAATCTGATGATAAAACTCTTTTTGTTTCATATCTCCACGATCCAATACCTGCGCAATCTTGCCATCCATAATAAATAATAAACGTTTTGCATAACTTGCAATCATAGAATCATGCGTAACCATTAAGATGGTAACACCTTCTTCTTTATTTAACTTTTTCAATAACTGCAATATCTCATGAGAGTTTTTGGAATCCAGATTTCCTGTAGGTTCATCCGCAACAATTAGTTTTGGATTAGTAATCAATGCTCTGGCAATGGCTACACGTTGACATTGTCCACCAGAACATTCCGTTGGATATTTATCTAATAATTCTTTAATACCTACCTTATCTGCGATATCAAAAATACGGGTTTCAATTTCTTTATCACTAGTTTTCGCAATGGTTAATGGTATGGCGATATTTTCAAAAACTGTTAGATTTTCTAATAAATTGAATTTCTGGAAGATAAAACCTAAATATTGATGGCGGAAATTTCCAATCTCAATATCTCCCATTTTTTTGATATTTTTACCTTCGATCAGAACCTTTCCTTTTGTGGGAGGATCTATTGTGGAAATTGCATTCAACAAGGTTGTTTTACCAGACCCACTAGGTCCCATAATACAGACAAAATCTCCACGATGAACCGTTAAATCTACATGATCAAGTGCAACGGTTGTCGGAACTTTATTAATGACCTCCGCAATCTTTGCCTGAAAAACGTCCGCAATTGGGTTGTTGGTAACATTCTTTCCAACATAATGACTGCCATATATTTTTGAAATATCTGTTGCTTCAATTATTTTTTCCATGATTATTCTTCTCCTTTATCTTTTTGAAAAATGATTTTCAGATATATATGCTCTGTAAATAAACCAATCAAGGATAGAACCACTATATAACTTAATAAAACATATAAACATAAAATGAAACTTATCTTCTGTATAAATAAAAACCTCAAACCTATAATGATGGCGTATGGGAATGGCGCAGCCAATATGATTAAGAATATCAAACGAATTTCTTTTTTTACAATGTTTTCTAAATCTTTTTTCAAGAAGCCAAGCAACTGCAGGTGATAATATTCATCTACCTGTTTTTTAGCTTCAATGATTAATTTATAGTAGATACTGATTCCAATCATGATAAGTAGCAGCATATAGCCAATACATAAAACAATTCGCATATAATTTGACATATCATAAGCAAACAAGAAACAACTCATCAGGATTAATAAAGCAAATAAAATAATGATATAAAAGCACATCGTTTTTACTAATGAGTATAGCGCACCGACGATTAATATTTTTTCAGAGTTTAGATTTGTATGTTGATTTTTCATAAGCTCTAAACGTTTTGGAATTGCATATCGCAATATTCCTTGAAGACCAAAAATACCAATAACACAGCCTACCATCGGAAAAATATCCTTTGCGGGCAGGATAAGCAGCATAATTGCGCCTAAAATAAAGAATACATAATATAAAGGATCTTTTGCTTTAAACATTCGGGTATCCCCAATATCTAAACGATGACTGTTATCTAAAAGATATTTTAATTCTGTACGATAGGCATAGCCAACATTTGACATGACCATAAATATGAATTCAAAAATCAGAATCGCTATCCAGGTAAGTGTACCATATATGGTAATGTTGAATAATGGCAAAGATGTTGATGTAAGTATCATAATCAAAAGATTGACGATGGGATTAAAGATTATGCCAAGGATACCACCTAAAATGGTAGAAATTATTAAAAGGATAAAATTTTGGACTAATAAATATTTTGATAGTGTCACAATATTCATTCCACTGCTTAAATAAACACACAGCTCTTTTGATTTTGCTTTTTGGAAAAACGTATTTGCGTTAAAACTGTTCCATGCACAAATCCCAGCAATTGCTAATGTGAATATTAACATAATTAAATCTGTTGTATCGCTGATTTCCAATATATTAATTTCATTTTGCTTTGTCGCAATTTGTAGATTAACGAACAAATACAGTAATCCAATGGATATTGTTAATGTCATGATAAAGGATATTGTTTCTTTTTTACTGCGTCGTAACATTAATACTGCACGTTGTACTGTTTTCATGATGATCTCCACCTCTTTCTCTATTATTATAAATGTAATAGAAGAAAATGGCGAAGTTATTTACATGATTGGTTAAATATTTGACATATTTGGTAAATAAGCAAAGCTGTAACTCTTCGCAACAAACCATTGCGCTTTATCTACTGGACATTTCCATTAGTATCCTATATGCTGTTTGTGAACAGGAGGTATTCTTATGGCAATGATAGGCAAACAAATTCAATATTATCGTAAAAGAGAAAAACTTTCGCAACAAGATTTGGCAGATCGACTCTGTATGAGTCGACAAGCAATCAGTAATTGGGAACGTAATATATCTGAACCAGATATTGATAGTATCACGAAACTTTCTAATATATTTCATATACATGTTGATACATTACTTCAAATTGATGATACATTTCAACAAGTAGAACGTCAGAAAAAGCTCACAAGGGGATTTTGCTTGTCGCTGCTTCTTTCTTTAATTTATATGGTCGCAATATATTTTAAGGGAGCACATATTACGAATATGATTTATGTGGTAGTTTTGAACTTGGTATGTGGCACAATTATTATTGCTTATGGATATTGTATCAACAATCAAGAATTTTCTCTTATCGCAGGATATGATGATCAGATTCAATATGATGAAAAAGAACTTACTCATTTTTTACTGGATTTTGAAATGCACCTGTTACAGGTTTTTGTTTCTGTATTGGTTTTAAGCTTCATTATGGATATATTCTTAGATATTGTATGGATGCCTGCATTAAGTTGTGGAATCCTTGCTTTAGATATATTTGTTTCCATTATCGTGTTAAATATCAAATATCGAGAAAAGATGTTTCTTAATGAAAAAGACCAACAAAACGCAAAACGTATGTCAGTATCTACAATTGTGGTATTTTTAGACATCGTTATCTTTATCATTCTTGCGATTATCTTAGCTTCTTTTCGTCATATTGAAAATAATTCAACAAAAGGAATGCTATTTGGTTTGTGGATCATGTTTGGCATATTATTGAATATAGGATATCTATTCTATGCAGATTGGGTAGTAAAAAAAGACAAAGATATTTCTCTAAAAAACAATGGTGTTTTTGTTTTCCTAAATTTGATTATTTGGATTTGTATGTGGTTGTTTATTTAAAAACATTGATTCCATTTTAGAATTGGGATGATGATGAGATATATTTTGTGAAATCATGTAAAATCAGAGTTTTGCATCGTTTTGAAACAAGATATAGGGTATAATGAAAAGGAAGAAAACCTTAGAAAGGATGTGAACCTATGTATTATCTGGATATTAAAACACCAATGATTAATTTTCAAGAATATCGAAATAGTTTATATGTAGATAAAACGTTGATGATTGATAAAATTCAAAATAGAATCAGAACATTAAATAAGTATATTTGTATTACTCGACCAAGAAGATTTGGTAAAACAATGAATGCGAATATGTTGGCAGCTTATTTCACAAAAGGCTACGATAGTAGAGAATTATTCAAAGGATTAAAAATATCAAAGGTACCTGAATTTGAAGAACATGTTAATCAGCATCATGTGATTTATATTGATTTAAGCAGACTGCCTGATCCATGTACTTCTTTCCAAGAATATTTGGATTGGATTAAGCATTGTTTACTAGATGATTTAAAAAAAGCTTATCATATTGAAAAAGTTCCTGGTGAACCTATGCAAAATCTATTTGAAAGAACCAACGATAAATTTATTTTTATACTTGATGAATGGGATTCTATCTTCTATAAAACGTTTATGAACGATGAGGACAAAAAAGCATATTTAGAGTTTTTGAAAGGCCTATTAAAAGATCAACCATATGTGGAGCTAGCCTATATGACAGGTGTACTACCTATTTTACAGTATTCTAATGGTTCTGAATTAAATATGTTTCGTGAATATAATTTCATGAATGATATGATTTATGAGAGTTATTTTGGCTTTACTGAAAATGAAGTAAGAGAGCTTTGTGAACATAGTAAAGATGTATCATATGAGGAATTAAAATATTGGTATGATGGATATCATCTAAGTGATGGCAGTAGTTTATTTAATCCAAGGTCAGTAAATAATGCTTTAAGTGATGGTGTATGTC
>ENA-OWPJ01000119-OWPJ01000119.1-human-gut-metagenome-genome-assembly--contig:-NODE-119-length-104347-cov-109.907_pt1 | contig 104347 bp, 77 predicted proteins | sample MGYA00248264_ERZ651846 | MGnify/ENA primary metagenome ERZ651846 (study PRJEB26924, sample SAMEA4378271) | human gut metagenome | biome: human gut; feature: human-associated habitat; material: faeces...
ATTCCGCCCTGTTTCGTCCCACTTGATTTAATTGAATATTCAGTATTAAATTATGTCGCAACACAGACAAATATAAGCTACAGGCAGTTCTGCATACTATGTGAAATGCACTTGAAGTTCAATCGTGCTGAATCTTAGACTTTTCCTTCGTTCCCAGCTAGCTTCGTACATGGATGTACGAAGCAATGAGGCCGCGCCATGGACGGCGCGTCCGAATGGTAGCGTCACCTATAACTACCTATATGAAAAGTCTTAGAGACAGCCGATTGAAGCTTCTGGCATTGAACATAGTGTGCAGGACTGCCTGTAGCTTATATTTGTCGTCCGTTCGTCACCAACTAATATTCAATTAAACAACAATTATCTTGTCTTATTCTTTATCTCTGTATCTATCTTCTCAACAAACTCATCAAGTGGAAGTGTTGTTGTATCCTGCTCACCATGAAGTCTATATGATACTGTCTTGTTTTCCTGTTCGTTAAAGCCAATAACAAGAAGATATGGAACCTTCTGGATCTGTCCCTCACGCATACGATATCCAAGCTTTTCTGCTCTGTCATCAAGTTCTACTCTTACATCCTTTGCAGAAAGTGCATCTACTATTTCGTGCGCATAATTCATGATTTCTTCATTGTCTGTCTTAACAGGCATTACTCTTACCTGTACTGGTGCAAGCCATGTTGGAAGGTTACCCTTTGTTTCCTCAAGTATATATGCCATAAATCTGTCAAGAGAACCAAGTATAGCTCTGTGAAGCACAACAGGTGTCTTCTTCTCACCATCCTTGTCTACATATGAAAGATTAAACTTGGCTGGAAGACAGAAGTCTAACTGGCATGTTGAAAGTGTAATCTCGTTACCTACAGCTGGCTTTACATTAACATCAAGCTTAGGTCCATAGAATGCTGCCTCACCTATTTCTTCTGTATATTCAATTCCAAGGCTGTTCATAACATCTCTTAATGCATTCTCTGCCTTGTTCCACATTTCATCATCATCATGGTACTTTGTCTTGTTTTCTGGATCACGAAGTGAAAGTACACAACGATAGTTAGTAATTCCAAAATCCTTGTATGTGCTGAATATAAGATCAACTACACTTGATATTTCATCCTTAATCTGCTCTGGTGTTACGAAAAGATGGGCATCATTCTGACAGAAATGTCTTCCTCTCTCGATACCCTTTAATGTACCACTTGATTCATATCTGAAATCATGTGCTATCTCACCGATTCTTATAGGAAGATCCTTATATGAATGAAGTCTGTTAGCATATATCATCATATGGTGAGGACAGTTCATTGGTCTTAGTACAAAGCTTTCATCATCAACCTGCATCGCTGGGAACATGTTTTCTTTATAGTGATCCCAGTGACCTGATGTCTTATAAAGATCTACTGTTCCAACACAAGGTGTAAGAACATGCTGGTAGCCAAGCTTTCTTTCTTTATTCTTTATATAATTCTCAAGCTCCTGCCATATAACATATCCCTTTGGAAGATACATAGGAAGTCCACGTCCGACTAAGTCATCAACCATGAAAAGCTGCATATCTTTGCCAATCTTTCTGTGATCTCTTTCCTTAGCTTCTTCAAGCTCCTGAATGTGTGCTTCAAGCTCCTCTGGTGTTGGGAAACATACACCATATATTCTTTGAAGAACCTTATTATTGCTGTCACCCTTCCAGTATGCACCTGAATGTCTAAGCAGCTTAAAGTTACGGCATAACTTAACATTATCTACGTGAGGTCCACGACATAGGTCTGTAAAGTCACCCTGCTCATAACATGAGATTGTTCCATCTTCAAGATTAGAGATAAGGTCTAACTTATACTCATCATCCTTGAACATCTCCATAGCCTCTTCTTTAGAGATTTCCTTACGGATAATCTTCTTGCCAGACTTTGCAACCTTCTTCATTTCCTTTTCAATCTTAGGAATATCCTCATCTCTTATAACATCATCACCAAGATCTACATCATAGTAAAAGCCTTCTGCAACTACTGGTCCAACCCAGAACTTAGCCTGTGGATAAAGATGCTTTATTGCCTGTGCCATAAGATGTGCACATGAATGATTTAATGTTTTTAACTGTTCATCTTCTTTAAAATTAACCATTGTTTTTCTCCTTCTAATAAATCATTTCTTAAATTCTTTCCCTATTCTGCCATCATTCCTATAACAACATACTTATACAGTTGTTTTAATATTAAATATATTGTTATAACAACTTCATCTGGCTGTTATTACAACGAAAGCACCCATAGGTAGGTACACTTTCGCCTGCCTAAGGGTGCTTTCACACGGTTCCACCTTATTATTTCACTTTCATGGTCTGTAACGTACACCATACGGTAACGCTTCGAAGCATACAGCAGCTTAAAGCCTCCTTCAGCCTCTTTTACGCACAGCTCAGGAATGGTTTTCATGTAATAGTCACATAAACTGCTTCCACCATATGCAGCTCTCTCTGTATGCTCCACATACACTACTCTTTCCGTCATAGCTTTTATTTATTTGCTTTACTGGTTGTTATTGTACCACGTGATTGTTCAATTAACAACATATTTTTTAAAAAGAGCCATTATTCTTTACTCTTAAAATGTATTTCTGGAACTGCTACTCCTTCATATGTGACATGTGTTTTCTTTTTATCCACGCCTTCTGTGTCCTGTTCTGTTTCTTTTGTCACTGCCATATCAGGGCTTTCATCATCCTGACCATTTATATGAATCTCTGGAATCGCCAGATTATCATATGAAAGATTGTAACCTTTTTTAGGAGTGTTATCTTTATTCCTGATTTTTTTAATAAAATTAAACATATCGTTCCCCCTGATTTAAAACAGCTATGACTATCAGCCAATACCAACAGTTTAACTGTTTTAACTTTTACATTTATAGTAAATTAATAAACAACGTAATAACAAGACTGTTAAGGAAATCTGCGAAAAGACTTCCTATTAATGGGATGATAAGATACGCCTTAACTGATGGAACATATTTATCACATAAGGCCTGCATATTGGCCATGGCATTTGGTGTTGCACCCATACCGAAGCCACATGTACCAGCAACAAGCACCGCAGCATCATAATCGCTTCCCATAACATTAAATACTACAAAATATGTATAAAGTATTATTAACACTACCTGTGCCACAAGAAGTATGACAAGTGGAAGTGCAAGTGATGCAAGCTGCCACAGCTTAAGTGTGATCATAGCCATTCCAAGAAAAAGCGAAAGCGCTATACCACCGAGGTCGTTTATCTCCCCCATATGTATAACAAACTTATCGTTTTCTGCATATTCTGCAATATTTCTCATAAGTGCTGCTGCTATCATAGCTCCGATATATATAGGAAATGTCATTCCTGTCTGTGTAAGTGCCCATGAAAATACTGTACCTATTCCTATCGCTATAATAAGCTGGAATACCGCTGCCGCATACATCTGTGTATGACGCTCATGCTTCTTCTCATCCTCAACTAACAGACTATCATCCTCTGGAATAGCTGTTTTTAAAAGATCCTTCTTCTCTATAAGCCTCTTGCCTAAAGGTCCACCTATAATACTTCCGAATATAAGTCCGAAAGTTGCCGCTGCTGTACATATAGTTGTAGCCCCCTGTACATTAAAATCTTCAAGTACAGGACCAAATGCACCTGCTGTACCATGCCCACCTACCATAGGTATGGAACCTGTACACATTCCTATAAGTGAGTTGAGACCTAATAATTTTGAAAGTCCTACTGCCACAAAATTCTGCGTAAATATAAGCACGATCACAAGCCCAAGAAATACTATCAAAGACTTTCCACCCTTCTTTAGCACCTTAAGATTCGCCTGAAATCCTACAGACGTAAAGAAGAATACCATACACACTTCCTTTAATATATCATCAAACTCAAATTCAAGAATACCTGTTGCGTAACATATACATGTAAATATAGCAAACAGAAATCCACCAACTACAGGAGCTGGAATACAAAATCTCTCAAGTATATCTATCTTCTTTCGTAAATAACTTCCAAGCATCAGGACAGCAACAGCAACTGCCATCGTCTGATACATATCTAACTGAATCTTCATATATCTCTCCATTTCATTTAACGTATTAAAAATATCTGCTGCAGGCTGTTATTCTGTCATTCTGTTCTAACACTCACACCCTGTTTTGTATAATACGCCGCCGCTCCGGCATGAAAAGGAATATCTATACCACCTGTTGCTGCATTCACATCAAATATAGAATCAAGTGATGTGGCATTCTTAATATCTGTGCTATGTGAGAATATAATGCTCGTAATCTGTTCCGTTACCCCTGCTGACAGGTTAGCTGATGCCACAAGTACTGCCCTCACACCTATTGTATTAACAGGCTCACTTTGTCCTGTATATGTATCAGCTGGTATTGTATATCTCTCATACAAAGGATATGCGGTTAACATTTTCTCTATACATTTCTCATCAATACTTATGACATCTATAGAACATTTCTTAGAAAGCTGCTCTATAATACCTGTTCTTATTCCTGATGTAATAAACATAGCATCTATTTCGCCTGCTATTAGCTTATCCACAGCTTCTGAATAGTCCATGTTAACTGTCTTTACAAGCTCCTCTGTAATGCCGCTTACTTTAAGTATCTCTTCTGCATTCTTCTCTGTTCCTGACTCAGCCGCACCTATACTTACAGTTTTACCCACAAGGTCATCAATCGTTTCGATACCTGATGCACTTTTTACTATTATCTGGCAGACTTCTGTATACAATGCTGCCACAGCTTTATAACCCTTCTTATAATCTCCGTCCTTAAAAGTCCCTTTACCATTATATGCATCACTTAACATATCCGCCTGGACTATTCCAAGGTCTATATAGTCTCCGGATAAAAGCCTGAGATTCGCTACTGAGCCTGCTGTAGCCTTAGTTTCAAATGAATAATCGCTCATATCCTCATGTGCAAGCTGTGAAAATGTACTCGCATACGAATAATACACTCCACCTATATCTGCCGCACCAAATCTTATATTCTTACCTGTACCACTGCACCCAGTCATAACAAGCATAATAAAAGCAAGCATCAACGCCGCTGTCCGTTTCATAAATAACTCTCCTGTATGTATTATTAATTATAAGTAACTACTGCATACAAATCATGATTTTAGCGCAGAAATCTATTTTTCATGCTATTAACCACGTAACATCAATTCCTGTTCCACTACTTCACCATTTTTTATATATTTTCTTGGCACTCTCTTACTTACTGCACATGTCAGCTCATAAGGAATAGTTCCAGCCATCTTTGCCATCTTCTCGATAGGATTCTTTTTACCAAAAATCTCAACCTCGCTTCCGACATCTACCCCTGTCTTATCTGTTAAATCTATCATGCACATATCCATACATATTTTGCCTCTTTGTGGTGCCAGTCCTTCACTTGTCATAAGCTCATATCTGTTAGAAAGACATCTAAAGAAGCCATCAGCATATCCATAAGGAACAACGCCTATTCTTGTTGTCTTATCTGTCTTATATATTCCACCATAGCTTATGGCTGTTCCTTGTGGATACGTCTTTATAGTGCTTACTGTTGTCTTAAGGGACATCACTGGCTTAAGGTCGAGCTCATTTGCAAATTCACCATATCCATACAGCAAAAGACCCGGTCTTACCATATCCAGCCATGTTTCCGGATATCTTGCAACTGCCCCTGTATTAGCACAGTGCCTTATCGCAAACTTCCTTCCCAGCTTTTTTTCCACTGCATCTATGACACTTGTAAACAATTCAAACTGATGTTTTGTATATGCCTTACATTCATCACCAGGCTCATCTGAAACAGCAAAATGCGTAAATATTCCTTCAGGCATAAGTCCTGGAAGCAGGCACCCCTCACATATTCCCTCAACACCACTGTCAAAGTATTCGCCATCACACAGATAGCCAAGTCTTGACATACCTGTATCAACCTTTATGTGTATCTTTAATATACCACCGCACTTAACTGCTTCTTCACTGTATTCAAGTGCTTTAGCCTTACATGTAACTGCCTGTGTTATATTATTCTTTATAAGTTCACCAACCTCCTCCTTAGGTGTATGTCCAAGAATAAGTATTGGCATTGTTATACCGTTGTGTCTTAACTCTATAGCCTCATCTATACTGCTCACTGCAAGATAATCTGCACCAAGCTCTTCAAGAAGCCGGCTTACCTGTACTGAACCATGTCCATATGCATCTGCCTTTACTACCCCTAAAAACTTAACATTATCACCTATTCTTTTTCGTAATGTCTTATAATTATGAGCAAGAGCATCAAGATCTATCTCTGCCCATGTTCTTCTTAATGTTGACTTCATATTAATCTCCATTCCTGCGCATGTTTTGCACTGACCATCATTTCATCTATTATATTCTGATTGACATTTTCATGCAACTATTCTCTTTTATTATTCTACGCTTCGTACAACTCTACTCTTTCGTCAGTAATCTCTATCTCTACCCTGTTGGTATTCATCTGCTGGTCATTAACCTCCATGGTATACTCAAGTAAAATATGTATTGCATCCTCCTGCCTTTCTATCATGAGGACACTTGTAAATATAGAGATATTAATACTTCCATAAGGAGTATTATAACAGCTGACCGTTTTCTTGTTTTTTACGAATTCCATACATGTTGTGATAGCACCCTTTCTGCTTACTTCAACACAGTCATCTGATATTTTTATAAGACTTACTGACTTCTGGTCTGCACCATCATAGACTTCTTCAAACTTTATATATTCCTTACCGCCACGCTTTGTATATCTGCCTACATTTATGACTTCTATGTTATCAGCCTCTTCTTTAATGCTTCCATCTGCTGCCTGTTCTTCTAACGCAAGCCCTTTTAACTTAATATACACCTTATCTTTCATATATTCCTTACTCCATTTTTATTTGTATTTTTCATCTGCCGGAATCTGCACAGCTTTTTAACCACTATATTAATCACTTAATAAATCACTCAATAATCACTCAATAATTACTCAATAATTACTCTATAAATCTGTTAAATATCTTAAGATACTTAAATCTAAACTTCACATTTTCCCCTGATACCATACTGTATTCTTCCTCTGTGAGCACTCCTTTAAGTTCTTCCTTTGACTCCTCTGGAACCTCACCATATACAGCATCAACAAAACATAAAGGTGGATATAAGACACACCACCAGTTTTTACCCTGTGCCTCTCCTATATCTACCCTGAAAGCCTCATATTCTCCGGGTGGAAATGTCATGTCTCCATATGTTTTCATAGGAAAATAACAGTTCTCAAAATACACGTTAACATCACTTTCATCTCCAAGACTCCTAAGTGTTGCAGCTGCAACATTCCTTATATTCTCACTTTCGTTATAAAGCAGCTGTCTGGACTCATCAACTGACTGTGACTTTGAAAGAACCGGACTTATATAAGCCAGCACTGCCTCTTTGACCTGCAGTTTAAGCCACTGGTCTTCTTTTGAATCACTTTCTGCCCTTACATGAAACCTGATAATATTAGAAGCAATTCCCTTCTGAAGCTGTCTTTCCTCACTGTCACTATACAACCTGCCACCTGCAATTACAAGCATAATTGTCGCGGCTAAGATAAATACCCAGCCAGCCTTATTGTTTTTATCACATTTTTTATTAATATGCTTTTTCCCATATCCTCCAGATTTTCCACTACTCATTATTCCCTCCATAATATTTATGTACTAAATAAGCTTTTAACAATAATAGCAGCTTATAAGCTGCCTTACGTTTAACATTAATGTTACCCACACATACATAATTCCCATATAATGGAGATCTATACCTAAGCTCTTACAATTTCCATAAAAATAGCAATACCATAAAAATAACGATACCATACAATCTGACTGATTCATATGATATCGTTACTCTTTATGTTATGATATACGCATTAATTATACCTAAATATTAAGAAGTCTTATAATACCCTTTTCCTGGTTATTAACATGCTGTCTTACTATAACCTTGGCCTTCTCAACATCTTTATCTGAAAGCTGCTTTATGATATCGTTGTGCTCACTTATAAGAATAGAATGGGTCCTTGCATCCTTAACATATTCAAGACGATATCTGTACATCTGCTCACTAAGACTGTTGATAAGCTGTATAAGCCTCTGGTTATCTGTCATTGAATATATAATATTATGAAATGCCACATCAGCATTTACTATCGCTACCACATCCTTTGATACTATAGCCGCTTCAAACACCCTGTTAGCTGTTTTCAACTCTTCTATGTATTCTGCTGTAACATTTTTACATGCAAGTGTTGCTGCAAGCTCCTCAAGTGCTGAACGTACTTCAAGAACATCCCTCATGTCTTTAACAGTTATATGGGCAACCTCTGCGCCCTTTCTTGGTATCATAATAACAAGTCCTTCAAGCTCAAGCTTTCTTATAGCCTCTCTTATAGGTGTACGGCTTACACCAAGCTTGTTAGCAAGCTGTATCTCCATAAGCCTTTCACCAGGCTCCATCTCTCCGGTAAGAATAGCCTGTCTTAATGTATTGAATACAACATCTCTTAATGGAAGGTACTCATTAACATCCATCTTTAATTCGCCTTTCATCTTCTAATCCTCCATATGTATATCTCTATATTAGTAAACTTCCGGTTTTCGTATGACATCATATATTTTCTAATATACACAATCCCTATACTTAAAATGTTTCTGTTATATATACCTGCCTTGCATCCTCCTGTACCTTTAGGTATTCTTTGCATTTAAGTGCTGTCTGCTCATCAGGAAATATGCCAAACACTGTAGGACCGCTTCCACTCATCATGGCATTATACGCCCCCTGGCTTATCATATCGTTTTTAATCTTGGCAATAACAGGATACATAGGCACTGTAACATCCTCAAGCACATTCCCCATACGCTCTGCTACCTTCTTAACATCTCCTTCGTTAATAGCTTCAATAATAGCATCTATATCTGGATGCTTCGTTATAGCCCCCGCATCTAGACTTTCATACACCATTTTTGTTGAAACGTTGATAGGTGGCTTGGCAACCACTATATGACAATGTGGCATAGGTGAAAGCTTTGTAAGTTTCTCTCCTATTCCTTCTGCAAGTGCTGTTCCTCTCATAATGCAGTATGGAACATCTGCACCTATCTTAACCCCCTGTTTCATAAGCTCTTCGTTGGATAAACCAAGTTCAAAGAGTCTGTTAATTGCAAACATCGTTGACGCAGCATCTGTACTTCCACCTGCCATTCCTGCTGCTATAGGAATGAACTTGTTAAGGTCTACATCTATACCACCGCTAAATCCATACTCATCCTTCATAAGCTTGTAAGCCTTGTATATCAGATTGTTTTCATTAACAGGAAGAAACTTAAGATTAATGTTAATCCTTATCTCATCTTCGGGAATCTTTGTGATTATAAGCCTGTCATATATTCCAACAGTCTGCATAACCATTCTGACATCATGATACCCATTCTCCCTTTTACCCAATACATCAAGACCTAGATTAATCTTGGCTCTCGCCTTAAGTCTAATTGAATCCATATCTTTTATCTCCAGTTTTATACAAGTATTAGTGTCAAAATCACCTTTCATACTCATATCATTATATAAAACATATTGTATGAAAGCAAGTACAATGAGCCAAATTATACGTAAATTGTTGCAAACAGTTGCTTTTTAACGCACTGCTTAAAGCCAGTCATAATATGTATAAAAATTCCCGGAACCAGAACTTATTGGCCAGTTTCGGGAATGTATAAAGATATAAAATCGTGTAAGCATTAAATAAATATATCAAACTGCTTCGTTAACATCAGCACCTGAAGCTTCAACATCTGAATTCTTAGTTTTTTCAATCTTAATGGTTGACTTCTTCCAGATACCTGTCCAGTAAAGTATATATAGTATTACAGCCGATGTAGCATTACTTACTACAACCGCATACCACACGCTCTCTACCCCCATTCCAAGCACATGGGAGCATACCCATAAGGTTAGGAATCTGAATATCCAGATACGTGTTGCATCTACTGCCATAGTTATCATAGTATGCCCACAGCCCTGGAAAAGTCCCTGTGTAACATTATAAAACGCATTTGTCCAACAGCACATTGCCATGATTGATAAGAAATCTGTTGCAAGTGGTACTACATGCTCATCAGTTGTAAAGAATCTGACCATAGGCTCTGCAATAACTCTTCTTGAAAGAATCATGCCACATACAAACAGGAATATCGCCCCTATTCTAAGCGCTATATGATATGATTTATCAGTCCTTTTTACATTGCCAGCACCCATATTCTGACCAACGATAGTTGATATGGCAGAACCGATACCATTAGCCGGCATGGTTATGATACTGTTTATCTTGTTACCTATGCCATATGCTGTCATCGCAGTTGCTCCATACACATTGACATTCTTAGTCATAAGAAGGAAACCAAACTGCATTGTACTTCCTCCTATAGCTGTAGGCAGACCAATCTTTAATATAGACATAACCTTGCTTTTATCAAACCTGAAGCCCCTGAAGTTAATACGCACAAGCTGGTTCTTTCCAGTAAGGGCAGCTACTCCTATAACTGCACTTGGAATTTTGGCTATAAGTGTTGCAAATGCTGCACCACCTATACCCCACTTAAGTACAACTAAGAAAAGTGGATCAAGTATGAGATTAATCGAAACACCAAGTATATTAAGCAGTAATGGTCTTACAGTATCTCCCTGTGCCTGCTTTACCGCAGAATACAGATTAATCATAAAAAGGAATGGTAAATCCATAACTACTATTCTTAAATATGTAAGTCCATAATTATATATATCACCTTCCGCTCCAAGCCATCTTACAAGACCTGATGAACATAACCAGCATATGCATGCACATACAACAGAAAACCCTAGTGAAGTTATACATATATGGTTAGCCATAGAATTTGCCTGTTTATCTTCCCTTGCACCAAGATATTGTGATATAAGAATCGCACCCGCTGTTGTTATGCCAGCTCCGAAATTAATAAGTATATTCTGAAAAGGCGAAACAAGCGTTATCGCTGCCTGGCTTGTTGTTCCTATCTTTCCAAGCCAGAAGGTATCCGTAAGATTATACATTGACTGTATAAAACTGTTAAGCATAACAGGTATTGCCAGCGTAAGTATCGCCCTTACAAGGTTACCATTAAGAATCATCTCTCTTTTACTGTCACTTATTGGTCTTGCCATGTTTTCTGCCTCTCTTTCCCATACACTCACGAGCCCGCGCTGCGCGCTTTTTCGTCCTGCTTCGCAGCCGCTTCCTTTTCTTTTGCGCTCATTATTTCGTAATTTACTCTTTATTTTTTCTAATATATATGTTAGCATAAAAAGCAGTAATTTCTACTAATTATTATTTATATTTAATGCAAATTACAGATTATTTGTACGTTTTCTATTTTATGTGCAGAAATGAGGACTACTATGTTACAGGATATGCAAAAGAATTTTGAAATCAAAAAAATTAAACGTTCAGCATGTAAGATGAAGGAACCACATTCCCATCCATTTCATGAACTGTTCTATCTGGCAAAGGGGGAATGTACGGCATTTCTAAGCCATAATATATATAAGTTCAGCAAGGGCGATATTGTCATAGTCCCAGCTGGAACCATACATAAAACTGATTATACAGGAAAAGGTATCAACGAACGTATCGTTATAAGTTTTAAAACATCTGTTACTGACTGGCTGAGTAACGTCGTTGGAACTGATATTGTATCCGATGTCATGCAGACTGGTGTTATAACTATACCTGAAAAAAGAAGGGATTATATAGAAAAGCTTCTTGATAAGCTTATATTTGAAAATGAAGGTCAGGATCCTCTATCACCCGGCTTCGTAAGTGTGGCTCTGGCTGAGCTTATACTCTTCATCGCAAGATGCAAACAGTATGAGGAAAATGTTATAAAAGAAATCGATGTAGACAACCAGATTATGCAGGAGGTTGCCACTTATATATACAACCACTACAGCGAAAAGCTTGTTCTTGAAGACATGGCAAAGCAATTCAACCTGAGCCGTTCATATCTTTCTAAAAAATTTAAAAGTGTAACTGGTTTTGGTTTTAAGGAATATATTATTAATGTCCGAATAAAACACGCTTGCGAACTGCTTCTTAACACGAATAAATCAATAACCACAATTGCTTTTGAATGTGGCTTTAACGACAGCAACTATTTTGGAGATGCATTCCGCAGAACCAAAGGTATATCGCCAAATAAATATAGGAGAAATCAGGAAAATATATAATATTTCCAGCTATTAATTTTCCGCCATACCAGCCGATATATTAAATATAACAAAAGCCATGGATGGCTGTTACCTTCTTTACATAATTTAATTCACAATCACTAATAATGGTTAGAATGGAGGAATAATATGGGATTAAACGGAGTTAATTCTTATTACACAGGTTACGAGGCAGTTTCTGGTAAAAAGACTGCTGCTAAAGACATAGACAATACAACAGCTTCTAAGAATACAGATGTTGCTGCCACATATGAGGCTTCAAACGTATCTGATAAAACATCTGCATCTTCTGTAAAAAGCAAGGCTGCTAATCCAGAACTCATAGCAAAGCTTAAAGCTGACTCTGATAACCGATTACAACAGCTTCAGTCACTTGTTACTAATATGTTTAAGAAGCAGGGAATAACTATAGGAACTGCTGATGATATGTGGAAGGTGCTTGCGAGTGGTAACTTCACAGCAGATGCTGATACTATTGCCAAAGCAAAGGAAGATATATCCGAGGATGGCTACTGGGGTGTTAAACAGACATCAGATAGAATCTTTGATTTTGCACAGGCTCTTGCTGGTGATGACGAAGAAAAGATGAAATCTATGAAGAAAGCTGTAGAAAAAGGCTTCAAGGAAGCTACTAAAACATGGGGTAAAGAACTACCTGATATATCTAAGAACACTTACAATGCTGTTATGGATAAGTTTGATAAGTACTTCTCTTCCAAAAAAACAGATTCCACAGAAGCATAATATAACTTAATACAATAAGCTGATAAAGCCAGATAAAATATGCCACACATTTACTTATGTGCATACATATTTTATCTGGCTTATATTTATTGTTTATTTCTGCTCCTGCATGCTCTCTTTTATCAGCAGCAGCCTTGTACCGCATGGTACAACATCACTGTCAGATAATCTTTCAGCCTTCTCATTGTCACTTCTTATTGCATCACAGGTAGTATTATATTTCTTTGCTATATCCCACATGCTGCATCTGCCATCAGATATATATCCTACCATGGAAGGCAGTGAAGCATAATACTCTTCATCTGTTGGTATGTACTCACACTCATCTATGGTAGGAAAATCTACCGGTTCAAAGCATATGGCATCCAGTGATACTACTGCCTTCACCTCTATCTTTGCATTACTTCCCATAGATGCTGTAAGCTGTTCTATGCATGGTCTTATCTGATATTCTATATTCTCTTTATCATACTCTTTAACTGCTACGACCCCGGTGTATGGTATAACAGAATTTACGCTGCCCATAGGTGCATTATCATCAGATGTTATGTAACATACATTTACCATAACTGCACCTCTTACTTCTATGCCCTCTGGAACACATTCATAGTCATCTATCTGGACTCTGGCAGTTGCATTCACTATCTGCAGAAGGTTAATATAATCTGCCAGCTTTATGTTATCAGAAACTCTGCACTTTGTATTGTTTCTTATAAGAAGCTTCTTAAGATGTACATCTGACTGTTTTTTATTCATTGTTCCTAACGGAACATATATATCCCACAACGCTGTCTTTTTATTGTCTTTATATGAGCGGATATCCATATCGAGTACAAGTTCTACTGCTATATCCCTGTTGTTCCCATCATAATCAGGTCTTACATCGATATTTTTCCCCATCATATTAAAGCCCACATAACATATACTGTCAGGGTCGGCACCACTCACATCTATTATCCCTGTAAATGGAACTGCTGTCTCATACCATTGAACAGAGCCCGCAGCATCATTTCCAATATACATTATAAATACACTCAGTTCTCCGCTTACGCTTAACCCATCTTCGGTCATCCGTGTACTCACATTTCTTACATCAACATCATCCCATACAAGCTCTGATATATCTGTTTTTCCGTTTGGCAATGACATACTCTCCTTAATTCTTAGATTATCACGCATATTGACATCCATCTGTGCATACTCATAATCCTTAAAAAGAAGCTGCGGCTTGCATCCCTCATCTTCTGATATCTGTGCTGCGACTTTTGCATTTTTAATCTCTTCACAGGTAACTGTGATACTTACTATCGCTTTAACACTTATCTTTCTTGAGTTAACAGGTTTGATTGTGAGGTCTTCTATGTATGCTTTACATGTCACATCTGTATCGGCTGCATCACATGACAGATTCACATTCTCCACAAAATGCAGACTTCCATCCAGCCTTACCGGTATAAGCCTGCCTCCCTCCTGTCCTTTGCCTATATATAGCACGGCATATTTCAGATTGCCCTCGACCTGTGCTTTATCCTGATTGACCCTTACTCCATCAGTCACAACCAATCCAAAATCCTTTATTATACTGTCTATATCTGCCTTACTGTCTGGTACATTATAATCATCATCCAGTGTTATCTGCGTTGTATTAGAGCATTTTATAGTATATTCATGAATATTGTCATATTTAAGCTCCAACTCATATACCTCCTGATATCAATGTTTGCTGACAGTGAACTGCTTTATTAAAGCGGATCCACTCGATTCTACTATTATTCTATGCCTTGATTATCCCTTGTATTCCTTATTAATCCATAATCTTACTTATTCACATTACAGGCAGCCGTATCTATCATAGAAAATCTGAATATATATGTCATGCTACATCCTAAACACCACTGTCTCATCCCTTTTTTCATATTTTAATACTATGTATGGAGTTGTTGGCACTTCATTAACAGGCTCATTTTCCGCAGGTCCCATAAGTGTAAAATCAGCATATATAGCGTTACCACTCTTATAGACATCATTTACCTTAATGCTATATCCTGATGTTTCCTTGGTTCCAAAACCTGCAACAACATATGTATAATCTTTCGTTGTATATGTCATTCTTAATGTATTTGTTTTTTTGTTATCTATAAGCTTCTTTAGCTCTGCCGGAAGATCTTCATTCTCTACTACTGTATAATCAATCACCTCATGCTCTTTTGACTCATTCTTACTGCAGCCAGTCATAGTCATGATGCTTAAAACTATGATGCATAATATTGCAGGTAATATGTATATGTATCCTTTTAAAGCACAGAAATATTCTTTTGATGTATACTTATCCACAGATTGCTTTGCATCCTTAGTATTATATCCACATAATCGAGACATAAAAAAATCCCCTTGTTAATAAGACTAATAATATCTTATTAACAAGGAGATTCCTTTATGCTTATATTTATTAATATTTTTATAGCTTCAATAATCAGTCAGCGACATATCCTTTACTCTTAATAACATCTATAACCTGATCCACATACTTTTCACACTCATCATGAGTTCCGGCCTCAACCATAACTCTTATGACAGGCTCCGTACCACTCTCTCTTACAAGTATACGTCCATTCTCACCAAGTGTATCTGCCACTCTTTCTACTGCTGCCTTAACATCCTCATCGTTCTGTGCTGTAGGCTTATCATATACACGTACATTCTTAAGCACCTGTGGATATATGTGAAGTGGTGCTGCAAGCTGTGCTAATGACTTTTTCTTTGCTATCATAACCTCCATCATCTTAAGTGCTGTTATGATACCATCACCTGTTGTTGCATACTTGCTGAATATGATATGTCCAGACTGTTCACCACCAAGACGATATCCATTCTGTGACATACACTCATATACATACTTATCTCCAACCTTAGTCTTTTCATAATCAATACCTGCAGCATCGAAAGCCTTATAAAGACCAAAGTTCGACATAACTGTTGTTACAACAGTATTATCTATAAGCTTTCCTCTCTCCTTCATATAACATCCATATATATAAAGGATATGGTCTCCTGTTATAACATCACCATTCTCATCTACACAAAGACATCTGTCAGCATCACCATCAAAAGCAAAGCCTGCATCAAGATGCTCTCTCTTTACAAGATCACATAAGCCTTCAATATGTGTAGAACCACAGTTAGCATTGATGTTAGTTCCATCAGGGCTTGCATTGATAACATAAGTCTTGGCTCCAAGTGCATCAAACACAGCTTTAGCCAGTGTCCATGCACTTCCGTTAGATGCATCAAGACCTATACGCATTCCCTTAAAGGAATATATGGCAAGACTCATAAGATATCCCATATATCTGTTACGTCCTGCTGTATGATCTACCGTACAGCCTATCTGTTCCTTTGTGGCATATGGGATATCTCCCATCTCACCATCAAGATACTTTTCTATTTCGCCTATAACATCTTCTCTCATCTTTTCGCCTTTGCTGTTGATGAGTTTAATACCATTGTCATAGAAAGGATTGTGGCTTGCTGATATCATAATACCGCAATCAAAATCCTCTGTTCTTGTTACATAGGCAACACTTGGTGTTGTTGTTACATGCAGAAGATAAACGTCTGCTCCTGATGCTGTAAGTCCTGCAACAAGAGAATACTCAAACATATAGCTGCTTCTTCTTGTATCCTTACCAATAACAATCTTAGCTTTTCCATCTTCCTTTTCCTTACCATAAAACCATCCAAGGAATCTTCCAACCTTAAATGCATGATCTACTGTAAGTGTAACATTAGCTTCTCCACGGAATCCATCAGTGCCAAAATACTTTCCCATTATTCTGCCATCATCCTCTCTGTTGACCAGATTTCAACTTCATACTTGTTAGCCTTGTTGTATCTCTTTCTAAGATCCTTAAGCTGCTTAAGGTATTCAAGCGTAACCTTGCCTGAAAGCTTTGATTCGCCCTCTGTTCTTTGCTGGAACTTATAAGGTATCTCTACAACCTTCTTATATGAACCCATAGCAAGAACTTCAACCATAATCTTCCAGCCTATAGGCTGAAGATCTGCATGTGCTATAACTTCACGCCTGAACATAAAAAGACCACTTGTAGGGTCAGATATCTGTCTTAAACAAGGAAGCATCCACTGTCCTATCTTTCGTGCTGTTCCAGATACGAACTTTCTGTACCAGTTAAGTCCACCATCATCTCCACCTGGTATAAGACGGCTTGGTATACAGAAATCTGCTCCACTTTCCATAGCCTTATACATATATTTAAGTACAACTGGTGGATGCTGCAGATCAGCATCCATACAAGCCATATAATCACCCTTTGCAAGTTCAAAGCCGCGAAGAACAGCTGTTGCAAGACCAGTTTCTCCTGTCCTGTGTTCCATCCTTACCTGTGGGAAGTCTTTGGCAACCTCCATAATAACCTCTGGTGTATTATCTTTACTATCATCTACAAACAATATTTCGTAATCTATCCCCTTAAGTGCATCATTTATCTGTGTCACCAGATTTCTAATATTCTTTCCCTCATTAAATGTAGGTACAACTACTGATAACATATTTTTCTCCTTCTGATATCTATAACATTCTGTAGCTTATTCATCTGCAAAGTAATGTGCAGTCACATTCATCTTATACATGATTACTTTATACAATAATAGTAATTCTAAAAAGCGTGTTAATTATAATACCTTTATGTAAAGTTCGCAAGTATTTTCACAAAGTATACACAATGCGTGTTTTTGTACATCACTATTCAGCTTTAACGTTACATAAGCAGTCCATCCCAGAAATACCATGCCGATATACATATAACCTCTGCAGCTGCAAGAAGTACCATAATAACACGCCTTGTATTTCTGCCTGTTAAAAGCAGGGCTTCTGTAATCCCTATATATACAACAAATGAACCGACTATGAATCTTAATGTACTCATGACACTTGAAGTAAGCGGTATCATAAGTGCAATTGTGCCAAATATACCACAGGCATAATGTTTCCTTACCAGCATAATCACATACAACAACAATGTAAAAACACACAGCCAGCCAAGTATAATTCCGTTTATCTGCTTAACATCTGACATCTCTCCAAGCCTGCCAGTACATGATTTAATAAGTACTCCGATAACAGGAAACAGCTTCTGCGTCCTCCACGCCTTCTGCACATGATAAAAAGCCCATGCATCTCCACAAAAGCCTCTTAAAAATGTCATATAAACAAATATTCCCAAAGGACATATAGCAAGTGCCAACAGCTTTCCTGCATCTGATATAACATCTTTTATAAATGCTTTTATAGCTGCCACAATCCTTCTTTCCTCATCTCTATGCTGCTTATACATAGAAACATACATATCTGTAAGTAACACAACTATCAATGTACAGCCTACTATTCTGGTTGCACTTGCAAATGCTGCAGACACTCCTGCCATCATATATTTTTTTTTCTTTGTGTTATAGAAACACAGCACAACACACATAGTAAACAGGCTTTCTGTATACATAGAACCATAATATACTGCACATGGTCCTGCAAACATCAGAAATATGATTATATTTTCTATATCCACTCTGTCATACTTATCTGTATCAAGCTCCAGCCATGCGAATCTAACAGCATAATATACTGCAATTATTATGCATATGTTAGACACCAGCATGCCAATAGCATATGTGTTTATATATCCACCTGTAATAATCCTAATCAGGGCACACACCATAGGATACAGCGGAAAAAAAGCCCAGTTAGCCATGCCTGAAGACCTTGGAAGCTTATATCCTTCCTCCGCCAGCTCCTTATACCATTCTGCATCCCATGGATTCATATAATACAACAGGTTATGTGGTGTATCTGCCACAAGATTCATGACTGGAACCATAGCCCACATTACAAGGCGTGATAACAACCAAACAACTATTATTTTAGTAAAAAGTCTGAGCTTTTCATTATTCTTATAGTGCTCTATAAATACTGAAAACATTTATATCCCCAATACGTATCTTATATTAACTATTATACTTGCAACAAGAGGTATTGCAAACATAAGCACTGCAAGTACTACTATAATAGCCATATACACACCACTTGCACATGCCTGCATCCATCCCGGTATTCTTATATTCTTATAATGATCAACAACCATAATGGCAATCATAGCTATAAGTACAAGAACAGATATGAGCAATCCTTTATCCTTAGCAACCGGCTTAAATGTAAATACTATCTCATTTTCGCCACTATTAACAGAAACTCCTGTAAACATTCCTGCAATATCTTTAGTTTCGCGTTTTTCACCATTCACTGTCACTGTCCAGTTATCACTCTTTATTATAGGAACCATAACATAATCATCTGTGCTGCTTCCATTAACCTTTACAGTAACCGAATTGTTTGTGTATGTAACCTCACTCTGCCTATTCTCATACTTCTTACATAAAGAATCAAGTTTATCAAGGTCAATACCACCCATAGTAAATATGTAGTTTCCAACTGACACCTCACCATTATTACCAAGTGGTCTTGCATAATCAAGTTCAACGGTAACATCCTCATTTTCAAAAGTGCCAATATATATAAGTCCATTATTATAATCAGTTGCATAATACTTATTACTTACATTACCTATAGTTGGTATATCTATCTGCTTTCCATTTACTTTTATTGTAAGGCTTCTGAACAGATTAGAAACATTAGCATCCGATGTTCCTATATTACAATCTGCAACACTCATATACACTGCTGCTTTTCCACTTATCTTATCCTTATAGGTCTGTACAACATGCGTTGTCTGTGTTGACTTATCTGGTGTTGTATTATCAGAGGCTTTATTTATATCTGCTGTCTGTGCTGCACTTACCTCGTATGTTCCTGTACCTGAAAGCTTTCCATACTCTGTTACAAGCTTATCTGAATCACCACTTAAGGCACTGTACATAAGATTATGAAGATATATCCAGTCCATGGCTGTTGTGTTCCAGTTATATCCGGATTCTGTGCTGTTTTGCTGGCTCACTTCTGAGAGCTTTGTAAAATCTTTGCTAAAATCTATTGATGCTAACCTGCTGTTTGTAACCATCGCAAAAGGAAGCTGATAATTAGCCTTGTACAGGTCATATTCGTTATCTTCTGTTCCTTCCTTCTCCAATGTATACAATGAACTGTCTAACTTATTAATATTAACCGCTTCTGTTACGTGTATAAGTGCATCTGAAAATACTGTTCCGCCTGAATCAAGTGCCCAGAGAAAATACTTTGAATGTCCCCATCTTACAGTTTCTTTTTGTGTATTCTTCTGAAGTGCTGCTGTAAAGCTTGAAAGTGAACCTCTCTTCATAACAAGCGGATAGTTCGCATTCATACTTAAATCAGGATTCGTCACTCTGTCTACAGGTGATGAGCTTATACCAAGATTATTCGTTGCATTAACTGCAAGCTGCACATAGTCACCATACTGATATGGCGCATATGTGTAAAACTTAGGTGGTCCTGTCATGGCAAATGCTCCTATGAACACTTCAACTGCCACAAGACTTATGACAATACTTACCTTATAACCATTCTTCATAACTGTTACACCTATAATGTGTATTACAAGCATAACTGCAAATACCGCAATAAAGAATACAAATGCTGCTACATATGAGTTCACTGGAAGTTTATCATATATCACTGCCATAACTGCACATATAATAACAGTTACCACTGCCTGTATAACAGCCTTCTTTTTCTTAATACAGTCATTTACCAGCACCTTATCTGCATATGCACAGGAAAGACATATAAGCGTAAATGCTATAATATAACCATTTCTTAATGTATAACCATTATATGAGCCGAAATGCCACATAATGTTAGTACCTTCCGCTATTGCCTGTACCATAACGATAGCTATAAGCGATATGGCATACCAGTTAAATCTTCTTGCAGCTTCATCATTCTTATATCCCACTGCTTTCATGCTTCTGTGGATTCCTGTAAATATTATCACGAAGAATAATCCCATGCCATAAAACATCATTATTCTCTCAAACTCACCGAGGCTGAAGCTTCTGAAGGTAGGATTAGATATCCATGAAAAATACTGGCTTACAAGCGACTCTGTATTACCAGTTCTTTGTGACTGTGAAAGCTGTGCAAATACTGGTATAAGCATAAATGCTGAAAGAGCAATTCCTGTGAATGTGCCAATGCCTACATTCCACGCCTTCTTGCATCTTTCCTTCTTATCACACATGAATATAAGATACATACCGCCAACGAGAAGAATATATACAAGTGACATAGCAGCAAGATAATAATTGATTATGAACATAACTGCTACCATGATGATATAAAAAAGCTTCTTTCCTGTCTTTTCCATAATATCAAGTGCCATCATAAGAAGTGGAAACAGTGCAACTATATCCATCCATGGTGTGAAGCATGATGCATACAGCAAAACATATCCGCAGAAAGCATATGCTACTGCAAACAACGCCTTTATGTTATATGACAGTGAGTTATATCTTTTATTAATAAAAGCATACATTGTAACTGACATGACAAATGTTTTTATAACAGTAAGCACTGATATAAATTCAAGTATATAATCTCTTGGACAAAGATATAAAAACAGATTGAATGGGCTTATCATAGAGAATGCTGACATACTCATAGACACATTCGTTCCAAGTCCTGTATACCAGTCAAACCATATACTGGCATCACCATGCATGGCATCCCACAGATGTGCATACAAAGGTGCAACCTGCTGCATATTATCAAAAAGGTCTATTCTGCTGCTTCCAAAGGGCCATATACCCTTAGCCACAAGAACTATTAACATAACAAGTAGTGTTATCAATCCCGGAAACAGATAACCCAGTATCTTTTTTCCTTTATTATCAGAACTGTTATTCATATATATCTCCATTCATGTTTATACGTGAGTTACTATACAGGTAGACTTACCATTTACTATGATATTTCTCTTGCCTGCACTTATAAAGAAGCTCTCACCAGCCTTAAACTTCATCTCCTTATCATAATCATCTGTCATAATAGTTCCTTCTCCCTCAACTACTATAACTGATACAAAGGATGCCTCATCAACTGGTATTTTCGCCTCGTCCTCAACCTCGTATTTAATTACCTCAAAGTACTTACATTGTACAAGTCTTTTTGCCATATAATGTTCATTATGCGTAAGCATTACATTGCATTTGTTATCTCTTACATACTTAACAGGATTCACAACATCAAGTGACTTGGCAACGTGAAGCTCACGTGGATTACCAAACTTATCTCTTCTGTCATAATCATACATTCTATATGTGCAGTTAGAATTCTGCTGTATTTCACATATGAATATACCAGCACCTATGGCATGTATTGTTCCAGCCTTAACCATAACAACATCGCCCTTTTTGACATCAATCCTGTTAAGAATTTCTGTTATTGTGTTGTTTTTTATACGTTCTTCTATCTCTTCCCTTGATGAATCCCTTGACAGTCCACAATACAGATATGCACCTGGTTCGGCATCAAGCACATACCACATCTCATTCTTTCCATATTCATTTTCATTCTCAAGCGCATATTCATCATCTGGATGAATCTGTATAGAAAGTGCCTGCTTTGCATCTATAAACTTGATAAGAACAGGAAATCTGTCCTGTGCCTGGCATTTCCATCCAAGTGCCTCTTTTCCTATAATAGTCAGATAATCATTAAAAAGCATGCCCTTATAATAGCCATCTGCTATACGGCTCTGACCATCTGGATGTGCAGAAAGCTCCCAGCTCTCGCCTATAACATCATAGTCACATTTCTTTCCAAAGACATCTCTTATCTTTGTTCCACCCCACAGGTTATCCTTGAAGGCTGGATCTAACTTTACTATAGGACTGCTATCTGACCTTACGTAGTTACCCTCATTATTACCTGTTTCATATCCATATATCTTTACAAGATCATTTTCGAGTATGGAATCACCTATTCCTACCTCTATGATAACTACATTCTTATCTGTTTTGTTAGCTACCCTGTGCTTAGTTCCTACTGGCACAAAGACACTCTCATATTTATGATAATCCTTTGTTTCAGTTCCCAGCGTTATAGTCGCAGTTCCTTCAACTACAGACCAGTATTCTGCTCTTAACTCATGCTGGTGCAGATTCATCATCATACCTGGAAATACCGTTACCTTCTTGACCTTATAGCCCTTTGAATAGTTAAGAAGCTCATGAATACCCCATTCCCTGTATGATATTCTGTTATAATCAAAATATGTCTCATACTGATTCATATTGTCTTTTACTATTTCTTTTATATTATCAGCAGACTTCTGGGATGATATATACACTGCATCCTCTGTATTAACAACAACCATATCTCTAAGATCATTAGCTACTACAAGCTTTCTTTGTGCGTTGTTAATAACCGATACGTTACTGCAGTCATTCTTAATTATATAATCAAGCTTACCCTCTGTATGCTGTTGTTCTATATCACATACGTTGTCTATATCTTTCCATGTTATATCAGCTTCAACAACCTTAAGCTTATCACAATCCTTAAGCACAAGTGATTCTATGCTTCCACTAGGAATATCCTTCATAATATTCTCTGAAAAACGGATTGCCCTTCTTATTGCTGGAACCTTTCTTTTGGCTGTTCTGCATGTTCCATAAAGCTCAGGCTGCTCTTTTCTTACGATATTTATCATATCTCCAGCTCGAAATACAAGCATTCCGCTGTTCCACAGATATCCCTCATCATAAGAGTAACAATCAGATATTTCTGATGAACAGCTATCAAAATCGACCTGTGGTATGAGCCTGCACACATCACAGTTATCCCTTAATATATATCCGAGATTCTTTGCCTGGTATTCAGGTTTCACACCAATTACTGCTATTACACCTGACTTAGCCATATCCTTGGCGCTTATTATGGCATCCTTATAGCCTTCTCCATCTATAAAATTATCTGAATTAACTATAAGCACGAATTCCGTAGGATTAGCAAACATAGTTCCAAGTATAATCGCTGCTGCTGTTCCTTTTGCTGTTCCCTCAAGAATCAGTCTGTACCTTAGACTCTGGAATGCCTTCATCTGTCCATTTACTATATTTTTATATGCCTCATTAGTTACTATTATAAATTCATCACAATATGGCATATTTCTCACAACCGTTTCCTGAAGCAATGAACGTCCTTCTTTAAAATTCATAAACTGCTTAGGATAATTTTTTCTGGACAATGGCCATAAACTATCGCCACTGCCGCCTGCCAGGATAACACACTTCATATAAATGTCCCTCCCAAAATATACTAATTAATTATTATCACTATTTTCGTTTGAAATTGGTCTGTCTTGTTTATCATCGTCTGAATCAGAGGTTGTCTTTTCTTCTGCAGTTGTTTTCTCTTCTGTAGTCTGTTCCTCTGTTGTTTGCTGCTCTGTTGTTTTCTCTGTTTGCTGCTCTGTTTGTTCCTCTGTTGTTTGCTGCTCTGTTTGTTCCTCTGTTGGTCCATCTGTTGGCTGTTCTTCTACAGAGCTTTCTTCCTGCTGCTCCCTTGATTCTTCGTTATTTCTTGTAGTCTCTCTCTGTGTTTCTTCCCGTGTATTCTCTCTTCTTTCAGTCTGTGCAGTATTGTTTTCTGTCGTATTTCCTTCTTCTGTCTGTCCCTCAGTAGTGCTGCCAGCTGTTGTGCCTGTCTGCTTTGTTGTTGGCTGTTTTGTTGTATAATACTGCATGTCACGGTAATCATAATCTTTATTAACTTTTTTCTTATTATTCTTTCCAGCTATAACAGATACAAACAATACAGAAACAAGTGCAATAACAACTATACATCCTGCAATCCATGACATTGCCATTCTGGCAGGCAATGAAAGTGCTGGGAACAATCTTCTTATAAATAGGGTAACAGCATTTTCATGTTGTCTGTGTCTTTTCTGGTATACAGAGCTTACAGCCTCCTGCTCATCATATTCATTGCTGTATTCTTCTGACTCATCATCCGATTCATCATACTGTTCTTTATCATCGTCTGAATTTTCATATGCATCTTCATATATCTCATCTGAAATATTATCATTCGCAACAGCTGACTTAGCTTCATCAGCTGTGTTTTCTAAAACAGCTGCCTCTCCTGACAGTATAAGCTTAATCTGTGCTATCCAGCTTCCAATATATGAGCTGTCAACATCTGTCATTCTCTCAATAGCATCTACCGACTGCATCTCATATGCATATAACTCTACAAGTGCCATCTGTACAGAATCTAAAGATTTTAACTTTTCATCCTCCTCATCAAACACCGAAGGACTTCTGAATGCATTTGCCTTTTTCTTCATATACATAAGGAGCTCTTCATCTTCACGTATTTTTGAGAACTTATATTCTTTAATATCTGTTTTTTCACTTAATTCCTTTGAATTCTCATCTACTGCATTTACAAAAAAATATGTTGATACGATAACTGCAATCTGTTTATGAATATTTTTCGTCAGATCTATACCATTTATCTTACTGCATACCTGAATAAGAGCTTTTTTAGCCTGTGTTGTACTCTTTGCTTCATCCTTATATACTGGATATGAGAGTGCATATACTTCTTTATATATCTTATTGCACAACTCCTTTTTCTGCACCTTACCATCTACAACATCCTGTATAAGCTGAACAAGTTCTTTATCCTGTTTATTATTCATACATATCTCCCTATTTTAATATAATAAAACTCATAACTTACTTTTTACTTACCATCCCGTTATTATAACACCTTGTTACATAATTGTCACTATCACTAACACCATCGGGAAATATCAATAATCCCACCAGGAAATATTAAAAGCCGCGACCATGCAGAAAACCTTCCCACATAGCCACAGCTTAATAACTGATATCTATGAATCCGACGATAAGATGATATCATAGCTAGAAATTAGCATATATAAAATCTGAGGTAGTACTTGTGCTTCCATATATAAGTATAAACATTATAAATACTATATATATGAACCACCTGAGTACAATGTTCCTTGATGCTACCGTCTCTCTTATTTTAATACCCTTTTCCTTAAGAACACTTACAACAAATATTATTATACAGCCAGCTGCAACAATGATAAGATCCTGTGCCGTAAGGCCAACTGCCTTAACTGTTGCCATGGATATCTGTGACAAATGTGCTTTAGTCACTGTATCTGAAAGCATGACATTCGCTGCATGAAGATCCGGTGCCATATCAAAGTAAAAACCTATATTAACAAGTATAAATGTTCTTATAATACAGAACACCTGGTACCACCAGCTTTTAGGATTAATGTGTAAGCTCTCGTGTATCCTTGCATACACTGGTGCAAGCATGCCGCTTGCTGCTATGATAACACCATTGTACATGCCATACATTATATATTTCCACGCGGCTCCATGCCATATACCTACTATAAAAAACACAAGCAGATTGGCAAGACTTACTGGCAGAAGCTTTCCAACATTATTTCCAAATGTTTTCTTACACCATTTGCCGAACTTATTCATACATCTTGATAAGGAAAATGGATAGAATATATAATCCTTCATCCACGTACCAAGTGTTATATGCCATCTTCTCCAGAATTCACCTATAGAACGCGAAAAATATGGCTGTCTGAAATTCTCATCCATGGTGATGCCAAACATCTGTGCAATACCAATTGTAATATCAATACCACCTGAGAAATCTGCATACAGCTGGATACTGTAAAGAATCACACCAAAAACGTTAATCCAGCCCCCATAATTCCAGTAGTTGTTAAATATAAGCGTTACTGCTGCATTTACCCTGTCAGCAAGCACCATCTTCTTAAGCATGCCCCATAGTATTCTCTGTAAACCAAACTGTATATTTTTAAGGTCGTAGGCATGTCCCTCATACAGCTGTTCACCAAGCCTTTCATATCGGCCGATAGGTCCCTGAAGAAGCTGAGGGAAAAACGATACAAACAACGCATATTTAAAGAAATTCTTCTGTGGCTCATGCTTTCCCCTGTATACATCAACAACATAACTTACTGACTGGAATGTATAAAACGATATACCAAGTGGAAGTGTAAGCTTAAGAACACTTAATCTTCCCCTACTTCCAAAAGCAGATAATATCCCGTTGATATTACCTATCATAAAGTTAGTGTACTTACATACTGCAAGCACTCCGAAAGAAAGAAGAATCACACCTAGCACGACTTTCTTTTTTTTGTTAGTTATATCCTTTTTAAATGCTTTCTTTGTCTCTCTGTCTGCATCCTTATCCGGCTTTTCACTATTAAGCTTTCCAAGTAATATTCCACCTGTATATGTAACAGCTGTAGTCAGTATCATCATCCATACTGTTGTAACATGATATGAAAAATAATACATATAGCTTAATATAAGCAGCCATACCCAGCGTACCTTTTGGGGTATGATATAATATACAACCAGCGCCATAAGCGCAAACAGAAAGAATTCAAATGTTGTAAAAGACATACTGCTCTCCATTCTTTATATCATAGGACACCAATCTAATATGACTTCCATTCAAGTCCTGTGGCATCCTCATAATCCTGTACCATAGAGTTATACATACTCTCATATGAATCGTAAAAATATCTGCTCTCATCCAGCGTTCCCTGTGCATCCTCGTAAAGAACATCTGCAAGAAGCTTTGAATAGCTTTGTGCAAGTTCTCCATACATATGGCCTTCTGCATCCACATATGCAGAATCATCTCTTGGAAGTACTGACATAAGTGCCTTATTAAAATCATAATAGGCTATTCCATAGCTGTCAAAGAGTGCTTTAAGCTTCGTAACTGCCTTATCAACCTCTGCATCCCTGAATGCATCTGGTGTTATAGGCGATTCTACACATACTATCTGTATGTCATTTTCCTTACAATACTCAACGAGCTGCTCAAACTGTGCTATAACTGTCTTATCAAGCTCCTTATTGGCATTTCTTTTCATTGTCTGTGTATATTCAGGATTTCCCGGAACTTCATTTATCCTGTATCTATAGCAGAAGCCCTTTCCCATATAAGGTCCACCTGCTGTAGCAAAATATCCATCCTTATCAAGTCCTGCTGACATATCATAGTTTTTATATTCTTCCGTTTTCTTTAACTCAATATTGGTCTTTGCCTTATTCAAAGTGCATTTCCATGTAAGCCTTCTTGAAAATACATTTCTTATGTCCAGATAAGACTTGTTCTTCCACAGATATTCTGCTTTAATCTGTGGATCCTTTATCTGCTGATATATAAATGACCTTGAGAAATGATTCTGCGATTGTCCATTCATCCAGTAATAATAATCAACATCTACAACTATTTTTTTTACTTTATTATCCTTGCATACAGACTTTAAAACATAATACATATCATCAACCGTTTCACCAGGAATACCCATATTAAATGAATTCACTCCCAGCTTTTCGTCTATACTGCTTGTATCTATACTGCATCTTGTATGGGATGCTCCAAGAATTATTGTATCATATCCATTATCCGTTCCTGCATTTTCAGCTTTAACCTGGTTAAATATGAACCTTATATATCCACTTTCTGCAAACAGATAGTCACATACACATATAACTGCCGCAAGCACACATATAAATATTACGCATCTAATGTGTGGCCATAACTTTTTCATACCACGCCTCGTTTCTTTTATTTGTTAGTTTTATATTCATTACAAAGCATTACAGCTGATTATATCATTGTCAGGCTTATTAATTGTTAACAATATGTTAACTCTTTTTGAATTTCCTACGAAACCTTCTAACAAACATAAAATAAAAGCTGAATCTTTAACCATCGTTTTTAAGAATCAGCTTTTATTATTAATTACTTATATTTTATGTTACCACTGAAGCCTCTAGAAAACCTCTAGAGCATTTTGCTGAACAGAAGCAGCTGTTTATGCATTGTTAGCAGCTGTTGTTCCTGTTGTTGTTTCTGCTGCACCTGTTGTTCCTGTTGTAGTACCTGTTGTTGTACCAGTTGTTGTTTCTGTTGTATTGTCCTTGTCTGGTGCAGTAGTTTCAGGCTCTCCTTTTTTCTTTTCAACCCTGATTGTTATATCCTTCGTTTTAGTGTCACCCGACTTATATGTTGTAGCAAATGCAACATTCATATCACATGCTCCGTTTATTCCTGGAACACTTGTTGCTGTACTTGTATACTGCCATATATTATATCCAAAGTTAAGATCTGGTACTTCATCGCCATCTTCATAAAAATCTTTCTCATATCTATAATTATCATTCACATTATAATACTTATAGAAATACCAGGCAAGCCATACATTATACTTTGATGTAAGTCTGTTTGTGTGAACCTTATTTACCCAGTCATTCTTACTCATATATATCATAGGCTGATATCCATGACTCTTTACTGTATCGCAGAACGCCTCACATATGCTTGTAAGTTCATCTTTGTTAAGTCTGTCACATGTTCTGTAGCCGCCTGATGTCTCCCAGTCGAAGGCTACAGGATATGTTATGTTATAGCCCTTTATAAGATTAAGGATATATGAAGCCTCCTCATATGCTTCCTGGACACTTAATGCCTGTGAGAAGAAATATACTCCTACCTGGATACCATGGGCTGTTGCCTGCTCTATATTGTATCTGAAATAACCATCCTCATACAGATTACCATCTTCTTTTATAGATCTTCCAGCCACCTTAATCATGGCAAATCTGTAACCTGCATCTGCTACAGCACCCCAGTCAATATCCTCCTGATAGTGTGATACATCAATTCCATGAACTGTTTCTGTTACTGTCATGCCTGGTGCTGTATATTCATAATGAACCTTGTAGTTTCCTGCATTCTCAAGTGTAACCTTTATATCCTCAGGATTACCACCATAATTCTTAACCTCATCACCTGTCATTGAAGCAACCACATTTCCAGCTTCATCTGTTATAGTAAATCCAATAGGTGCTGATGAATTATAAAGCTCATCAATCCTTACGCCAGCAAGTGGTGCATATTCCTCGCCTGCTGTAACTGTTTTATCAGGATTATCAACTATAATATCATAATCCTTTGCTGTATCGTTCACTTTACTGTTACCTGAATCAGGTTCGTCAACTTCTACATCGCCGCCTATTTCAGTTGTCGAGTCATCTTCTTTAATCTTATCTGCAAGGTCCTCTTCTGGTATAAGCTCAACCGGCTTATCTGCACTTATGACTATTTTCTTACCATCATATTCAAACTCGAGTGATGAATCTGTTTCTATTACCTCTGTTTCCTCTTCCGTCTCAGTCTGTGCTGTAGTTTCCTCTGTAACTTCTTCGACTGTAGCCATGACTATAGTCTGCATAGTTTCTTCCTGTGCTGTTTCTACAACAGCCACTGTATCAGTCTTTGAGTGATTTCCAAGCACTACTGCAACGACGATACCTGTAACTGCCACTGCACATACCGCCCCTGCTGCTGACAGACAGACAACCTTATGAAGTGAAACGAATTCTTTTAGTTTGTTTAATAGTTCTTTTGCCTTATTCACTTTTCATTCCTCTTTTTCGTATTCTGTATATAATGACACAATATTCACCATATACACCTCTAGTCTACAATTAACATATTTTAGCACATGCACTTACACTTTTCAATCAGTGTTTAATTAATTATTGCAATTGTAACGTTAAGATATGCGGCAAATGTGACCCATAACAGATATGGAACCATAAGCCATGCTGCGGCCCTGTTAACATGAAAGAAACGCCATATTGTAAATATTATAAGCACCCACAAAAGCATCAGCCATATAAAAGCCAGCCATAATGCTTTAAACTTAAAAAATATTACAGACCAGCCTATATTCACAAAAAGCTGTACTCCATATAATACAAGAGCTTCTACCCTGTCAGCATCACTTGTTTCACATACTATATATGATGCTATTCCCATAAGCACAAAAAGTATTGTCCATACAACAGGAAAAATCTGACCTGGTGGCGAGAGTATGGGCTTATGAAGATTTTTATACATCTCCATTGAATTCCCAGTAAGAAGCCAGGATATAACACCTGCTCCCAGACTCACAACCAATGCCAATATCAGCCTTTTCCAATTAATTCCTTTATTTGCTGTCATAAACCTTCTCCAATCTGCTGCATATGCTTTTATACATAGCTGCATTTATAATCTAGGATTATAGTTTATGTAAAGATATAATAATTATTCATAAATACATACAAAACAATTGTCAACATATATTCTGTCTTACTATTCTTTTACAGACGTTCTTCTGCCTTATCAAGTGCCGCCGCCACAACAGCATCCATATCATAATACTTATATTCGCCAAGTCTTCCGCCAAATATAACACCATCCAGTTCTTCTGCAAGCTTCTTATATTCAGCATAAAGCAGACTGTTCTTCTCATCATTGACAGGATAATAAGGGTCATCCCCCGGCTTCCATTCAGAACTGTACTCCCTGCTTATAACTGTTTTAGGCAGCTCATTGCCATTCTCATCCTTACCGAACTCAAACCATTTGTGTTCTATTATTCTTGTATAAGGACTCTTTTCATCAGTATAATTAACCGCTGCATTGCCCTGGTAGTTAGGCATATCCAGCACTTCTGTTTCAAAACGTACACTTCTGTACTCAAGTGTCCCAAGCTTATAGCCAAAATATTCATCTATCGGTCCTGTATACACAACATTTGATGCAAGCTTATCCAGCTCTTCTTTTTCTTTAAGATAATCTGTGGACAGTCTTACCTCTATTCCATCAAGCATATTTTCAACCATTCTTGTATATCCACCTATTGGAATACCCTGATAAAGTGCATTAAAATAATTATTATCAAATGTAAATCTAACTGGAAGTCTTTTTATAATAAATGCAGGAAGCTCTGTGCAAGGTCTTCCCCACTGCTTCATTGTATAGCCCTTTATAAGCTTCTCATATATATCTGTTCCAACAAGGCTTATTGCCTGTTCTTCAAGATTGTGCGGCTTACTTATGCCTGCTGCCTGTTTCTGTTTTTCTATCATCTTACGTGCTTCATCTGGTGTAACAACACCCCACATTTTATTAAATGTATACATGTTAAATGGAAGTGAATATAGCTCACCATTATAATTAGCCACAGGTGAATTCGTGAATCTGTTGAATTCTGTGAATCTGTTAAGGTATTCCCATACCCTTTTATTATTAGTGTGGAATATGTGGGCTCCATACCTATGCACATTTATTCCTTCTATCTTTTCTGTATATACGTTACCTGCTATGTGATCTCTTTTATCTACTACAAGTACTTTTTTTCCGGCATCTGCTGCCTGTCTTGCAAATACTGCGCCGTACAGACCGGCACCAACTATTAAATAATCATACATAACCTCGCTCCTTTCTCATGTTTGGGCGGGTCAGAAGGTTAAAAGCCTTTTCGTGCAAGCACGAACGGCTTTTCACTTTCTGACCCTGGCTGTTTTACTTTTTTTGACGATGCCTTCGAATTGCTCCGCAGCTTCGCTGCCCCCTCAATTCTACAAACATTCGAACTCCGCTGATTTGCCTTGCAAATCGCTCCCTTCTCATGTTTGGGCGGGTCAGAAGGTTAAAAGCCTTTTCGTGCAAGCACGAACAGCTTTTCACTTTCTGACCCTGGCATCGTCATAGTAATGTTTAAAGTAGACGCGGTAGAATATTGCCCAGGTATCGTTAAAAGCTCTTATACAATCTTTTATTCCAATCCTGTTTGAGTCTTTTTCTCTTACGAAAACTACTTCTACCGGCATCTGTGCTATCTTAAAGCCTCTTCTGTGGACTGCAACAAGAAGCTCTATGTCATACGCAAAGCCGGATGTCCTTATAAGATGCCCTACCGGTTTTATAGCCTCTGCCTTAAACACCTTAAGTCCCGTCTGTGTATCCTTGACATTCAGATGGAACAGTAAAAGCAGCATTATATAATAGCACATGCTTATGACCTTTCTTTTAAATGGATATTTAAGCTTTGAATCCTTATGGAACTTGCAGCCTATGACCACATCCACATTGTCGGTAAGCATCTTGTTAAGATATCCTTCAAGCTGTGATGGGTTAAGCTCCAAATCCGCATCTACAAATGCTATATATTTTCCGTTTGCCTGCGATACTCCTGCTATTATTGCATTACCCTTTCCCCTGTTTTTATCAGAGGTCACCAGTCTTACTCTCTTATCCTCTTTCTGTGCCCTTATAATCTCGTACTTTGTGTTATCCTTACTTCCATCATTAACTGCAACTATCTCTATATCTTTTACAAACGAGGAAACTATATCCAAAGTTTTCATTATACTTGAATATATAAGTTTTTCTTCGTTGTATGCCGGCATAATAACAGACAGCATTCCGTCAAGTTCAATCATATACTTCCCCCTATAAACAATACTGATAATTGTACACTAATATATATATTGTATCAACCATAGTTTATCACGCAGGTATAATGTAAGCAGCAAAAGATATTTTATATTTTCTGCCATATCATACTTATATATCACAGATATTAAAAAAACAGACCTCTGTATTAATCTACTTAGAGGTCTGTCTTTAATCACCTATACAGCCTGTGGTATGAAATATTATTTTCTTCTACATGCTGTATATTAACTTAATGCCGGCAACGGGAATCGAACCCGTATGGGAGTATAAGTCCCGCAGGATTTTAAGTCCTGTGCGTCTGCCAGTTCCGCCACACCGGCTCTTTGGTATATTTTAATACATAACAAATACTTGGCGCAGCCTAAGTTAAGCTTTACTGCCAGCAAGTCTGTGCTATGTAGAATGGGCGGAGAAGGATTCGAACCTTCGAAGGCAGTGCCAGCAGATTTACAGTCTGTCCCCTTTGGCCACTCGGGAATCCACCCATTTATCATAGGCAGACATAACGAATCATATCTGCCAACGAAACTTTTTGAAGTTTACCACACATATCAGTTCATTGCAAGTCTTTTTTTATATTTCTATATATTTTCTATATATTTTATGCATAGCCCTGCGTGTATACACATAGCCGCTGCCTGTAAGCATACTGAATCACCCGGCTAATATCGCATTTCCACAGATGTTATTCTAAAACCTTTATATTTTTTAAAATTATCATTTCCTATGCTGTTAATATAATTATATATGCTTACAGTCTCTTCCGGAACAAATGTTATCTTAACAAGACCATCGCTTCCAATCGCATCTGCTGGAATAGTAAACATATTCTTATTATCATTAACCTTATCTTCCCTTATCTTGTCACCATACTCATTCTTATGATACATAACTGACACATCTGTATTATCATATGCTTCAACTGTTCCTATATACACATTGTTGGCATACACCTTTGTTGACGTATTATAGCTTGCACCATATACATCAAGCACTACATCAGAAGGCACATTTGTATTAAATCTGTAATATAACGCTGCTTCATTTCCATTGGTTGTATATATTCCAGTATGAAGGGAATAAAAGCCCTTGGAATATCTATATGGTATCTTTAACTTTAATGCTGTGCTTTTTTCACTGCTGTCAGTATCTGCTGTGTCAGGATCACCTGCTTTATCAGCCTTATCATCTATATTGTCAGATAAATTACTGTTCTCAGCAGCAAGCATCTTCTGGAAATACTTATCTAAGGCTGAATCTCTGTTAGATTCCACGCTGTCTTTATCGGCTTCATTATTATCTGCATCGTCCTGTTCATTTCTTCCTGATGGATCTCCATATAGCTTTTCTTCTTCAAGAAGCTTCTTATACTCCTCAAGCTTTGATATATCATATATATCAATATCTCCAAAGTTATAATCAAGTCCATGCTCTCCTGGCCACTTTGAAAGCTTTCCGTCAACATAATACAGATCATACTCCTGTGATACCTGCCTTTTTGATCCAAGCACAAGTGTTGCAAGGTAAAACACAGCAAGCGCCGCTGTTATAATATAGCATATTACATTAATTATCTTTTTATTCTTCATATATATCCTCATTTCTGTCATACTTACCGGCTGTATCAGGCTGTAAATGCGTTAACACCTGCTGTAAACCATAACCATATAAGAAACGCTTCCATAATAACAACTAAAGCTGTTGCACAGAGTTTTATATCCTTCTTATCTGCAAGATAATCATATATACCTATAAATATTACATAACTTCCAACTATAAAACGACACATAGACATAACTCCACCTGTCAGTGGGATTATAAGAGTTATTATAGCAAATAGAACCTCTTCATAATATCCATTCCTTAGCATATATACATATACAACTATTGCAAGAATAACTACTAGTGGTATCCAGTATCTTTCAGCATATATGTTGTTGAAGAAATCCCATATCATATTACCTATGTATCCTGCGCCATCCTCTCTCCATGCTGTCTGCACATGTCTGAACGCCCACGCATCACCACATACCCAGTAAAGATGCAGCATATTTACGAATATTCCCGCAGGACATATAAATATCTGAAGCATTCTTACAGGTGTGCATAAGGTATCCTTTATAAAACTTCCAGCCTTTTTAAGGCTTATTTTTCCACTATATGAATCTCGATACATTCCAAGCACAAGCGGAAACACTAATATAACACCGACTATCCTTGTACAGCTTGCAAGCATTGCCGCAAATGCTGGTATCCAGTAATTTCTTTTACCATCCACATCCTTTTTCAGATAATAAAAGAATATTGAAAGAAGCATCATAAACAAGGTTTCAGAGTAAACACAATGCAGATAAAATGTGTATGGTCCCATGTATAAAAGCACCACTGCTATATATCCTAATCTTCCAGGTTTATATAGTCTTACAGTCTTTACAAGATAAAGTCCCGTTATATAAGTAAATATAGAACTAAGTATTATACCTGCCTGTTTATAGTTCAGGAAAAAGAATATATATTTAAACCATCTTATAAGCACCGGAAACAAAGGGAAAAACGCCCAATTTGCCTGTCCATCCCCTGTTTTTATACTACCGACAAGGCTATAACCCTTCTCAGCTATTTTTATATACCAGTCTGCATCTCCCCCAAGAAACATCTTGGCAAAGGTTACATTATTACCAAATGCAGAGTTAGTAACACATCCTATAAATATATAGAATAATTTTGAAATAAACAAAATTATAAATACATCCCATGCAAGTTTACGGTTTTCTTTAGTAGTCAATCTGTTCCATACTCCAGACATTTTTTCTTTCATACATTCTCCATTCTACTAATTACTGTTCTTCCTTCATAAGCAATGCAACATATCTTTTTGTTGCATCCTGCCATGTAGGAAGTGGGGTAAAGCCATTTGCTGCAAGCTTGCTCTTATCAAGTCTTGAATTAAAAGGTCTTGCTGCTTTAGATAACCCATACTCTTTTGTCGTTACAGGAACAACCTTTGTATTAAGTCCTGCCTGCTTATATATTTCAAGGGTAAAATCATACCATGATATATATCCACCCTCATTAGTAGCATGATAATATCCATACTTATCTGTTTCTATCATATCCACTAAAAGAACTGATAAGTCAAGGGTATATGTAGGCGTTCCTATCTGGTCACATACAACTCTTACTGTATCATGTGTCTTTCCTACGTTAATCATTGTCTTTATGAAGTTCTTTCCATTAACACCAAACACCCATGCTATTCTTACTATAAAGTACTTATCTAAAAGCTCAGAAACCGCAAGTTCTCCCTCAAGCTTAGTCTGTCCATACACATTAAGCGGCTTATAATCCTTGCAGTCAGGCTCCCATGGCTTATCACCCTGGCCATCAAACACATAATCTGTACTTATATATACCATCTTGCAGTCAAGCTTCTTAGCTACCCTTGCTATATTTCTTGTTCCACCTGCATTAACTGCACGCACCTTTTCTACCTTATCATCATCTTCTGCCATATCAACAGCTGTCCATGCAGCGCAATGTACTATAACATCCGGATTAACTTCTGTGATAATATCTTCTACTGCCTTTTCATCAGTAATATCCATCTGGACATATTCCATGTTAACAACAGCAGTCCCATCGTCAGCTCCACTGTACTTTTCTGCTATATCACTTCCTACCCCTGTATATCCTCTCTTTGCTAATTCATTCATTACATCATGTCCGAGCTGCCCTGATACTCCGGTAACTAATACTTTCATGCTTATCCTCCACGTCTTAGTTATTATTTCTATATCTATTTACAAAATCATACACTATTTTACCAAGTCTTTCAGGTAAATATCTGTTTACTACTGCTTCATAAGCTGATTCATCCACATTTGCATTATAATTTAGCATAATCTGTGCAAGATTCTTTATCTGTTCATCAGCACTGCAATATAAATCAAATGTATTAATATTTCCATCTGTTATCTCATCAAATATAGGAAGATTACTTGCAATTATTGGTTTATTGAATCTCATAACTTCTATTATTGGCATACCAAAGCCCTCTGCCTTTGACGGAAACACAAACGCAGACATTCCAGCATACAACTCAAGCTTTTTATTATGTGCAACATAATCAAGATATGTTATGTCCTTATCTTTTTCCATTGCATCGTGTACAAGAGTATTGATATCATCCTCCTGCATCTTTCCACCAAGAATAAGCTTCTTTTTTCCGCCAAGTTCCTTATATTTTAAATATCCATTTATAAGAAGATCAACGCCTTTTCTTTTTTCCATATTTCCTATATACAGGAAATAATTTTCGTCTGTACTTATCCATTTTTTCCTGACTGGATTAGATATTATATATGCATTGACATTATCTATATATTTAGCTTCGGGAAAGAACTTCTCTGTTGTACGTTTTGTCTGCTCTGAATTATACAGAATCATATCCGTATTTTTTAATGTCTTTTTTAAATTATGCTTAAAATATATGTTATACACTCTTCCAAAATATTCAACATATTCTATTGGAAACATGTCATGTATAGTTATCATTATCCTGTAATCACCCTTAAGCTTCACCGGTATGATCGTATTAACCTCCCAGAATATATCCGGCTTTATAAGCTCAAGCTGTTTCTTTACAAATGCGAAATATGAATACACTCCAGCACTTTTATAAACCTTTTTGCCCTGCGTATATACCTTTATCCCTTTATTCTGAAACGATTTAATATATTCGCTTTCAGCCACATCTGATATAAGAACGAATTCCATATCCTCATACTTTATAAGCTGTTTTAAAAAATCGTTAAGATACATGCCCACTCCACTTGGTCTGCTGCCAAGTGTTCTCGCATCAATCGCTATCTTCATAACCTTCCTCTGATTCCATACTTAATTATCACTCTATATACCAGCCGCATACCTGTCCATAAGCTGTGCCAGACCTGCTGCTGACTTCTTCCATGAATGTGTGTCAAGCACCTTAACTGCTGCTTCCTTTTCTTTTTTAGCATCACTGTTATCAAGCAGCTCATCCAGATTAACATCTGCATCATTACAGTTAATATACAAAGCCGACTCTCCATATATCTCATGCAGTACCGGAATATCCCCCAGTATGATACGGGCACCCATACATAACGCCTCCATAGGTGGAATTCCAAAGCCCTCATATGTTGATGGAAAAACAAATGCCTTACAGTATTTCATAAGTGCCCTTGCCTCTGCATCTTTTGCATAACCGATCAAAACAACGTTAGGCAGCTTTTCTATGCCTGACCTGTCACCAAGAGAACGGCCTGCTATAACATATGTAACCTCAGGATGCATCTTTGCATTTTCAAGTATCCATTTAAGATTCTTATTAGGAGCAAGCGATGCAAGATAGAAATAATACCTGCCTCTCTTTATCCTTGAGGCATACCTGTCAAATATTATTTCATCTACGTTATCTATGTTAAAATGCTGCCATCCATTACCAGCAACAACTATATCTGTATTCTTCAGGCTGTAGTTATCAAGAATTTCACGCTTTGAATACTGACTTACCGTCATAATCGCATCAGCTTTCTTAAACGCTTTAAGATACATAAACTTTCTAAACAGTATTTCATGCCAGTCACCAGGTTCGGTAAAGAAACCTGGATGTGTCTTAAATGCTATATCATGAACTGTTACTATTCCATTTTTCATTAAAAGTGAAACTTCGTTACACAGATACACCGGTTTTGCTTTCTGTCTGTTAACATAGTGCTGAAATGTAAGCTGTTCCCATTTTCTTCCAGATACACCTTTAAGTATGACAATTTTTATATTATCATACTTCGTTTTATAGCTGTTAATCTCTGCTGATGTCCCTTCTGAATCTATCTGCGGAACTGCTATTTCAACATCATATGGCTTGTCCTTAATCATTTTATCAAGCTGAGCTGTTATTTCTCTTGCATACCTTTGTACACCCAGAACCTGTCCATATAAAAATCTTCCATCAATAATATATTTCATACCGAACCTCGATTCCTGCTTTGCAACTGTTTCTTTGTTTTTTAACTACCTGTTGCCGTTAGGCTTGTATGTCGGAACGAATTCCTTAACAAGCACCTTAACTGCTGCTGCATCTTCACTATATGCTGTTTCTTTAAGTATTTCTAACCTTTTCTCAAAATCCTTCTTTTCAAACTCTATTGGTTTGCCTATATGAATGAGCTTATTATCTGTATCCTGCATGCCTTCCTCTGCCATCAGAAGCTCCTCATATAACTTTTCTCCTGGACGTAATCCTGTATACTTAATCTCCATATCAACACCAAGAGTATAGCCGGAAAGTCTGATAAGATTCTTTGCAAGATCATCTATCTTTACCGGGTCACCCATATCAAGTATGAAGATTTCTCCACCCTTTGCATAGGCACCTGCCTGGATAACCAGTGATACTGCCTCAGGTATCGTCATAAAATATCTTATAATATCAGGATGTGTGACAGTTACAGGTCCTCCCGCTGCAATCTGTTTCTTAAAAAGCGGTATAACCGAACCATTACTTCCAAGGACATTACCGAATCTTACTGCAACGAATTCTGTCTTTGATATCCCATTGTAATACTGGATAATCATTTCACATATACGTTTTGTAGCACCCATAATATTAGTCGGATTAACCGCCTTATCAGTACTTATCATAACAAAACGCTTTGTCCCATATTTGTCGGCCATATGTGCCAGGTTCCATGTACCTGCAACATTATTCTTAATGGCCTCATTAGGACTTCCCTCCATAAGCGGTACATGCTTATGTGCTGCTGCATGATATACAATATCCGGCCTGTAGTGAGAAAACAGCCACTCAAGTCTTGTATTGTTTCTTATTGAACCTATGAGAGTGACTACATTGGCATCCGGATTACTCATTTTTAATTCCTGCTGGATATCATAAGCACTGTTTTCATATATATCAAATATTATAAGACACTTTGGATTATGCTTAACAAGCTGTCTGCATAACTCCGAACCGATTGAACCGCCACCGCCTGTAACAAGCACTGTCTTTCCAGATACATATCCTAATATAGACTCTACATCTACCTTGATAGGATCCCTGCCTAAAAGATCATCAACATCTACATTTCTGATATCCTGGACATTAATCTCTCCATCCATCATCTGATAAACACCAGGTATAATCTTTAAGTTACAGTTCGTTTCCTTGCATATATTGAGTATTTCCCTTTTGGTATCCTGAGAAGCGGATGGAATGGCAAATATTATTTCATCTATATCATAGTATCTTGCATACTCTTTTATCTGATTCCTGTTACCGACTATCTTTACTCCTCTTATATATTTTCCAACCTTTTTTGCATCATCATCTATGATACATACAACCTTTGAGTTATCAAGATATCTTGAGTTGGCTATTTCTCTCATGAGTACGTTAGCCGCCTCTCCGGCTCCTATTATCATTATCTTTACCTGTTCTGATGTATGTCTGTATTCCTGTATAACAGTTCTTAACATTCTATACATAAAACGGCTTGCGCACATTGCTACAACAAGGAATACACCAGTCATGAAATAACAGGCTCTTGGAAGCATTTCACCTGTAACTGCGGTAAGGCATATATGAACACCTTCTGCAACTATACAGGCCTCTACTATCTTATACAGCTCAGCTATACTGGCATACTGCCACAGACTATGATACATCCTGAAGCACCAGAATATAATAAGTGTTATTATTGTAAATGGAATCCATGTATCCTTAAAGCTATCTATATATTGTGGTTCAATCGCTGAAAAATCAACATTAAACCTCATTACAAGTGATAGTATTACACTTCCATTAATGAGGATAATATCAGTTATTATAAGAAAAAATCGTCTTATAATAAGCTGAAGCTTATCTTTTCTTGTCTCTCCCATATCTAACCTCTTTCCTGCTTATCCATAAGTCCCACAATCGTTCCTGCTCCATAACTTACATGAAGCATGAGGAATAATACTGGAAGCAGGATATTTGTTATATTTCTCTTTTCACCTGCTTTAACTGATGATACCGCTGCCATAGTACATGCCAATGTTCCATACAATACCCACATAACAACGGTAAGTGTTGTAATAATATTTTTTATTTTCTCAGGCAGCCATACGCTTTTCCTGCCATTTTTCTTTGTACCGCTGCGTGATAACCGTATTCTTACATCATCAGCCACTTTAAGTCCTGTTAAAGAGAGCGCAGATGCCATAATAGCACTTACAAACGCAAATGGCACAAAATGATATATGCTAAGACACCCTGGACACACTTTGCTCGTCTTTCCTATCCAGAAACCGTTTGCATACTTCTGTTTAAGCATAGATGAAAGACTGCTCCTTGTATACTGGTATGAAATAATATCAGGATCAAAGCACAGCTTATATCCTGCCTTTCTCATACGATAATGAATCTCATTATCCTCTGTTCTAGCAAGCTCTTCATTAAAAAAGCCAACCTTTTCAAACACTTCTCTTCTGTATGCCGCATGGAATAAGGATTTAACATATGTTTTTCCTGGATTATTCCTGTAAGCTGCTATGCTTGAACCAAACATACTGCTTTCTGCGAGCAATAACGTTTCCTTGAAGGGTGTTGGCTCATCTATTATATTAGGTCTCTGCCCACCGCATATATACTCACCAGTGTTAAGAACTGCTACATTCTTACTCACAAAATCCTGTGGTATAACTGCATGTGCATCTACCTTTATGATTGCATCTCCCTTATACTCCCTTAACGCTACATTCCATCCACTTGGAAGTGTTCTTTTAGGATTATCAAGAACTACTACCCTGTCGAATTCATTTTCATTATTTTTTGCAAAATCAACCATAATATCCCTTGTCTTATCAGAAGACATACCATCAACAAGTACAATCTCCATAGACTTATGGTCATAATCCTGCTCTTTAATGCAGCTAAGTATATTGTTTATGCTGTTTTCCTCATTGTATGCAATCACACACATAGTTATAAACAACTTGTCCATCTTACGTTATTCCCTTTCTGCACTTATTACACATTTATGCTTCTTCCAGCAGCTTTACTTCCTGTCCTTCCTGTTACTGATAATCTGTCATTTCCTGTTACTGATGTGAATGTATCCCATAACACCCTGCAGTCTTCCACAAAGCCAAACTTCTTAAGCGCCTCAAGATTATATTTCATCTTTGCAGGAAGTACCTCTTTAACATAAGCCTCATCCGGGTCAGCTGCTCCCGCAAGTATCTTATCTTCATCTTTATACGCTATGCTAGTCCTTGATGTAAGCCCTGCTGGCAGAAGTAATGTTGCATACATTTCTTTTGTATATTTTTTTACATATTCAGGAACCTCAGGTCTTGTTCCAACCAGTGTCATATCTCCGTTGATTATGTTAAATACCTGTGGGAACTCATCCGCTCTTATCTTTCTTAAAACTTTTCCAACCCTTGTTATTCTGTCATCGTTATCTACTGTCACAGAGGCTCCAAGCTTTGGTGCATTAACAACCATAGTACGGAACTTGTATATGCGGAATATCCTTCCATACTGTGTAACTCTTTCCTGTCTGAAAAAAACAGGTCCTCTCGAATCAAGCTTTATACAGACAGCTATGACAAGCATAGGAACTGCAAGAAACATAAGCATAATAGATGCCACAACTATATCAAACAATCTTTTTATCTTAAGTGACATCTGTCTTTTTTTTATTATATTGTAATATTTTCTGACTTCCCTGGTTCTCATAACCCCAGGAAGTTCATTCCATCTTCTTAGCTGCATATTAGCTACTCTCCGTTCACTTGTGCTGTTATACCATCTTCTTAATGCTGTTAAAGTTTTCTATTACATAACCAACCTGTTCATCTGTAAGATTAGTATGCAAAGGAAGTGTGACCTCATTATGATACATTTCATATGAAGCCGGATAATCTGATATATCAAAGCCAAGCTTCTTATATGCTGTATGCATAGGTAAAGGCTTAAAATGTACATTAGTTGCAATGCCTGCTTCTGCCATTTTTGTTATAAAATCATTTCTTGCCTGTGTATCTTTACCCATAAGGCGAACAAGATAAAGATGTCCACTCGATGTGTATTCATCTGTATAATGCTGTAGATACTCTATATCAGGCGCCTGTATGCCTTCGTTATACATGCCTATTATCTGTCTTCTTCTTGCAAGCAGACCAGGATATCTATCCATCTGTACAAGACCTATAGAAGCAACTATATCTGTCATGTTGCACTTGTAGAGTGGTGCAACTATATCATATTCCCACGCTCCAAGCTTTGTTTTTGCAAGTGCATCCTTAGACTGTCCATGAAGTGACATAAGCATAATATTTTTATATATTTCTTCATCATCAACACCAGGAAGCTCTCTCCATACAAGACCTCCACCCTCTCCTGTTGTAAAACTCTTTACAGCATGAAACGAAAATGATGTAAAGTCTGCACATTCCCCACTCATAAGCCCACCACGGCTGGCTCCATATCCATGTGCTGAATCTGCCAGTATAAGAACCCTTCCAAGTGCCTCCTGATATAAAGATGCTGGCTTAAACAGATGCTTTTTGCTTTCAAGTATGCTTCTTATCCTATCGTAATCTACCATAACTCCAGCGATATCAACCGGAATAACAGCCTTAGTCTTATCTGTTATTGCATGTTCAAGTGCATCATAATCAAGGTGATACGTTCCCTTCTCTACATCTATAAGCTTGAGTGTGGCTCCTACGTGACATACTACACTTGCAGATGCTGTGTAAGTATATGCCGGAACAATAACCTCATCTCCTGGTCCTATATCAAACAGTCTTAGGGCTGTTTCCATGCATGCTGTAGCCGAATTAAGGCATGCACCTCTTTTCGTATGTGTGAATTCTGCCATACGTCTTTCAAGTTCTTTAGTCTTAGGACCTGTTGTTATCCATCCTGATCTTAATACTTCACCTACAGCTTCAACTTCTCTTTCTGTCATATCTGGTGGTGAAAATGGTATATTCATCCTCTTTGTCATTATTAACCTGATACCTCTTTTCTATACATATCTATGATATAAATGTCAGAAGTGAATTCTGACATTCACCTTAAACATCTTCTCTTAAGTACCTGTCTTACAAACATGAATTAAATATCTACTTTGATGACGATGCCGTTGGTTCTGCTGCCGTATGCTCAGTTGATGATGCTACCTTAGTCATAGCTGGAAATGCATAAGTCATATCTCCTGCTGTGTCAGGAATCGACACTGTATAACTAACATTATTATATCCTGACTGCGATAACGTAATCGTCCTGTTTCCACTTGTCTTACTGAACGTGCATGGAATAATTCCAATATATACGCTGTCAACATATAAAGCCGCACCCTCTGGCGCTGTTATCTTTACACTATAGCCGCTTGTATGACTAGCTGCTGTCGTCTTAGCTGTACTTGACGTAGTACCTGATGAGCTTGTTGACGTCATATCTATAACCTTAGTCGTATAATCCGAATTCACAACAAAGGTTTCTGTATAAGCCGTATAATGATTAGCCTGCAATACAAGACTATGCCTTCCATAGCTAAGACTTACTGGCTTAGAATAATCCACTTCACTTCCATCTATCGTCATAACTGCATTCGCAGGTGTTACCTGGAAGTTGACAGTTCCCTTCTTAGTAGCTGGTGTCTGATATTCAGAAAAATCAAGAGCTGTAGTTTCATCTTTCCTTACAGTAACTTTCTTTACAGCTTTCATATCTCCATTCTGTATCTCAACATCATAGCTTCCAACAGGTGCTGTAACCATCATATTATCTGTAACTTTGTTAAATCCATTGCTTCCAAGTGTTATATATCCTCCTACAAATGCATCTATGCCTGTAAGCTCGATATATCCATGTCCGTTATCAACCACTATGGAATAAAGCTTATCACCTATTCCGCGCAACGTCAGAATGTCCTCTTTTACAATCTGTGCCATACTTATCTGGCTATCCAAAGATCTTATAAAAATATTGTCTGTATATGTAAGAACTGTCTGTCCTATAGTAATATTCTTCTTTGATTCATCAAAGGTAATATCCGATACATCATTTCTTTCCCATGCATCCTTAGAACCATATATCTTTAATGCCTTGCCTGTCTTATCACAATACACATCATATATCTCACCTGGCTGCATGACAGATGCTGCTTTTATCTTTCCATATGCATCCTGAATATCGGTTCCTCCTGTATATATCACAGAATATTCTGTTCCAGACTCTACATCCACAAAATGCATGTTCTTAAGGCTGGTATCCACAGCCACAAGCAGTCCTACAAGCGTCCTATCCTTATTATTGCCAGTAATATCTGATATATTTCCCTGCTTTCTTGCCGGTGTAACAGCACTTCCCGGTATAACTGTCCCACCACTTTTTGTACTTTTACAACCCGCTGCACATAAAACAACAATGACAACAAGCAGGAATGCCGTCATCCTTTTAACCGTTCTTTTGTAAAAGTTAGAATGTCTTTGCATATTATTTATTTTTGTATATATATTATTCATCTTTACTACCTGATTAAAGCCTGTTTCCTCAAATAAATATACCCTCAATATAGTATATCTGGTTGAATTTTACCACACACAGCATATTTTATCAATCAATTCTCTTTTTCTTCCATTCTGCTCTATGACCTTCCTTAATTTTTCTACATTTTTCTCCGGAATCCATGACTTGTTTGCATTTATATACTGATTGATTATCTTCCAGAACTTCTCCGGATATGACAGTAAAACCATGAGCAGCCCCATCTCTTCATCGCTTAATGGACATATTCTGTCATATTCATCAACAAGCCTGTAAAACATCCGGCTGTCCCAGTTATACTTCTCCATCACCTTTCTTATAAACTGGTACAGATCATTAATCTGACATTCATTTTTGTATCTGTCAAAATTAACAATATACGTATTCTTACCATTGAGCAACACATTATGATATGTATAGCTTCCATGTGACAACTCCATGTTTTGCGCTGCCATCATAAGACGTTCATCAAATGCTTCACTCATAAGCTGTTCATTTGCCCTGCATGCTTCTTCGTAAAAGACTTCAATATTTTTAAAGGCTATTTGTTCAAATATCTGTTTTCCCTTTTTTTGTTTAAGATAATTGTATGCCTTTTTCAGCTCCCTTGTGTGTTTTGCATATGTTTTTCTTAACTCTGTCTCTTTTGTATAGCCTGTAATCCTTCTTACCTTCTGACATGCTTCAAGCTCCGTGCTTTCATCGCACACATTATCCTGCACATACAACATATCTGGTGTTATCTGTCTTAACGCTACATGCATATATGCCATAGCCGAAACAGCCATGCACATATCATTTTCATCTTTTACATTACTTTCTTTTGCATCAAACCAGTTCTTCATTATATATTTTCTTCCATCCTCGTCCTCAGATATAATTAACCCCTCTTTATTTCTCATGTAAGTATCAATACACGTATATCCAATCCCATCAAGCACCTGTGTCAGCTTGTTTTCTCTCTCATAGTATCTGTCCGCTTTTTCACATTGTATGAAAAGCTTATAGCCCTGATCTGTCTGCACTATAATCCCCCCACGTCCCCTTACCATACGTCTTATTCCTATATCATACTGTTCTAATACCTTTTCTGACTTCTCATTCACAGACATAAACCTCCCATTAATCCTACTTATCATATGATATGAACTTATTAAAAATGCATGTCCTTATAAATTCCTGTGATATTAAACGACATAGGATTTTGACGTCACCAATATTTTTTGATAAAATCATTTTGCATTTATAATTAACAGCTTATTATGGCATAGTGCAGGATTGGAGATTTTATGAACAAAAATATATCTAAGAAACAGGCTTACAGCTTTAACACTTCGAATAACTTTAAAATAGAACTCCCTGAAGATGTTTCATTTATAATAAACACTATTGAAAAAAACGGACATCAGGCATATGCTGTTGGCGGATGTGTACGTGACACTATAATGGGTGTTGTTCCAAACGACTGGGATATCACAACCAATGCCCTTCCAGAAGAAGTCAAATCATACTTCAATAAAACAATTGACACCGGCATACAACATGGTACTGTAACCGTCATGCTTCATTCAACAGGTTATGAAGTTACTACATACCGTATTGATGGCGATTATCTTGATGGCAGGCATCCCTCGTCTGTTGAATTCTCTGACAGGCTTACTGATGACCTTTGCAGAAGAGACTTTACCATAAATGCTATGGCATATAATGACAGAATGGGTCTTGTTGACGAATATGGCGGCATAGATGATATTAATAATAAAATAATAAGATGCGTTGGAAATCCTGTAGAAAGATTTACAGAGGATGCTCTCCGCATGATGCGTGCAATCCGTTTTTCTGCACAGCTTGGATTCACTATTGATGATAACACTTTTAAAGCCATAGAAAAATTGAGCACAAATATACAGAAGGTAAGCATGGAGCGAGTATGTGTTGAGCTTAAGAAAACACTCATGTCTGACAATCCTGATTTCTGCCGTTTATACGGAAACACTAATCTGTTCATGGATATACTGCCACAGCTGCACGACAGTTTTACTTCAAGGCAGTCTAAAAGAATTCTTCTGACATGCAGATATGTAGAAAAGAATTTTGCTTTAAGACTCGCCGCATGCCTTTCTACTGGCACTCCGGAGGATGCATATAATACACTCCGTCACCTGAGAATGGACAACAAAACCATTGATACTGTGGTAAAAATTCTTACATATTCAAAAGACCGTGTAGAAGAAACTGAACCTGCAATCAGAGAAGCACTCCATAAATGTGGACGTGATATATTTGAATCCATTATCAAGTATGAACTTGCTGCTGTAAAAGCAAGTGAGGAAGTAACCTTTATAACCAATCCAGGCAGACACAATCATCTTATAAATCTAAAAACTATGGCTGATGAAATACTTGCGCGCGGCGACTGTTTTTCCATCAAAGATCTGGATATCACAGGACTTGACCTTATAGAGTATGGCCTTAAAGGCACCCAGATTGGTGATACACTAAACTATCTGCTTGAAATCGTGATTGAAAATCCTAAGCTGAATGATAAAGCTACGCTGATTGGATTGCTGGATATGAAGTAGAAGATGAAGTAAAATATGAGCTAGGATATCAAGTAAAATATGAATCTGATATGATTTTTTATAAACTGATATAAAAGGGGATTAAGTGTGACGTGCACTTAATCCCCTTTGTATCAGCTTTTCTGCTTTGCTATGAATCCTGACAATCCATACATCTATAACAACTCTCATCTGCAAAGCCTGCAAAAAACATTATTTACTTTTATTTAGTCTCTTTATTCTCGTTATATGCCTTCCTTGCCTCTGCTACTCCAGCCTTTATTCCGGCAACTCCGGCTTTAGCTACTTCTTTTCCGACTTTAGCAGCTTCCTTTCCTATGCGTGAAGCTTCCCTGGCAACTTCCTTTCCAACCTTTGCAGCTTCGTTTGCCGCCTTCTTAGCTTTCTCTTTTATCTCTTCCATATCGATATCAGTTGCTGCTCCAGCACAACTATCTGACTTGCTGCTGTCCGGATTAGATAATGCAGCCTGTGCTGCTGCAAGCCTTGCTATTGGCACTCTGAATGGAGAACAACTTACATAATCAAGTCCTGCCTTATGACAGAATTCAATACTTGATGGATCGCCTCCATGTTCTCCACATATACCACACTTAAGTTCTGGGCGTGTCTTATGTCCTTTCTCAACAGCCATCTTAACAAGCTGGCCCACACCATTCTGGTCAAGTCTTGCAAATGGGTCTGATTCATATATCATGCTCTTATAGTAAGAATCAAGGAACTTTCCAGCATCATCTCTTGAAAAACCAAATGTCATCTGTGTAAGATCATTGGTTCCAAATGAGAAGAATTCTGCTTCTTCTGCTATTTCATTAGCAAGAAGAGCTGCCCTTGGAATCTCTATCATAGTACCTATCTTATACTTAATATCAGAGTTCATCTCTTTCTTAACAGCTTCTGCCTCTTCTATAACAATATCCTTTACATACTTTAACTCTTTTCTTTCTCCAACAAGAGGTATCATAATCTCCGGTGTAATAGTATACCCTTTTTCCCTTGATACTTCTATAGCTGCTTCCATAACCGCTTTCGTCTGCATTCTCGCTATTTCTGGATATGTTACTGAAAGACGGCATCCCCTATGTCCCATCATTGGATTAAATTCATGAAGTGCATCGCACTTTGCTTTTACCTCATCAATAGTAAGTCCCATATCATCTGCAAGTGCCTTAATATCTTCTGTATCTGTAGGCACAAACTCATGAAGAGGTGGATCAAGATATCTTACAGTCATCGGTCTTCCTTCAAGCGCCTCATACATAGCCTTAAAGTCAGCTTTCTGGAATTCTCCAATCGGCTTAAGTGCTTCAACTCTCTGCTCTACTGTATCAGAAAGAATCATTCTTCTAAACTTAGGTATTCTGTCTTCACCAAAGAACATATGCTCTGTTCTGCAAAGTCCTATACCTTCTGCACCTAACTCAACAGCCTTCTTTGTATCTGCCGGAGTATCTGCATTAGTTCTTACGCCAAGCTTTCTATATTCATCAGCCCAGCCCATAAGTCTTTCAAAATTACCACTTATAGTTGCTGCAACTGTCTTTATATCACCTTTATATATCTTACCAGTTGAACCATCCAGAGAAATGTAATCTCCCTCCCTGAATGTATATCCACCTAGTGTAAATACCTTTGCTTCTTCATCTATATTGATAGCACCGCAGCCAGATACACAGCATGTACCCATACCTCTTGCAACAACGGCTGCGTGTGATGTCATACCACCACGCACTGTAAGTATACCCTGTGCAGCGTGCATACCTTCTATATCTTCAGGTGATGTTTCAAGTCTTACAAGAATAACTCTCTCACCTTTGCCGCCCTTACCAAGCTCCTTAGCTTCATCGGCTGTAAATACAACTTTACCTGCTGCCGCACCCGGAGATGCTGGAAGTGCTTCTCCTATCACCTCGCCGCTCTTAAGTGCCTCTGCATCAAACATAGGATGAAGTAACTGGTCAAGCGACTTCGCATCTATTCTCATAACAGCCTCCTGTGGAGTAATCATACCCTCATCAACAAGATCGCAGGCTATCTGTATAGCTGCCTGTGCTGTTCTCTTACCATTTCTTGTCTGAAGAAAATAAAGTCTGCCTTCCTCAATGGTGAACTCCATATCCTGCATATCCTTATAATGTCCCTCCAGCTTCATGGCCAGCTCCATAAACTGTGCATAGCACTCTGGAAGATCATTTTCAAGCTGTGTTATAGGCTGTGGAGTACGTACACCTGCAACCACATCCTCACCCTGTGCATTGATCAGATATTCTCCATATATTCCCTTTTCTCCTGTTGATGGATTTCTTGTAAATGCAACACCAGTTCCTGATGTCTCACCCTTATTACCAAATACCATTGTCTGTACATTAACTGCTGTTCCCCAGCTTCCCGGAATATCGTTCATTCTTCTGTATACAATGGCTCTTGGGTTATTCCATGAACGGAATACCGCCTTTACAGCCTCCATAAGCTGTACCTTAGGGTCTTGTGGGAACTCCTCCCCCTTTGACTCTTTATAGAAAGCCTTAAATCTTGTGATAAGTTCCTTCATATCCTCTGCTGTAAGCTCTGTATCATACTTAACACCCTTAGTAGCCTTTACTTCGTCTATAATCTTTTCGAATTCAGACTTTGATACTTCCATAACTACGTCTGAAAACATCTGTATGAATCTTCTATATGAATCATATGCAAATCGTGGATTGCCTGTCTTGGCGGCAAAACCTTCAACTGCAACATCATTAAGTCCAAGGTTAAGTATTGTATCCATCATACCCGGCATAGATGCCCTTGCACCTGACCTTACTGATACAAGAAGCGGGTCGCTGTTATCTCCGAACTTCTTGCCATTGTACTCCTCTAACCATGCAAGTGCTTCGAATATCTGTGTCTTTATTTCCTCTGATATATTCTGCCCATTATCGTAATAATTCGTACATGCTTCCGTTGTAACTGTAAATCCCTGTGGTATCGGCATACCAAGTCCTGTCATCTCCGCCAGATTAGCTCCTTTACCACCTAATAACGCTCTCATAGAAGCGTCACCCTCTGAAAATCTGTAAACCCATTTGTTCATAAGTTTCCCTCCATTCATAGCCGAATGCCACTGTCACCGGACACCATCCCATCTGCGTATAATACCTGACTAGAAAGGCTGTGCTAATGCAACGGCATATTTGATTGTTCCGTACGATTTATTGTTAAAATTGTAACACAGCTTAATCGATTAAGCAATAGACTTGTACGGATTTTAATACATTTAATAAATATGCAGTGAACAAGGTAATATCGGCACTTATATCATTATATTCATTTTATGGAAATATATTCATAAGCGGTATCGGTGTTTAATGGAATTCGTTGACGAACGGACGACATAATATGAGTGGGTGGCTGTCACACAAACGGTGTTCGATGCCAGAAGCTTCAATTGGATATTTCTAAGACTTTCCGTAAGGGATTGACTATAAGTGACGCTACCGTTCGGACGCGCCGTCCATGGCGCGGCCTCACTGCCACATACATCCGTGTATGTGGCTAGCTGGTTACAGAATGGAAAGTCTAAGAACTATCACAATTGAACTTCAAGTGCATCTCACACAGTCTGCGTGTCTGTGTTCCGTTTCTATTATGTCTGACAGTGGTGCAATCACCTAGTTTTTTAAAATATAAAATATACATTATTGATTAGCAAAAGGTTTCTTGAAAAAAATTATGAAACGTGATAATTTAATATACATAAACCATAGGAGGTTACGATGAAAAGAGAGGCTGTAGTATTCTATTTGAAAGAATTAAGAGATTTAGAAATTGCACAATATAAATTAAATGATAAAATGAAGAATGAAAAATATAATTACTATACATATAATTCAAATAATGGAAAAGCATATTTGCAAGAGGTACCTCAGTTTAATCCGATTGTTGGATTAGCTAAGCTCATATTTGAAATCGCTATGTTTATAATGGCGGCTATTTCATTGGTGATGTTAATGAAAATCATGTGGCAATCAAAGGGCTGGGGAATTTTGGATGAGTTTGGAAAATTGATGAAATATGCATTTGTTTTATCTTTAAGTGCTGTAATAGGTGGAGTTGCCTTTGCACATGGCTGGTGTGGATATTTTGGAGAAAAGAAACGCTATCATAGAATTATTTTAGAAAATAAAAAAGAAGAAGAACGTGTCAGAGAAAATCAAAATAAACTTGCAAACTACAAACAGCAATATGATGAAAATATGAGCGTTTACAAGGAAGGCTTAAAGAAAGTAGAACAGTTGCTAACAGATTATTATTCATTGAATATTATACCTAAGCAGTATAGAAATATTCAGTCAATTATGTATATATATGATTATATGCAGAGTTCACAAGAAGATTTAAGAGATGCGCTGTTTTCAAATCAAATAAATGAGGGTATTAATAAAATAGTAGAAAAGTTGGATACAATTATTAATAATCAAGGGGAAATGATAATGGCTAATAGAAGGATAGAAAGTAAGCAACAGAGTATTATTAATCAAAACAATCAAATGTTAAATTCATTACAGAATATCGAAACGAATACGGAAGAATGCGCTTATTATAGTAAGTTATCGGCTTATTATAATGCAGCAAATGCGTATTATAATTATGCCAAATATCTTGAGGATTAAAATGAATACTTGGGGCTGTCGCCCTAATTACTTAGTGCGACAGCCCCAGTGAGGCCGCGCCATGGACGGCGCGTCCGAACGGTAACGCCACTCATAGTCAATCCTATATGGAAAGTCTTAGAAATATCCAATTGAATCTTCTGGCATCGAAGATAATCTGCACAGAACCCACTACTTTCTTGAACTTGCGGGCTGGCGCCCTATCGGACGAAAACGTACCAAAGTGCTTTGTGCAATCACAGCACTTTGCTCCGCTTTCCTCCGGCACGGCTTGTAGCTTACGCACATTATGTCGTCCGTTTGTCAATAAATTTTCAGCTAAACAAATTTCTTATGTGTCAACATCCACGCCGTCACAATCGCCACTGCCGGCACTGTAAGTATAACTCCTATACTTCCGGAGACTCCCTGCATAATCTCTATACCTATATTATACGAATTAATAATCTGTCTGAATGGATGATTATATGCATAGTTAATAACAAGCTCACTTACTGCACTTCCTACAAATGCAAGTATAAGCGTATTTGACATAGTTCCCATCATATCACGTCCAACATTCATACCGCTTTTAAACAATTCGAGGCAGCCAAGCTGTGGGGCTTTGTCATGTATTTCATACATTGCCGATGATACAGACATCGCAACATCCATGACAGCCCCCAAAGAAGCTATGAGAATTCCTGAAAATAACAGCCCGCCTATCCGGATATTAGTTATCTGCCCTACATAAGAAAGCGTTTCTATGTTTGATACATTATATCCGTCTATATCTGCCACCTTGCCAAACAGCCATGCTGATAAGCATGCAAGAAGCACACCTGTTACTGTTCCGGCTATTGCACATATTGTTTTTACTGTAAAGCCACTGATAAGATACATAGTAACTATTGTTGTTATAATTGTAATGATCACGGCAGCCCAGAATGGAGAAAATCCTCTGTATATGAGAGGTATGTATATCATAAATATTGACACAAACGTAAACACAAGTCCAACTACTGACTTAACACCATTCTTTCCACCTATTATACATATGAGCAGTAAAAATATTCCTACAAATGCAGCCACTGCCACTATTCTATCCTTTGAGTATACGGAGACATTTTTAGAACTACCCGATACACTCATATGCACTACCACCGAATCTCCCTTTTCACATACTGCTCCGAACAGGTTTCCCTCGGCACATGTAGCATCTACTACTTCTCCCTTATGGATATAATGTATATGTCTTGTCTACATCCTTAACAGTCTCAACATCATCTTCAACTGACTGTTTACCTTCATATGTCTTTATTTCTTTTCCAGAAGCATCCATAAACTTAATCTTAGGAGTTTCATCCTTAGTTGTTGAATACCATGCTGCCCTCTTTGAGCTTCTTGCCCATGTTTCTGTTGTTCCCATAGCCAGACTTGCTACAATCATTGCTGTAAGTGTTGCTGCTTTCCCAATCTAAAATGCTGGCTCCAACATAAAAATGCAACCTTAGGTTAATATAATATTTCCACCCTGCGATACGCATTTTGCAGAGATAAAATATATTTCTTTATCTTATTTTCAGCCACTTTAAGTCCCGATACTCACCCCACTATAAAATGTTTTTAAAATATCCTCATAAGTTGCACCACCTTCTGCCATATTCTGTGCCGTGTATACACCAACCCCGAAACCATCTCCCACTCCTGTTGTTGTTATCTTTACGCCACTATCCATATATTCTATTTTATAATTAGGTGAATTAAGTCCCAGAATCTTTGCAAATGTGCTTCCTGTCATCACCATATTGCCGACCTGCATCTTAGATACATATCCATCACTGCTTACCGATACAACCTGTACCTGCTTATCAAGCCCCTTTTTATCCAGTGTCAGACCATCGTATGCTTTTTCAAATGCATTAACAAAATCCTTGTTATTAACAGTCTTAACGACAAAATATTCTTTTGCTTCTTTATCCTTAGGACATTCAACTGCCATAAGATATGAATAATCATCTCCTAACATATCCTTGCCAGAAAGCGTAAAACCTGCTGTTACGTATGTATACCTTGCCTCTATATATTGCCCGTTACAGCTTATTGTCATGCCATTTGTCGCTGCTACACAGTCATTTACAAGGTTATAATTATCCAAATAGTCCTTTCCCCACTTTTTCTTCATCTGTCCTGATGTCATATACGACATACCAAGCTGACTACTGTCTATGTTCATCCTTTCGCCCATTAAACGGTATATATCTGTCCTTATCATAATGCTTTCTGCTTTTAGAAGTTCAATCTCATCACCCATATACAATCTGTCGGCAAGAACCATTGAAACAAACTTCTCAACCTCTACAGATTGTGATGCATTTTTATAATTCACTGTTACCGTCCTTCCATCAGCTATCTCTTCACTCACAGCCGTATCAACAACACCTGTTAGCTTCAGCGTAATAACCGATGGCACCAGCAAATAAATGGCGATAAATATCATTATCTCCATACATTTCCTGACTATACTGCGACCTTTCCTGCTTTCTTCCTTAATTAATGAATAATTATCTTCTCCCCTCCTGCTTTTATAATAATTATAATCCTTGTAATCATAATTTCCTGCCTCGCAGCTGCTTATGACATACCCTTGTGTATCGTTCCTTCTTCTTGCCTTCTTATATTCTATATACTGCTTGTCTGTTGCCGCTTCATCTATTCTTTCCCCGATTAAACCCACTCCTCTGATTATAATACGGGGTAAAAAAAATCTATCCAGTCTCATACACTTTATCTAGCCTCCTAGATAAAATGTATGAATACCGGATAGATATTATTCTATATTTTGCAACCTTTACTTTAACTTAACTGGTGTCTTAGTAAGCTTCCAGATTTCTGTTGCATACTCTTCAATAGTTCTGTCTGATGAGAACTTACCTGCCTTAAACGAGTTAATCATAACTGTCTTAGCCCAGCCAGTCTCATCCCTGTATCTCTTATCAATCTTAGCCTGTGCTTCTGCATAAGAACGGAAGTCCTTAAGAATGAAGTAAGTATCTGCTCTTCTTCCCTCCTGTGAGTTAAGAAGTGAGTTGTAGATATCCCTGAACATCTCTGGATCTTCCTTAGAATACTTACCATTGATAAGTTCCATAAGAACCTCTCTTATATCCTGGTCGTTGTTGAAGATTTCCATAGGATCATAGCCACCCTCATTCTCATAACGGATAACTTCATCAGAACGAAGACCGAATATTACGGCATTCTCCTCTCCAACCTCCTGGACTATCTCAACATTAGCGCCATCCATAGTGCCAAGTGTTATTGCACCATTAAGCATAAACTTCATGTTACCTGTACCTGAAGCCTCCTTAGATGCTGTAGATATCTGCTCAGATACATCTGCTGCTGCAAATATTATCTCAGCGTTAGATACTCTGTAATTCTCGATAAATACTACTTTAATCTTTCCATTAATAGATTCATCATTATTGATTACATCTGCAACATTATTAATAAGCTTTATAGTCTGCTTTGCAATCTTATAACCAGCGGCAGCCTTTGCACCAAAGATAAATGTTCTAGGAACAATATCCATATCAGGGTTCTTCTTGATTTCATTGTAAAGGTACATAACATGAAGAATATTAAGAAGCTGTCTCTTATATTCGTGAAGTCTCTTTACCTGTACATCAAATATAGAATCCGGATTAACATCTATTCCATTGTGCTCCTTGATATACTTTGCAAGTCTTACTTTATTCTTATGCTTAATCTGCATGAATTCCTGTCTTGCCTTTTCATCATTAACATATACAAGCATCTTTTCAAGCTGCTTAAGGTCTGTTACCCATCCATCGCCAATCTTGTCTGTAATCCAGTCTGCAAGAAGTGGATTAGCATGAAGGAGGAATCTTCTCTGTGTGATACCATTAGTCTTGTTGTTGAACTTCTCTGGCATCATCTCATAGAAATCCTTAAGCTCCTGCTTCTCTAAGATTTCTGTGTGAAGCTTTGCAACACCGTTAACAGAGTAGCCTGCACATATAGCAAGATTAGCCATCTTAACCTGGCCATCATATATAACAGCCATCTTTCTGACCTTTTCCTGGTCTCCTGGATACTTTGCCTTAATATCTTCAACGAATCTTCTGTTGATTTCCTCTACTATCTGATAGATTCTTGGAAGAAGTCTTGAGAACAGCTCAATAGGCCACTTCTCAAGTGCCTCAGCCATAATAGTATGGTTAGTATATGCAACTGTCTTAGTTGTAACCTCCCATGCTTCATCCCATTCAAGACCATTCTCATCCATAAGAACTCTCATAAGCTCTGCAACTGCAACTGTTGGATGTGTATCATTAAGCTGGAATGTAACCTTCTCATAAAGCTTCTTTACATCACCATTGTGCATATTCTTATATCTTTCAACAGCTCTCTGGACTGATGCAGATACGAAGAAATACTGCTGCTTAAGTCTTAATTCCTTACCTGCATAATGGTTATCGTTAGGATAAAGAACTTCTACAATATTCTTTGCAAGATTCTCTTCCTCTATAGCCTTCTGGTAATCGCCCTTGTCAAATGAGCTTAAGTTAAATGTATTAACTGGCTCTGCATCCCATATTCTAAGTGAATTGACTGTGTTGTTACCATATCCGATAACAGGAAGGTCATAAGGAACAGCTATAACTGAGCGGTAGTCTTCCTGAACGAATATATCACGTCCAGTTGCTTCATCTCTGTAAGAACGCACATATCCACCAAACTTAACTTCATATCTGTATTCAGAACGCTTAATCTCAAATGGATTGCCATCCTTTAACCAGTTATCAGGAACCTCTACCTGATATCCGTCCTTAATCTCCTGTTTGAACATACCATACTTATATCTGATACCGCATCCGTAAGCTGGATATTCAAGAGTTGCAAGTGAATCAAGGAAACATGCTGCAAGTCTTCCAAGTCCACCGTTACCAAGTGCTGCATCTGGCTCCTGATCCTCGATAACATTAATATCAAGTCCAAGCTCCTCAAGTGCTTCTTTTATCTCGTTATACTTAGTAAGGTTAATCATGTTATTACCAAGTGCACGTCCCATAAGGAACTCCATAGACATATAATATACAATCTTAGGATCTTCCTTGTCATATGTCTTATGTGTAGCTATCCACTTATCTATAATGAGATCCTTAACTGCATATGCAACTGACTGGAACACCTGCTGCTTATCTGCCTCATCAATATTCTTTCTATAAAGAGATTTACAATTACTTACAACTTTTTTCTTGAATTCTTCCTTGCTAAAAGATGCTTCTGTACCTGTCACCATGTATTCTTCTCCTCCTTAATATATAGATATACCACAAATGTATATCATTATTCCTGATTTAACTAATCGTGTCTGATTTAATTAACATTATTCACAAAGCACGTTACACGATGGTTAAATTATACACGATTCGCACCCTTATTGCAATTTAATAAAATTAATTGATCATTATTATTCAAGATAATAAAGATATGCTTGTTCTGGCAGTGATGCACTCTGTAAATTCTCTTTACCACATCCAGCTATTGCAATCAAACTAACAGCTAATAACATCATCATTTTTCTTTTCATTCATACCGCCTCCATTCTTTTAATATAAATCATTTATATGCAACATAATCTTCTATAACATTTTTTATAGTTCTTATTAATTTCAGTATATTCATCCTTAATAATATTTCAATACAATTGGCGTGAACTGTCATTTTTAGGCGTGAATTGTGTATCAGATCATCTATCTCTATTTACTAAAAAACGAGGATAAAATACGCATAACTGCGATTTTCTCCTCGTCTTTACATATTATAAATTATTAAGATACTGTTTTAGTTCTTCTCAACCGCAAGCACAACCTTCTCACCATTGATATCCCAATCCTTAGTGAATCCTGCTGTCTTACCTGTTTCAATAGTATTTGCAAGAACAACGCTCTTAATCTGCTCTGCATTCTTAACCATAAGGTCTGCTAACTTGTCATTACCATCTACATATACAGTAATCTTATCCATAACCTCAAATCCAGCATCCTTACGCATAGTCTGAATCTTACTTACGATTTCTCTTACGAAGCCTTCCTCGATAAGCTCTGGTGTAAGGTTAGTATCCATAACAACTGTGATACCCTTGTCAGAGCTTGCTACAAAGCCTTCCTTCTGAGTCATCTCGATAAGAACATCATCCTTCTCAAGAACGATATCTTCACCATCAGCATTGATTGTAAATGAACCCTTAGTATTAAGCTCGTCCATAGTTGCATTGCCATCAAGTGTTGAAAGCGCAGTTCTTATAGCATTAAGATGCTTGCCATACTTTGGTCCAAGTGTCTTTAACTGTGGCTTGAATGAGTATGAAGTAAATGCTCTTACATCATCTGTATACTCAACTTCCTTAACATTAAGCTCATCTGCTATGATAGCTGTAAAGTATTCGTTTAACTTCCAGTCAGCCTTGATGTACAGCTTGCCGATTGGCTGTCTGTTCTTGATGTTAGTTGAGTTACGGCATGCTCTTCCGATAACAACAGCATTTAATACATCTTCCATGTTATCTTCAAGTTCCTTGTCAATCCATTCTTCCTTAACTTCTGGGAAGTCGCAGAGGTGGATACTGATAGGAGCTGTCTTATCTATACTGCATACAAGGTTTCTGTAAATGCTTTCTGTCATGAAAGGAATCATAGGTGCTGCTGCCTTGCAAAGTGTTACAAGTGTTGTGTAAAGAGTCATATAAGCATTAATCTTATCCTGCTCCATACCCTTTGCCCAGAATCTTTCACGGCATCTTCTTACATACCAGTTAGAAAGCTCATCTACAAAGTCCTCAAGTGCTCTTGCTGTTTCTGTAATCTTGTAGTTGGCAAGATTGTTATCAACAGTCTTAACAAGAGTATTAAGCTTAGAAAGAATCCATTTATCCATAACAGGAAGCTTATCATACTCAAGTGTGTACTTAGTAGCATCAAATTCATCTATATTAGCATAAAGTACAAAGAATGCATATGTGTTCCAGATAGTTCCCATGAACTTTCTCTGTCCTTCTGTAACAGCCTTATCATGGAATCTGTTAGGAAGCCATGGTGCTGAGTTCTCGTAGAAATACCAGCGGATGGCATCTGCACCGTGCTTCTTTAATGCATCAAATGGATCTACAGCATTTCCCTTTGACTTACTCATCTTCTGTCCATCTGCATCCTGAACATGACCAAGTACGATAACATTTTCATAAGGTGCTTTATTGAAAAGAAGTGTTGATATAGCAAGCAGTGAGTAGAACCAGCCTCTTGTCTGGTCAACGGCTTCTGAAATGAACTTAGCAGGGAACTGCTGTTCAAATACTTCCTTATTCTCAAATGGATAATGGTGCTGTGCAAATGGCATTGAACCTGAGTCGAACCAGCAGTCGATAACTTCTGGAACTCTCTTCATCTTGCCCTTACACTTAGGACAAGTACAAGTAACAGCATCAATATATGGTCTGTGAAGCTCGATATCATCTGGACAGTTATCAGAATGTTCCTTTAATTCTGCCTTGCTTCCGATAGATAACATTTCTCCACAATCATCACATACCCAGATATTAAGAGGAGTACCCCAGTATCTGTTACGTGAAATTCCCCAGTCCTGAACATTTTCAAGCCATGCGCCAAAACGTCCAGTTCCGATAGTTTCCGGAATCCAGTTGATTGTCTTGTTGTTAGCTATTAAGTTAGCCTTAACTTCTGGATCACTCATCTTGATAAACCAAGACTCTCTTGCATAGTAGATAAGTGGTGTATCACATCTCCAGCAGAATGGATAATCATGCTCAAACTTAGGAGCATCGAATAACTTGCCTTCCTTATCAAGATCCTTAAGAACTTCTGGGTCTGCCTTCTTAACGAAAAGTCCTGCATATGGTGTTTCCTTTGTAAGTTCACCCTTTCCGTCAACGAACTGTACGAATGGAAGGTCATATTTACGTCCAACCTTGGCATCATCTTCACCAAATGCTGGTGCAATATGAACGATACCAGTACCATCTGACATAGTTACATAGTCATCACATGTAACAAAATGTCCCTTCTTGTGCTGCTTAGCCGCAACATCTGCCGCACACTGGTATAATGGCTCATATTCTTTATATTCAAGGTCTTTACCCTTGTAAGTTTCTAATACTTCGTAGTCAACGCCTGCGCCGCTTCCAGCTTCCTTGCCTTCTTCGATAACATTTCCGCCTACTGTCTGGCCTGCCTTAACTGCAAGTCCACCAAGTACCTTATCAAGAAGTGCTTCTGCCATATAGTAAGTATAGCCGTCTGCTGCCTTAACCTTTACATATGTTTCTTCTGGGTTCACGCAGAGTGCAACGTTAGATGGAAGTGTCCAAGGTGTTGTTGTCCATGCAAGGAAATATGCATCTTCGCCTACACACTTGAAACGTACTACTGCTGAACGCTCTTTAACAGCCTTGTAGCCCTGTGCTACTTCGTGTGATGAAAGTGGTGTTCCACAACGTGGGCAGTAAGGAACAATCTTAAAGCCCTTATATAAAAGACCCTTATCCCATATCTGCTTTAAAGCCCACCATTCAGACTCGATGAAGTTATCATCATATGTGATGTATGGATTATCCATATCAGCCCAGAAACCAACTGTAGATGAGAAATCTTCCCACATACCCTTGTATTTCCATACGCTTTCCTTACATTTCTTGATGAATGGCTCAAGACCATACTCTTCAATCTGTTCCTTGCCATCAAGACCTAATTCCTTCTCAAGCTCAAGCTCAACTGGAAGTCCATGTGTATCCCATCCGGCCTTACGTGGAACCATATAGCCCTTCATTGTTCTATATCTTGGAATCATATCCTTTATAACTCTTGTAAGAACATGTCCTATATGTGGCTTACCATTAGCTGTTGGAGGTCCATCATAAAATGTATATGTTTCCCCCTTCTTACGGTTATCAATACTTTTCTGGAATATATCATTATCCTTCCAGAACTTTTCAACCTGTTTTTCTCTGTCTACGAAATTCATATCTGATGAAACTTTCTCGTATACCATTGTGTTACTCCTTTCAAATCATTTACTTAATCGTAACGATGTCAGCTTGCTTTATTGGTGCTGTAACAAATGTCGTTACATATGCAAAAAAGCCCCTGCCGTAATACGACAGGGGCTGAATCAACTTAACCTATATCAATTACGACATACCATCATATGCGTCCCTTGTAACGGTAGGATTACCGTCCTCACTTACTTTTCGTAATATAATACCATCCTTAATGTTACCCATAATATTATACTGCAAAGTTCTGCAAGGATGCTTGGAAGTGATATTCAACTATGCTCTACTCACACCGGCTTCCACCATCCCGGCTCGCTATTGCTTTCTTTCATAATCTACTGTCTTCGTCATCGCAGATAATGTGATTGTATATAATTGATCTTAAAATGTCAATAATTAAGCTGTATTATTTATTATAATTTATCACAAAATCACCTGTTATTGTGTTATATGATGCATTCCTTTAGCCCTGCTATGCCCGTCCTTTTCTGCGTTCAATTCCTTTTTCCTTATAATATCGCGCTTTATCGGCATACATTTTATCCTCTGCCTCACGTAACATTTCATCAAAGCCTGTTATTACATTCTCACTCCAGATAACACCTGCTGCCATATTCACAGAACGCTCATTCATTAGTTCTTTTAACTCTGTTATACGCTTTATTAATGTATTCTCATCTATCTGTGTACAGATTACAAGGAACTCATCTCCACCTATACGAAATACTGCATCCACTCCAAACACGTCTGTAAGGCATCCACATGCGTTAAGAATAAGTCTGTCGCCTGCCTCATGTCCCATTGTATCATTCACATATTTCAGTCCTGTAACATCACAGTAAACAACGCCTATACTCTGTTTTTTATCTATACTATCTACACAGTCTCTCATAGCGAAACGGTTTCCGATTTTGGTTAAAGCATCCTTATAGCTCATATCTTCAAGCTTTCTCATCGTATTCCTGCGCTTTATACACGATATAATAAAAGCACCCATAATCTCCAGTATACTTAAGGCATATTCGAGTGTAAGCAACGGAGGATTGTCTATTCCCATAAATGCAACAACATTTCCTTCGTTATATAATGGAATTACAATTATTGAATGAACCCCCTGTCTTTTTAAATTATCATATTGCAATGGATCGCTATCCTTTATTTCTTCAATATCCTGAATTACGATGTTTCCGCCTTTTTCAAAACACTTATACCAGTTAGCACATATCTCTGGAGGCAGATTCTGAAGATTATCCTTCTCCGGACTTATTCCCTCTGCCGTCCACTCATATGTATTATCATCTCTTCCATGTATATTTTTTTCAAATATATATGTTCTTTCTCCATTAAGTGCTTTACCTATATACCCAATAAGTGTATTAATCGTTTCATCAGGTGTATCTGCTGCAAGTGCCACTCTTAAACCCTCATTGACAAGTACTTCAGTTTCTCTATACTTCTGGATAAGCTTATCCTGTGCAAGCTCCTCACTTATATCTATGCCTATTTCCAGCCTGTACTTTCTGTTTCCTTCCCCCTCAACCAGAGTATCCTTTATTATCATATATTTATCTAATACAGGATTATAATAACGCCATTCCTCAAAGACTCCGGGTAAAAGTCTGCTGTTGTTGCACATACCACATTTAACAGAAGCTTTTTGTAATACCTCATAACACTTCTTGCCTTTTATATCCTCTATTGATTCTAAGCCATACGCTTTCAATGCTTTATGATTCATATATACAATTTCATTGGTTTCTATATCTGTTGCATATACATATTCATTCAGATTTATAAAAAAATCCCCTATTTCTTTTATATTTTTCATACGCATGTCTCCCTTTATTATTGAATCTGTAGTATTCCCCATTCATTAAACGAATCAGCATATTCTGTATATAATTCCTTTGTAACAGCCCCTTTTTCTTCTGCATTTTATATCATTTTGACATTTTTTTGTCAATATTCAGTATTATATTTTTATTATTTTTTCATTATATCATAATTTACTCTTTCTCAACCCATACACTCACGAACCCGCGCTTCGCGCTTTATCGTCCTGCTTCGCAGCTTACCTTTCTATAACACAGCTATGCTTCTTTGTTTTTTTATCATAATTAATCCCAACAAGTAATATATTATCTGTATATTTCTTAACAGCCTCTGGGTATTTTTTCTCTTTTATCTGATTGATGGCGGTGACTGCATCCTGATTCCACTTCAGCTCAATAATTAAAGCCGGATAACCTGCTGTATACTCTGGCTTTGGTAATAGTACAATATCTGCAAAGCCTCTGCCTGTTGGCATTTCTCTTACTGGCTTGAAATAATACTGCATTGCACTTAAATAAGCTAATGATAAAACACAGCTTAAAGAGTTCTCATTATTATATTGAATGGCCGATGTGTATTCTGTATGAATTTTTTCAATGCAATCCGCTACTGTATCTGCATCTTTATCAAGAGTTGCATCTATTATTACCTGCGACTGCTTTTGAAATGCAATTAATTCATTCCACTCTGTTTTTTTAGTAGCAAGAATAAATTCCTGACGAATTTCCTCATTAGGTATATATGCCATTTGATAACTGCTGTCATATGCCAGATATCCAAGATGAATAAGCAGCGTCATTACATCATCTTTTCCTGCAAAGCTGACCATATCATTTTGAAATGAATTAACATCAACATTTATCGAAGCTCCTGCTATCATTTCTATTATTGCCGTCTTAAGGCCATCAAAGTTCATATTAATTAACGGAATAATAGCCTCATAGGTTCCTGTTTCCGACCAGTAGCTGCGATACTCTCCCCACAGCATAACATTGACCACGGCCTTAGGATTGTATATATGGCAGTTTCCAAGCTTATAGCCATCATACCAGCTTTTTACCTTATCATAATCCCTTCCAAATCTTTCACACAGGCATTTAACTTCATCCTCAGTAAAGCCTGTATATTTGTCCAGAACCTTTGCACTTATCATCGTATATTCATCAAAATTATTAAGTGCTGACTGTGTCTTTATTCTCTTTATTGGCAGAATGCCTGTAAGATACGCCAGTTGTATGAACTTTGCCGGCTCACTCCCCTTAAACATCCCCCTTAAGAAATTAATATACTGTGTCTGAACATCGTTATTAGCTGCCTCATCACGAATAATCACATCCCACTCATCTATTATTACAATAAATTTAATTCCCTTGTTCATGTTAATAAGTGACATAGCACCATATGCCGTTCTCGCAGAATCAAGGTCGACATCTGGATAGTTTTCCTTTAACTCAGCTATAATCTGTTCGTTAATATAATTTACTGTTTTATCTGGCGAACCGGCATCCATCATACACCATTGTACATCAAAATGTATTACATCATATTTATTAATATTTTCTTTATATGATGGACTTTTACTTATTTGCAGTCTGTCAAATATCCCTTCTGAATCACAGCCTTTGCTATAATATGCCACAAGCATATCTGCTGTAACTGACTTTCCGAATCTTCTTGGACGGCTATTACATATAAATGCCTGATTAGTATTAAGCACTCTGTTGGTATACTCGATAAGTCCAGACTTATCTACATATATTTCAGAATTAAGTGCCATTTTAAATGCACTATTATCCGTATTAACAAATCTCCCCATAACTTAGCCTCCTCCATTCCAGCCTATACATATTATACCACAAGTGAAACTTTTATCTCAATAATGAAATCATTTCCCTGTATTCTTGCACTTATATTTCCATTCATACGCTCCACAAGCTCTTTTGCAATAGATAAACCCAGTCCGGTTGAGGTCCTGCCTCTTGCCACATCCGCTTTATAAAAACGCTCAAACACATGGCTTAAGTCAATATTTTCAGGATGTTCTGTATAATTGCTGATTTTAAGCAAGGCGTGATTATCCTCACGAATAAGCTTGATACTTATATTCTTTTCCCCATGATCAAGACCATTTTTTATGACATTCTGTATAACTCTTCTTAAGCCCTGCTTATTACCTGATATATGCAGCATTTCCTCAGTAATACTAATATCCGGGCAGATACCCTGCTTCTTCCATTCATCATAATAAGAAAATACAGCTTCTTTTAATATTCTGTTCATACAACAGTCTGTAAGCTCCAGCTTATATGAATCATTTTTCAGCTTGGTAAATGTAAAAAGCTCCTCCAGCATTTCATTGAGACTGTTAAGCCTTTCTCTGATTATATCAAGATATCTGCTCTGGTCATCTATATTGTCACATTCCTCTATAAGCTGGAAATATCCGTCGAGCGATGTAAGCGGTGTCCTTATATCGTGTGAAAGATTAGTATATGTGTCCGCTATCAGCTCTTCTTTTTTTCTGTACTCGTTTCTTTCTTTTTTACGCAGGTCAAGCAGCTCATTCAATTTATCTGAAAGCTCACCTATTCCCCCTATATCTATTTCACGTTGAATCAGCTTGTTGCTATCGTGTTCCATAAGAAACGACAACTGGCGGCAGATGTCCTTAATCTGCCGCTGGTATTTCCACATAATAAATGCCTGTATAATAATTATTACTGCTAATATTCCAATAATAATCCTCATTCTCTAAATATCCCTTTTCTGAAAAATATAACTGCTTAATGACAGCATTATAATAATAAATGTGGCTGCCACACACATTGAACTAATAATATCCTCCCTGCCTGCATTCATAGGAAGCATTGCCATCCTTCCAGTTACTGTATACTTATATATATTGAAGTTATGAAGTCCCACTCTATTGCCCACATAATCTATAAGGGCATACACAATGCTCATTATATTCATGGTAAGACATACCGATAAGGTCATGCTTATGACATTATTCTTAATTATAACTGCTATCGCCATACATATTAACACAAACGCATAATGAAGCATAAGTTCTGTTAAGAAATAAGGTATAATCTCTTTCCAGTTACCCCACACCACACATTTAAACGCAAGCATATTCGCTGCTACCTGGAATACAAATATCCCTGCAAAGGTGATTGCCGTAAATAAGGCAAGTGCAACTGCTCTTGAAACAATAAGCATCCCCCTTTGTGACACCTGTCCACCAATATTCTTAATATAACCGCTCTTAATATCTGCTGTTGCAAACATAACCGCAAATATTACAAGAAAAAGTGCATAAAACTTTCCCTGTGCATTAGAAAAGAAAACATCCATTACCGTAACCTTCTTCCCTGGCTCCGTAGGTAATTCTACACTTATACCCAGATTGACATTATCTGTATTCTGCTGCGAAAGCTGTTCCTTGTTGCTGTCATCCGCCTGTTGTTCCTCTATGTCCTGTGCATTTACCACATCAGCTGCCTGCATATCAGTATCAGTATCTGCCTGACTTTCTACTGCCTGCTGTTTCTCCCATTCCTTATTAGCTGCATCATAATCTATTTTTGAAAGAAATGAGGTAAGCAGTGCTGATGCCAGCAATATAATCCATATTACATACATACTCTTTGTACGAAACATTCTGTATACATCCATCTTTATCATATTAAGCACGATTGTCACCCCCTGTAAGCCTTAAGAAATAATTCTCAAGCTCTTCACTTGTAATAGATATTCCCTTAACTGGAATCCCTGCCTTTGCAAGCTCCATATTCAGACTGGCACTTTCTCCCAGTCTTTCAAATATATGAATATGTTCTTTATCTATAACCTGATAGCTGCTAAAGCCCATATCATCAAGCACAGGAATAGCCTGCTTAGGATTATCAAGTGTAAGCTCTATGCGCTCACTGCATTTTTTCATAAGCTCTTCTCTTGTAAGCTCCTGCACAAGGCATCCATTATGAATAATGCCATAATCTGTGGCAAGCTTTGATAATTCCTCCAGTATATGACTTGAAATACATATTGTCATGCCACGCTCCTTAGCAAGCTTCTGGATAGTTTCACGCACCTCCACTATTCCCTGCGGATCAAGTCCGTTAATCGGCTCATCAAGAATAAGAAGGTCAGGCTCGCCTACAAGTGCAAGAGCAATTCCCAAGCGCTGCTTCATTCCAAGCGAATAATGCTTTGTTTTCTTTTCTCCAACAGCATCAAGACCTACTGTTTTTAACAGTTCTTCTATATATCCTTTTTTCTTAATCCCTGTAAGCTTACATTTAATGTTCAGATTGTCATATGCCGACATATTTCCATAAAGTCCGGGTGCTTCTATAAGACACCCTACTCTTGAACGTACCTTTTGTAAGTCCTTTCCCTTATACCCAAACATTTCTATTTCGCCATAAGACGGTGTTGACAGTCCGCTAATCATCTTAAGACAAGTCGTTTTACCGGCTCCATTTCTTCCAATAAAGCCATATATCGCACCCTTTTTAATGTGCATATTTACACCATCAACTGCCTTGTGTCTGCCATACTGCTTAGTCAGATTCCTTGTCTGCAATAATAATTCACTCAAAGCTTTTTCCTCCTTTTCCTAACTGCTCTTATCATAAAAAATAAATCCTAATCAATCGCAAATAAATAGTAAAAAAAGAGTAAATTATTCATGCAGGCGATATCCAATCCCCCATATTGTTTCTATATATTCATCAGGTGTAACGGTCTTTATTTTCTTTCTGATATTGCTTATATGCACATCTAGGGTCTTTGTTTCACCCATATATGGCTCATCCCACGCATATTCGAATATATCCTCCTTGCTAAACACCTGCTTCGGGTTTTTAAGCAGTAATTCCAGTATTGCAAATTCCTGTTTTGTAATCTTAGGAAGCACCCTGCCACCGATGCTTACCTCAAAGGTTGAGCGTGTAAGCACCATATCTCTGAACTCAAGCCTTCCGCTGCCTTGTCCTTCCTGCATGCCAGCCTTTGTTTTCACTTTTGTTTCTGACTCTGTTTCGCCTTTTGTTTCTGACTCTGTTTCGCCTTTTGCTTCTGACTCTGTTTCTGCCTCTATATGACGAAGCTGCACCTGAATACGTGCCAGTACCTCTCTAATCTCAAAGGGCTTTGTTATATAATCATCTGCTCCGTCCGTCAGCACCCCGATTTTATCATCTATGCTATCCTTTGCAGTCAGCACAATCACCGGAAGCCTTCCATGTTTTCTTATTTCCTTTAAAACCTCCTCACCACTTGCCCCAGGCAGCATTAAGTCAAGCAGCACAAGCGTATAATCCTTTTCTTTTATATTAAGAAGCAGCTTTGCCTCTGTTCCTGAAAATGCCTGTTCACACGTATAACCTGCCTTCATAAGCACCTCACAAAGAAGGTTATTAATATTTATATCATCCTCTGCAATTAATATATTAGGCATAATTTTTACTCCTGTATTTTATAATGTAAAATAGTCATCTACTTTATGAGAAATGGCATTAAATAAAACAGTTTTATTAATTCTTGTTTTCCTTCCACTTATCTCTCATTATGACCATTTCTTCAAGATTATTTTTATTCATTTTGTCCATTTCTTCAAAGTGTTTTTTGCTTAATTTGACCGTTTCTTCAAAACTATTTTTACTCATTTTGTCCGTTTCTTCAAGATTATTTTTGCTTAATTTGACCGTTTCTTCAAAACTATTTTCGCCCAATTTGTCCGTTTCTTCAAGATTTTACTTTATTTATAAACAAAAAAACAGCACGACTATTCCCCTTATCCAGAAATAAATCGTGCCATCTTATCTTTTATCTTATCTGTGTTATAATCCTAATTATTCTCTGCCCTCGCCATCGCAATCTGCTCCGGTGTTATAGGCAGCTCATAGAACCTCTTTCCTGCTGCGTGGCTTAGCGCATCTGTCACAGCCGGAAGTGGAGTGTTAATTACAACCTCTCCTATTGACTTAGCACCAAATGGTCCAGCATCCTCAAAGCTGCTTTCAAACTCAACATTAATATGTCCAATATCCATTCTTGATGGTATCTTATATTGCAGGAATGAGTTCTCATAAAGCTTTCCCTTATCAGAATATGTGATATTTTCAGACATTGCCATACCAATTCCCTGAAGGATTCCGCCTTCTGCCTGAACCCTTGCAAGATTAGGATTAACTGGTGTTCCACAGTCAACACATGCATCATATTCCACAACCCTGCTCTCACCTGTGACAAGGTCAACCTCAACCTCAGCTGCACCTACCATATATGGTGGTGGAGAAATAGGTGATGTATGTGTATTAGTAACTGTAAGTGCTATATCATTGCCACACATTGAAGCTGTTGCGATATCGCAAAGACTTACTGATGCACCATTGTGCTCTCCAGCCTCGCATCTTACACAGCTTCCGTCAAATGTAACCTCACTCTTATCACAGCCTATAAGCTTAGCCCCAAGCTTTTCGATTCTGCTTCTTAGCTCTAAGGCACAGTTCTCAACTGCCTTTCCAGTAACGTATGTTGTACTTGACGCATATGAGCCTGAATCATAAGGTGATATATCAGTATCAGCACCAAATACACTTATGTTATCAGTACTGCACTCAAGCACCTCCGCAGCAATCTGTGCAAGTATTGTATCACAGCCTGTTCCCATATCAGCAGCGCCGATATTCATTGTATACACGCCCTCATCATTGAGCTTAAGTGTGGCACTTCCCACATCCACACCAGATATACCAGAGCCCTGCATAGCCATACCCATTCCGACAAAACGTGCCTTCGTATCAGAAATCTTTCTCATAGGATACTTCTCATCCCATTTAATCATCTCTTTGACCTTTGCTAAGCATCTGTCAAGTGCACAGCTTGTATTGACCTGACCATAGTAAGCAGGCATTACATCGCCCTCCTTAACTATGTTTTTAAACCTTATCTCAAAAGGATCCATGTGAAGCTTATCAGCAAGCTCATTTACAGCAGATTCAACGGCAAAAAGTCCCTGTGTGGCACCATAGCCTCTATATGCCCCTGCTGACATAACATTCGTGTATACAACATCACTTACAAATCGGAATGCCTCCGCCTTTCCGTATAACGGTATTGACTTGTGTCCTGAAAGACCTACTGTCGTTGGTCCATGCTCCCCATAAGCTCCTGTGTTAGACAGGGTATATAAATCTATTCCTTTTACGATACCATCCTTAGTTGCACCGAGCCTTACATGCATCTGCATCTCATGTCTTGGAGATGAAGCTGACAATGACTCTTCCCTTGAGAATATAATCATAGCTGGCTTCTTAGTCTTCCATGTGACAAATGCCGGATATATTTCTGAAACCGATGTCTGCTTTGCGCCAAAACCACCACCTATTCTAGGCTTTGTAACACGTATCTTTGATGGAGAGATTCCAAGTGCATGTGATATGATTCTTCTGCAATGAAATACTATCTGTGTAGAACTTACAACATGAAGTCTTCCATAAGTATCGATTGTACAGAATGTCCTGAAGGTCTCCATCATGCTCTGCTGGCATGCCTTTGTATGATATGTCCTGTCAATTACAACATCACAACTCTCAAGCACCTTATCTATATCACCATTACTGCACTCATCATGTGCACATAGATTTCTTTTATTATCAGCTCCGACAGGACACAATGCTTCCCAGTTATCCTCCGGATGAACAAGTATCTCATTATCCTTTGCCTTTGTAAAGTCAAGTACTGGTTCAAGCACCTCATACTCAGCCTTAATAAGCTTCATCGCCTTATCAACACAGCGTTCATCCACTCCCGCAACAATCGCAACCGGATCACCTATGAATCTTACATGTTTATCAAGAATAAGCCTGTCATAAGGACTTGGCTCAGGATACGTCTGACCGGCACAGGTAAAACGCTTCATATTCTGGTCAACATCCTTATATGTATATATTGCCTCTATTCCAGGTACCTTCATTGCAATATCTGTATTAATGCTCTTAACATATGCGTTGGCATATGGTGAACGCAGAAGCTTTACAACAAGACAATCCTTTGGTGCAATATCATCTGTATATACCGGTTTTCCAAGAAGCAGCTCCATTGCATCTTTTTTTCTTACTGCTTTATTAACTGACTTCATTACTTCACCTCCTCTGCTATATTTTCTTTATTTTCCACACTGGCTTCCTTAGCCTTTTTTACCTTTAGGTAATCCAGAATTCCTCTTAACTGGCCTTCATACCCGGAACATCTGCACAGATTTCCCGAAAGGAATTCCTTAATCTCATCTTCATCAGGGTAAGGATTCTCCCTAAAAAGTGCAATAGCATTCATAACAAAGCCCGGGTTACAGAAGCCACACTGCTCTGCTCCCTGGTCAGCTATAAATGTAACGAACTCTGCGGCCTCCTCCTGTAAACCTTCAAGCGTTGTAACGCTGCATTTATCTGCTCTTACAGCAAGAACCGAACATGAAAGTACAGGTTTATCGTTAAGAAATACCGTACACAGTCCGCAGTTAGAAGTCTCACAGCCACATTTTACACTATAACAGCCATGCTCCCTCACAAAATCATAAAGAGTCATATCGCAGGCCACATCTGCCTTGACTGACTTTCCATTTAACTTAATATCTACTAACATATATTCTCCAATCCATACACTAATCAATCGATATATAAACAAATCTATACATTAACATTGCTATATAAATAATACCGCAGCTATTAATAATCAATAACTAATTATTAATTATTTACAGCTCTTAATGCTCTCTTAGTAAGCTCTTCTGCCAGATGGCTTCTGTATTCAGCGCTTCCACGCATATTACTCTCTGTAGAAACATTTTCCCTTACATATCTGGCGAAGCTCTCTATAGTCTCATCATTTACTCCGCCCTTAAGAATACCTTCCTTATCTTCTACAACAACAGCTCTTCCCGGTCTTGCACCTATACACAGATTATATTCACCCAAACCGCTAAAGCTTACAGCGGCACAGGTAAGAACCGGAAGGTCTGTTTCTGTTATTCTTACTGCCTCATAAAACATCTTGACTGGCTTTTTCTTAACGATAATGCTTACAATAATATCCCTGTCATAGCTTTGAGCTGCATAATCCTTTAGGGAAACTATTCCTCCCCTATGTAATTCAACGTATGAATCAAGTCCAATTAATAATGTAAGAACATCAGAAAATCCATATCTTCCATATATGCTTCCACCAACTGTCGCTAGATTTCTAAACTGCACCCCAACAATATGCCTTAGTGCTTCCTTAGTGCAGCCATTGGTATACTCATTAAAGCCCTTATGGTTTTCTAACTGTCTTAGAGATGTCATGCATCCAATCTTAAATTCTTCATCTGTCTCTTCAATCTTATCAAGTCCCAGTCCTGACATGTCAATCGCGGTATTGATTCTGTTATCACCCATACGCATCCACATCATGCCGCCGACAATTCTGTTAGCCTTCTTCTGGTTAAGCTCGTAGGCCTCTTCAATACTTTCTACTCTCTTATAATTCTGTATATTAAGCATAAAAACTCCTCATTTTGATCATACTTATGCCAGAAATAAAAGTCCCGCTGTACAGCTTAAACAACCTTTAAACTTTTTCCTGACCATTTCTTAATTACATTATAATATAACTATACTGACTTGTAAAAGCCTTGTCAATCTGATAAAATTCATTCGCACACTTCTTTTAACTGTTGCTATAAGATATATTCTGTTCAACATAAATGAGTGTGTTAAAACAAAGTAGAAATGAGGATAATTATGAAGAATTTTAAAAGATTAACCGCTTTAGTTCTTGCAGTGCTCATGCTTATATCAACTGTAGCATGTGGCAGTTCTGCTGCAAATGACAGCACTACACAGGCTGCTTCAACATCAGCCTTTGATGTCATGTCCCAATTCAACGAGATAGGCACAAGCTACCCTCTTACTGTTACCGACCAGGCTGGACGAACAGTAACTTTTGAAAAAGCACCTGAAAAGATTGCTTCATCTTACTATATCTCTACAAGTCTTCTCCTTGCACTTGGATTAAAGGATAAGCTTGTAGGAATTGAAGCTAAGGCTAATACAAGAAACATCTATAAGCTTGCAGCTCCATCCATCGTTAGTCTTCCTAATATGGGAACAGCCAAAGAATTCAACACAGAAGCCTGTGTTGCAGCCGCACCTGATGTTGTATTCCTTCCTATGAAGTTAAAAAAAGCTGCAGATACACTCGAAAGTCTTGGTATCAAGGCTGTCGTTGTTAATCCTGAGGATGCAACGCTCCTTAAGGAATGTATAACACTTGTTGGTAAAATAACTAACACAATTGGACGCTCTGATGCACTTAACAATTCCATTGATACATTTTTAGCTGATAACAAAGCCAAGCTTGCCGGCGAGAGCACTCCTTTAGTATATCTTGCAGGCAACAGCTCTGTTCTTTCAACAGCCGGAAGCAAGATGTATCAGAACACATTACTTACCAATGCAGGCGGAAAGAATGCAGCCTCTGAGCTCACAGATACTTACTGGGCAAATGTTTCATATGAACAGCTTCTTGCCTGGAACCCTGATTACATCATAATAGCTGCCGATGCAACTTACTCAGTAGATGATGTTCTAAATGATGCTAATCTTGCAGACTGCAATGCTGTTAAGAATAAAAAGGTTGTAAAGCTCCCTGGTGATATAGAAGCCTGGGATTCACCTGTACCAGCAAGCTTCTTAGGAAGCATATATATTGCCTCTGTTCTTCATCCAGAAAAGGTTACTAAGGATTTCTATGAAGAATGTGTAACTAAATTCTATGAAAGCTTTTATGGATTCACACCTGCTAAATAAGGATGATTTATGTTCAAAAACACTTATAATTACCGGAACAAAATTATACTTTTATCAGCCATACAGGTACTGCTTCTTCTGGCAGTACTTGTATGGTCTGTCATTACCGGACAGTACCCACTCACATTAAAGGGCTTACTGTCTGGTGATACTATGTCTATTATGGTCTTTAAAAGGCTCAGGCTTCCCCGTGCCCTTATGGGTGTTATCGGCGGTTTTGGGCTTTCAATATCAGGTTATATATATCAGCTTATATTTAAAAACCCTCTGGCTTCTCCCGATATCGTTGGCGTTTCCTCTGGTGCAAGTGCAGGTGCTGCTCTTGCAATAGTTGCCGTTTCAGCTTCTGTTCCAGTCATCTCCATATCTGCATTTATCGGAGCTGTAACAGCCCTCATAATAACTCTGCTTACGGCTTATCTTGTCCCTGGCAGAAACAGTTATACTATCGTGCTTGCCGGTATAGCTATTCATTCTGTGGCACAGACTATACTTATGTTTCTAAAGCTGGCCGCAGATCCTGAAAAACAGCTTGCTTCGATCGAATACTGGATTATGGGAAGCCTTAATGGTATTTCAAGGGACAGCCTTGCTATTCCGTTCCTAACAACACTTACCGGCTTTATTGTAATAGCTTTGTTATACCGACAGGTTCTCATTCTTTCTACAAGCGAGGAAGAAGCCGTATCACTAGGTGTAAATGTGACAATTCTGCGTTTTATCATACTAATGCTTGCTACATTAGTAGTATCATCAATAATATGTGTTACGGGGCTTATAAGCTTTATCGGACTTATCGCACCTCATATTGCCAGACTGCTTACAAAGCGTAATGACATATTTACATACATAACAAGTGGCTTCACAGGAGCTATTTTACTGACACTTGCTGATATACTGGCAAGGAGTGTATCCACCTCTGAACTGCCGGTCAGTATATTTACCTCCCTTCTGGGTGCTCCGCTGCTTATAATTCTGCTTATCAGGGCTAATAAAAAGGAGGGGTTATGATGTCTGATTTATTCAATACTACATTTTCCGCAGCCGGAATATCAGTATATTATGGCAGCACCTGTGCAGTTGATAACGTAAGCCTTAACCTTAATGCAGGACAGCTTAATGCTGTTATAGGCAATAACGGCTGTGGTAAAACCTCTCTTATTAAAGCCATTATGGGACTTATAAAGCACAACGGACAATGTCAGCTTAATGAACACCTGCTTGAAAACCTCTCTGTTAAAAAAAAGGCCCAGCTGATAAGCTACATTCCCCAAAGAAACAATCTTACCATAAGCATGACCGTCAGGGAGGTATGTCTGCTTGGCTTCAATCCTCATATGCACATACTTGGAGGCTACACCACAGATATGATAAAACGTGCCGATAAAGCTATTGATATGGTTGGACTTAATGGTTTATACGAATCCGACTTCTTAGCTTTAAGCGAAGGGCAGAAGCAGTTATGTATTCTGGCACGCACCATAATAGAGGCTTCCCCACTGCTTCTTCTTGATGAACCGGATAGTGCACTTGATTTTTCTAACCGCCATCTTCTTATGCAGCGCATAAGAAGCATTGTAACCGATGGCAGATGCGTGCTTATGTGTATTCACAGTCCCGAGCTTGCATTGGAATACTGCGATAATATATTTCTTATGAAAGCCGGAACAATACTTACCAGCATTAATACTCATACAGACTCCCTTGATACTATTAGCGAAAAGCTGTCTCTTATATATGATAATATTAATGTTATTGAATGTACCGATATCCACCATAAAACACACCGTGTAGTTGTGGCATTATAGGCCTTTACTGCAGATAATATGTCTATTTATACCAGACACGCCTACGTTATAAAAGCATTTACTGAAATGAGGTGACTTAATCTATGGATAATTGTTATTTAGACGCTCTGGCTGTAATTACATTTTTTAAGATGTCAGATAAAAAACATCTTTTTATTACCGGAGAACGGGGAAATGGTAAATCATATCTGTTAAACAGCATTTTAAACCAGCTTGAAGAAACTATGGATATGTCTGATTTTTTCAATTTAAATTATCTGCTAAGCCGCAGAACGGACACCCCAGAAGTTGTTATTAAATCCAATCTTATAGATGATGGAAAAGAATATGTGATTGGCAGACCGCGTACACTCACTCCTGTTCCCCCTAAAAATGGCAACAACATGACCATTGTAGAGGATGGCTTTATTAACTGCGCCTGTCCTGCCATTATGAAGCATCTTATGACCTCTGCTGATAGTGTATTTGTTATTGACGAGCTTGGTTATCTGGAAAGTTCCTGTGGTGAATTTCAGGAGCATATCAGGACTCTTCTTGATAACTCACGCGTATTAGCTGTCATCAGAAAACAATCCACAGAATTTCTTGACAGTATTAAAAGCAGATCTGATGTACTTTTAATCGATATTGATAATACCTTCAGCTCTATTTCGTGCATTATTATGGCATCTGGTATGTCAAAAAGATTCGGTACCAACAAGCTTTTAGCCCCCTTCAACAACAACACTCTCTTTGAAAATGCGATAAATATAAGCCGCTTTGTAAGCTTTGGTAAAACTCTTGCCGTAACCCGTCATGATGAGCTTGTACAGATATGTGAACGGGAACATATACATTGCATTAAACACAATATGCCTTACAGAAATGATATGGTACGTCTTGGTGTTTCACATATTCTAAGGGAAACCCACAAACACAAAAGCTGCTGCACCCAAGGGATATTGTTTCTTCCATCAGACCAGCCGCTCATCACTAAGACAAGCCTTCAGCTGCTGTGCCTTTTATTTATTTACTACAACAACAGTTATTTTGCTTGTAACAGCACAGATAAATCCAGCAATGCCAATAATGATTATTCCAATAATAATAACAATAATAATAAGATATGCCGGCTTGCTTTCAACGAAAACGCAGGTGCACCAGTAATATTTCCTGCGTGCTATTATAATGAGCTTCTTACACTTCCACAGGGCAAGGGTGGCGGTTTTATTGCAAAAAAACATCCTGCACAGGTTGTTTTAGTTCCTGCACAGGATGAATATGAATTATTTGATATTGATACTCCTGATGACCTTATTCGTCTTTCCCAGTATCCTTGCTAATTGCTGTACCTTATTTAGTTACAGCCTTTTCCTTTATTGTTGCTGCTTCTTCTGAAACAACTTCTTTAACTGTTTCCTCAGCTTTATCCTTAGGAAGAATTATGTTAAGTAATATCGCTACAAATGCTGCTGGAACAATACCTGACTCACCAAACATAAGCTGTACTGCCTGTGGTGTATGTGCAAGGATTGCAGGGCTTACACCCATACCATAGCCTACACCCAGTGCAACAGATACAATAGAAAGCCTTCTCGCATCAAGCGGCTCCTTAGTAATAAGCTGGATACCACTAACAATAATTGATGAGAACATCATAACTGCAGCACCACCAAGTACCGACTGTGGCATAATTGATATTAAGGCTCCAAGCTTAGGAATAAGACCACATAATATAAGGAATACCGCACCAGATGCAAGTGCAATTCTGTTAACAACCTTAGTCATTGCAACAAGACCAACATTCTGGCTAAATGATGTATTAGGAAGCACACCGAAAAGTGCTGCCAGCGATGAACCTAAACCATCACACATAACTCCGCCTGAAAGCTCTTTATCTGTCGCTTCTCTTCCTACTCCACCGACCATAACACCTGATATATCACCAACGGTTTCTACTGCTGTTACAACGAACATCACAAGCACAGGAAGTATTGCTCTTAAATCAAACACCGGCTTAACTAGCATAAACTTAGGAATCGCAATCCACTTAGCTTCTGCAACCTTATTCCAGTTAAGTACCCATGATTTAGTATATTCAACTCCCTCAGCAGTAACTGCTGTATGTGGAAGCACACAGCCCATAATAGCTGCGACAATATAACCAACTATAATTCCAATGAGTATAGATGATGAACTAAGATATCCCTTTGTCCAGTGCTTAACGAATAATATAACAACAAGCACAACAAACGCCAGAAACAGATTCTCTAGTGAGCCAAAGTCCTTAGCTCCGTTTCCACCACCGAATGAATTAATACCAACTGAAATAAGTGACAATCCAATAGAAAGCACAACTGTTCCTGTTACAACTGATGGGAAAAATCTTCTTAACGGCTTAATAAATGCACCAAGCACAGTTTCAAAAAGACCACCTATAATGGAAGCGCCCATAATAGCACCATAGGCTAATATTCCGCCTCCCATAACCTTTGTTATACTGCTGAACACTCCGATAAATCCAGAGCTCGTACCCATAATAATAGGCACCTTTCCTCCAACAGGTCCTACTGAAAATAACTGTATAAGCGTTACAATACCAGCTATAATCATAGCATTCTGTAAAAGTGCAACCTGAATAGATGCATACTCACTTCCTGCACCAATACCACAGGCTCCTGTAATAATAAGCAATGGTGTAAGATTTCCTACAAACATTGCCATAACGTGCTGAAGTCCAAGCGGTATCGCCTGTTTTAGTGAAAGCTTTCCATTAAAATCATATGCCTCCGGCATAAGTTCTTTTATCTTTTTCATATATCCTCCGGTATATTAACCATAATCTATCTGTTATTAATCTCATATGAATAAGGTCTAGGGAAAATCATTATTCAAGTACTTGATTTTCCTTAGACCTTCCTTCTGTATGACTAATGACCCGCGTTCATTATCTCTGTACATCAAATGATGCATTATTCATAAGCCTCTTAATCTGGCCAACGCTTGTGATGTTAGTATCGCCGCGGATAGCGTGCTTCATTACTGAAGAAGCTACTGCGAAGTTGACGATATCTTCGTGCTTCCAGTCATTCTGCATAAGAGCATAGATAAGACCAGAAGAGAATGCATCTCCACCACCAACACGGTCAACAATCTCAAAGTTGAGTGTCTTGCTTTCATAAGTCTTTCCGTCAGCATAGTAGAAAGCCTTAAGAGAGTTATTACTTCCTGAATGAACATAACGTACTGTTCTTGCAATTGCCTTCATATGGTACTGCTCATCAATAGCCTTAAACACTCTGTCCATATCCTCAAATGATGGGTCCATAGTAAGACCATCCTTAACATCTGTACCATCTGCATTGTATACATGGATAGGCTCAATACCTATAAGTACATCTACATATGGAAGATATTTGCTGAGTACATCCCTTGCAGTTTCAAAAGACCATAATGTACTTCTGAAGTTAGGATCAAAGCTTACTGTAAGCCCAAGCTTCTTAGCTGCCTTGATAGCCTTATCTATAAGACGGCGGCAGTTATATGAAAGTGCAGGTGTGATGCCACTTAAGTGTAACCAGTCGTAATCCTTTAAAATATTCTCAAAGTCTACATCCTTATAATCATATTCAGCAAATGCTGAACTTCCTCTATCATATATTACCTGTGAAGGTCTTACTGAAACGCCTTCCTCAAGATAGTAAAGTCCCATTCTTCCGTCAGCCTTAATAATATGCTTAGTATGTACATCATTAGCCTTAAGGTAGTTAATACAAGACTTACCAAGGTCTGTATTAGGTAATACAGTAAAAAATGTTGAATCAACACCAAGGTTAGCTAAGGAAACTGCTACATTCGCCTCTGCTCCACCATAATTAACGATGAAATTGTGGGTTGTAACTATCTTCTCATAGTTAGGTGGTGATAATCTTAACATCAATTCGCCAATTGCTATGAACTTCATATGTGCCTCCATCTATCATTAAACTATTAAACCTAATATTAAGTAATATTTTATATGCATTAACAATAAACTGCATTTATTGCTCTGTCCAAAAAAATAATACTCCATTAAATGATACTACGCAGCCAATAAAAATGCAAACTGTATTTTTTAGCTTACTGTAACCATCATTGACTTAACCCACTTTCAAATATATAATTTATGCAAGAATGGAGGATTATCATATGAATTCACCTCAGAGGGACACTGTAAAATGTGGCGGAGTTAAAACATTAACCAGTCTGCCACATATCTATGCTATTGTTTTAATGGGATTATTTACATTTATTTTTTTAAGTGTTGAATATATGTTTGTAAATGAGCTTTCTCTTCTTGTATCAGAACAAAAAGCCACTCTTTCACAGAATTATGTACTTGGTGTCAGTACAGCAGGTTTTTTATTATATCCTCTGCTTAAACATTTCTTAAGCAGGAGGCTTCAAAACATTCTGATGATTTTAGCAGGCTTGCTCTCTGTTTTTTTAACAATACTCATTACATGCAGTAAGTCATTTGAATATATATTTCACGGAGGAATTATTCTTTTTATACTTCTTGGTCTTGTTGGAAGTAATGTATACTATGTATCTGCATGTATGATTAAAAACCGGCATTTGGCAAAAACTGTCGGAATCTCATATTTTTTTGGCATCCTGCTTCAGTTTATAAACCATAATGCTATTCATATAAAGATCATACAGCTTGTTATATTGTCAGCATCTATACTGATACTTTTCATCTTATTAATAGGAAATGAACATATTTTTAACCGGTATAGCTGGTATAACACCAGCAAAGATACTACTGACAATATGACCACAAAAAATACAGACAATAATGTATATAAAAATATATATAAAAATAGCGATAAAAAAACAGATAAAAATATAATAAAAGTTAATAAGCATAACATTCCTTTATTTATTAGTATTGTAGCTCTTGTAATGCTGATGGCATGTTTATTCAGCACTCTTGATAGTGCAGTAACTCTTATCCATTCCGATGGCAGCACAGATATTGGGCAGGGTGCCAGAATTCTGCTGCCTCTCAGTGGTCTTGCTGCCGGCTTTATATTCGACATTAACAATAGAAAATATACCGGAATCATAATGTACTGCATAATGATTCTTTCAACCATGTGTATTGTGCTGCTTGAATTTTCCAAGCCTTTTACAGCTGTACTTATTGTTTTCTATCTGTCCGCTGGATTTTTTGCTGTTTTCTTTACATCAGAATTCATGGAGCTTTCCTGGTATGTCCGAATTCCTGAGCTTTTGGCAGGAATGGGACGTGCTGTTAACAATATTACAGCTGCTGTTATTGCCGGCTTTGTTTTACAGCTGCTTTCATCTGATAATAATCTTTTAAAGATTATTCTTATACTTGTTTTATTTGTTCTGGTAAGTATTATTTCAGTTGTATATACATTTGAAAAATATTATTTTATACAACAGTTTACTATGCGTACAGATGAAGCTGCAAATGAACATGACAAGCTGCAAATATTAGCAGAAAAATACTCTTTTACTGAAAGAGAAAATGAAGTATTTAACTACCTGGTTACTACTGAAGATAATATCCAGACTATTTCAGAACATATGCACGTATCGAGGCGTACCCTTGAACGATATATTTCAGCTATTTATGAAAAAACCGGTATTAAATCACGAGTTGGACTTGTTAATCTTTATAACAAATAATTCTTTTAAATTTATATGTCTTTATATCATCTGTTTTTCAGTTTTAGGCAGCGTGGCGGAACTCCGCCACGCTGTTTTAGCATATTGGCGGACTTCCCTTATATACTTTTTTAATAATGTTATATATAGTATTAACAACATATACAGCTGATATGTACGTAATATTATATGCTCCATTTGATTCTGGGAGCTTTGTGTGAAATACCAATTTGACGCACATTTTGCACAGAAATAAATAAAACAGAAATAAATAAATGAGAATCTTTATCAAGAAACAGGAGGAATGATTTATGGTGAAAAACAAAAAATGTCATATCAAAAAAATCGCCGCATTAGCTGGAGCAATCGTACTCGCAGTATCATCTGCAGTTTTATATGCTGCACCCCCGGTAAAAGCTGCCAACGGACCATGTGATACTGGCGATTGGGCTTATGCTTATATTAATGTAAGAAATGGAGAGGAAAGTACTCTGCTGTTCTCATCAAAAGGCACTAATTCCATAGATGGAATGTCTTATGACAGAGAAACCAATACACTTACATTAAATAATTATAAAAACAAGACTGCTGGAATAGCTACTAATATGATGGGTGATGATTTCAAGATTAACCTTATTGGTGATAATGAAATCGGAGGTATTGGTTCATATGGTGATGCCTGGGGCGGCTCCATCAATATATGTGGCAATGGTTCCCTGGTTATTAATGCAGACAGAGCAGGAGATTATGGTGTAGCTTTCTTCGCTGAGGGAACTAATTCAGTACTTTCAGTTGCAGACACATGTAATGTCACTATATATTCCGGTTCAAAGGCAGTAGTGTATACAAGCGATAATATAACGGACAAACCAATCAGAGATAATGGAACATTAAAGGAAAATGTAACTTATAATGTTTCACATCCACTGCAAATATCAAGCTTATATGCCAGGTATTATGAGTACGACCCATATACAACTAATACAGTATATAAGAACGAGGCAGATAATACTTCATTATATTATATTAAGGAACTGACATATGTTGAATCTGGGAAAGTAACTTATACAATATACAAGCTTACCACAAAGAAAGCTCTGGGTGACGTATATTATGCTGACAAGATAGGTGAATATGATAATATCCCTGCTGGATATACTAAAACCACATTAGACAATCCTATTTCATATTATGAGTCAGACGGCGGAAGCGGTGGAACAAGCCAGGTTGTAATAAATACAGCTACCAGTGAAAAATATGTATCTGCATATGCATATGAAAACGGAGAATCATTTTATAAAATATGTAAGCTGCTTGAAAAGCTTGGTGTAGATGAACAAAGCAATGATGAAATATGGCTTGTTGATTATAACAATCCTGTGGCAACATATAATCCTGTATGGGGAAATGATAATCCTCCAGAAGGATATAAGTATGATGGAACAGAAGTAGAAAGTCTTTATAATGTTGAATGTATAGCAGACAAGCTTACATTTACAGCTAAATCAGCCGGAGACAGCACAACAGACAACCCATCTGAAAACCCATCCGAAAAGCCAACTGAAAAACCAACCGAGAAACCAACCGAGAAACCAACTGAGAAACCAGGCGATGAGAAGCCATCAGCTCCAGACCAGGATTCCAATAATACAATAGTAGATGTATCCGACGGCAGCACAATAATCAAGGTTGATGAAATCCGAAAGATTATAGAAGATAACAAAACAAATGATGTTATTATCAAGTCTAACAATGATGTTACATTTACATTTGCCAAAGGAACTATGTCAGAAGTATCACAGGTTGCAATCTATGACTTTTCAACAGCAATCACTTCTGATATAAAAGAAGCTGGAAATATACCGGCAGCTGTAACAGATGATATATTTGTATCTAAGATAGTATACAATTATTCTGGTGCACTTCCTGCAAAAGCAAGCATTAAGTTAAATGTTGGAAAAGCCTATGCTGGCCAGACACTTTATTACAGCCAGCTCTTAGATGATGGAACAATAATCAGCATGATGTCTGCAGTAGTCGATAATGATGGTTATATGACAGTAGAACAGGATCACTGCTCAACATATCTTATAACAAAACAGAAGCTTACAAACAATAAGCTGGAAACACCTAAGACAGCTGATAACAGTAATATTGCACTCTGGCTTACACTACTTATAATTCTTTGCAGCAGCGCAACACTTTATACCTTTGCTGTAAAAGCTAAAAAAATCAATAGATAATTGAATGAATAATTAATTGACAGCTTAAGCTGTTATGTCATAATTTATACCAAAATACTACACCTTATTTTATAACCATTAGAAACTAAAAGTGGTTTAAAATGGTTCAAAGGGGTGTAGTATTTTGTTGCATTACCCCTTATTGTAATATATAATGTAATTAGTTTTTTACGTTAATTTTATATGAAGGTGAGTGCTTTTATGGACATTTACGAATCATTAAACTCTATACTTGTTACGTTGTTTAACGATATTATGAATATAGAGGAAAAAGCTTTAATTACAGATGAATTCAAGGATATTTCCGTGACCGATATGCACATTATAGAAGCTATCGGAATAGGTGAACCTGGAACCATGAGTACCATATCCAAGGCTCTTGGTGTTACTATGGGAACGCTTACAGTTGGCATTAACGGACTTGTTAAAAAAGGATACGTTATCAGAACACGTGGCGAAAAAGACCGCCGTATTGTATATGCATCACTTACTGATAAAGGGATTGCTGCATATAATCATCACAAAAAGTTCCACAAAGATATGATTAACTACATCACAGAAGACTTAAGCGAAAGTGAAGCCATTGCACTTACTAAGACATTTACAAGACTTGAGGAATATTTTAAGAGCTTTTAAACACCTTAATTACATTGATACATGAATAAATATTAAAGCCCCCACAGATATAATTCCTGTGGGGGCTTTTTGAAAGATTGTTAATCTTTCCGCCGGCCTGGCCGGCAATTATATATATGAGAGTTTTGGAAAAGTAAGCCTTATTATTTAGTTAACTCAGCAGTCTTATATATGAATGTTACTGAGCTTTCCTTTCCATCCTTCTTATCAAGGAATGAATTATAATTCTTACCAAGCTTTATAACCTCCTTGATTGTATCTACTGCTGTATCAGCATCATTTCCTACAAGACTTGTTATAGCCTTTATACCAGAGGCGTTGAATTCAGCCATGCCATCCTTAAGTGTTATAGCACCATCATTAAGCTGTGTAACACCATCTGCTAATGTTGCTGATGATGACTTAAGTGTTGATGTACCATCAGCAAGCTGTGATGAACCATCTCTTAAAGCTGGATTGTTTGCATTAAGTGTTGCGAAGCCGTTGTATAACTGGGCAATACCTCCATTAAGTGTGCTGTTGTTTGCATTAAGTGTTATAAGACCGCTATCTATCTGGTCTATACCACCATTGATTGTATCATTGTTAGCATTAAGCTGTACAAGTCCCCCATTTATCTGGGCTGCACCGTCATTAAGTGCTTTGTTATTACCATTGAGTTCTGTAAGTCCTGTATCTATCTGGGCAACACCATCATTAAGTGCTTTACTGTTTTCATTAAGCTTAACCACACCTGCATGTAACTGAGAAGCGCCTGTATTTAACTTTTCATTACTGCTATTAAGAGTTGATACGCCTGTATCAAGACTTGCAATACCATTATTCAAATTATCATTATTCTTATTTAATTCTACTAAGCCATCATTAAGCTGTGCTGCACCATCATTAAGTGTTTTATTCATGGAATTAAGAGTGTTAAGTCCATTACTTACATCTTCTGCTCCTTTTTCAAGTGTTTCTAGGGAACCTGTACTTGCTGCAAGCTGTGTTGCCACCTGTGAAAGCGCACTTGCTGCTCCCTGATTACCGGAAGCCTTGACTAAAAGTCCTAACTGGCTTGCATATAAGCCTGTCAGCTGACTGCCTGCACCATTATTCACTACACTATTGGTATATGCTATAAGATATTTATTATACATTTCAGTAATCTTAGCTTCTATCTTTTCAGTTTCGCTAGTCTTTGCAAGCACAGTAAGATCATCAGCTATTGTTATATCACTAAGACCTGCCTGAACAGCTGCTTTAGTAAGATTTTCTACATCAGTTGTAATATTCTGGTTCGTTTTATAAGCAGTAATATTATTTTTAAGCTCTGCAGCCATTTTATCTGTAAGCATTTTCTTTAACTGTGAAACACCATTACTTACCTGTAAAGCTCCATCTGCTGCCTTCGTTACACCAGCTGTATAATCATTGATACCCTTTTTCAAAGCGGCAGCACCATTTCCAAGATTCTTAGCTCCTGTTGTGTATGCATTTATACCACTCTTTAAATCCGCAGTTCCTGATGCTGCAGCTGCTACACCAGCTGTATATGTTGAAAGACCATCCTTAAGCTGTGTCGAACCATCTGCAAGCTGTGCTACTCCATCTGTATAGTCTTTAATACCCTTTTTGAGTGTTCCTGCTCCTGCTGAAAGCTTAGATGCTCCTGTTGTATATGCTGCAATACCTGTTGTAAGAGTATCAGAACCCTTTGCAAGCTGTGCTACACCAGCTGTATATGTTGAAAGACCACCCTTAAGCTGGCCTGCTCCTGCTGAAAGCTTAGATGCTCCATCAGTATAAGCTGTGATACCATCCTTAAGCTGGCCTGCTCCTGCTGCCAGTGCTGTTGCACCATCAGTATAAGCGTATATACCATTCTTAAGTGTTCCTGCACCATCATTTAGCTGGTTAACACCATCTGTAAGTGCTGGGATGCTGTCTGCAAGTGTCTGGGTACCATCCTGAAGAGTAACAGTTCCATCTGTAAGCTGGTCTGCTGCTGACTGAAGCTCATTCATCTTATCCTCAAGCTTTGCAAGAGAGAAGTCATCTACATCTACGTCGTTGAGTACACTTGTAGTTGCTACTGACATAGACATATCAAGCTCAAAGTCATTAACATCTGCTGATATTTCAAAGTATTCCGGAATATCCATATCAAGGCTTTCACCATCAAACTTAAGGTTTAAGGTATCCTTTAAACCTGGCATAGTCATACCAAGTGCTATTATATTATCACCAACCTTGCTTACCTTGCCATTAGTAACTTCTACATTACTGAATTTATCCGTTGGAAGAAGAGTTCCTGTGATCATTGTAAATGGAACATAAGCTGTCTGTGACTTTCCATTAACTTTTATAGTCTTCTTCTCATTGTTAGTGTAATCATATCTGATAGTAACCTTACCACTTTTGCCAATCATATCCTCTGGCTTTGTTTCTACACCGTTTAACTTATAAGTAACCTTCATAGATACAGGTGCACTCTTACTTGAACTGCTCTGGTTAGTTGTTGTATCACCATTAGCATCTGTCACCTTTTCTGTTACAGTTACGTGATCCTGTGTTCCATCTGCCTTACCAAACACATATACCATTTCGTCACGCGTATTTGTCTTCAATGTACTTGTGTTTGATACAGATAACTCATTTTTAATAGCATTGGATATTATGCTTTCTGTATTAGAAGCTGCCTCACTGCTTACTGCAACCTCGCTTGATACCTGATTATATGCTGTGTTTGTTCCACAGGCTGTAAGCGTTGATGCTATAAGAACAACACTCATTAATACTGAACTATATTTGAATAAAGTCTTCTTAACCATAACTATTCCTCCATTTTCTTACTTCCTGATATATTCTTATATCTGTTACGACATATACATCTTTGCCCGTTCATTCATCCATCTGGCTACATATCCTAATTCTTCTTAGGCTTAAAACCAAAGCTTGTATTGATAATGAGCTTATCACATAATACGAACAATGATGGAAGTATGAATATAACAACAAACATACTTATAATCGCGCCTCGTGCCATCAATGTACATAATGAACCTATCATATCAACTGATGCTATGCAGCCAACGCCAAATGTAGCTGCAAAGAAACCAAGCGCACTAACGATAATAGATGGTATTGATGCTGCAAGTGCTGTCTGTATAGCTTCCTTCTTAGCAAGTCCCTGGCTTCTTTCCTTCTTATATCTTGTCGTCATAAGAATTGCATAATCGACTGTTGCACCAAGCTGTATAGTACCGATAACAACGGATGCTATGAATGGTATCTGTGTATGTGTGAAATAAGGAATACCCATATTTACAAATATAGCAAACTCAATCGCTGCAACAAGTATAACAGGAAGTGATATTGACTTAAGTACAAACAGTATAATAACAAATATAGCTACTATTGATACTGCACTGACTGTCTTAAAGTCCTTATCTGTTATAGTTATAAGATCCTTAGTACAAGGAGCTTCTCCAACAACCATTGCTTTTGAATCATATGACTTTACAATATCATTTACCTTATTAATCTGATTGTTAATATCATCTGATGCTATCTTATAATCAGTAGCAATCATCATTATCTGATAATCCTCACCCTTAAGCTCTGATACCATCTTTGATGGAAGGAATTCCTGAGGAATACCTGACTTAAGTGCTGTATCAAGTCCAAGTGCAAACTGTACACCGTCTACATCATTAAGCTTATCAAGCATTTCATTTGCCGTATCTGTAGACATATTCGTATCTGCAAGTATCATATATATTGAATTCATATCAAAGTTTTCTTCAAGCTTCTTGTTAGCCTGTGAGCATGCAAGCTCCTCTGGAAGCGTATCAGACAGATCATAATATACTGATGTATGGCTCTGTCCATATATAGCAGGTCCTAACAACGCAAGGAAGATAATAATAAATACCCACGAATGATTTACTATAAATGCAGCAAGCTTATCAAAGCCCGGCATAACCTCTCTATGCATTGTCTTCTCTAATGCCCTGTCAAATGTAAGAATCAAGGATGGCAGTATAGTTACACACCCGATAACACCGAATATAACGCCCTTTGCCATAACAATACCAAGGTCAAGACCAAGTGTGAAACTCATAAAACAAAGTGCAATAAAACCTGCAACAGTTGTTATAGAAGATCCGACAACTGATGTAAGTGTATTGCCAATGGCAACTGCCATCGCTTCCTTATGGTCATTTGGATACTGTGCCTTCATTTCCTTATAGCTGTGCCATAGGAATATTGAATAATCCAGCGTAACACCTAACTGAAGTACCGCTGCAAGTGCCTTGGTTATGTATGAAACCTCTCCCAAAAGGATATTTGAACCAAGGTTGTATACAATTGCCATTCCTATACTCAGCATAAAGAATACTGGCACAAGAAATGAGTCCATAAATATAGCAAGCACGATACAAACAAGCACTACCGCTATAAGTACATAAAGTGGAGTTTCTTTCTCTGAAAGATTCTTTGTATCTGTAACTACTGCTGACATACCGCTTATGAATGCCTGACCTTCTGTTTCTTTTCTTATCTGTGTTATAGCATTCATAGTGTCATCACTTGAAGTTGTATTATCGAAGAATATAGCAAATAACGTTGTATCTGTGCTGTCATTCTCGAAATACTTCCTGAACTTTGAAGGTACCATTTCTGATGGAACATCCTCACCAACTATTCCTGTATAAGAAATAACCTGTGCAACATGTTCTACATTCTCTACCTTCTTTATAAGCTTATTGGCAGCTTTCGTGTCCATATCCTGGACAACTACCATAGCATAGGCACCCTTATTGAAATCATCCATAAGAATGTCCTGTCCCTGCATAGTCTCAATCTCATCCGGAAGATAATAGAGGATATCATAGTTAACCCTTGTATTAACATATCCAATTGCGGATGGAATAAGAAGCAGGATACTTAGAACCAGAATAGGGATTCTAAGCTTAACAATTACTTTTCCAAACTTTTCCATACATTCGCCTCATTTCTACGTCTGCGACGTCTTCTTATATATTTATCCACCTTAGTAATCAGCCTTAACAGCTCTCACAGATAAATATATTGATAAAAACTCTCAAATATGACTTGTGGTCATTTTCTTTACAAACGATATTCTAACACAAAATGACTGATAGTCAATATTGAAAATGACTTTAAGTCATTTTTTTATAGATTTTTTATTTTTTTCATGTTAGAATAGTTATAGCTTTAAGAAATGAGGTTTTTGTATGGGAAAACTAGAAAGTAATAAACAACAAAAAAGAACTTCTCTTTTAGATACGGCATTTAAACTTTTTACAACACAAGGGGTATCAAAAACATCTATTGCTGAGATATCACAGAAAGCTGGAATAGCCAAAGGAACCTTTTACCTTTACTTTAAAGATAAATATGACATCAGAAACAAGCTGATTTCTCATGAGGCAAGCAAACTTTTCAAGAATGCTGCTACAGCTCTTAACAGGCACATATATGAGGAGACAGCTAAAAATGCTGCTTTTACAATCTCACTTACTAATCAAATTGTATTCATTGCTGACCATATAATCAATGCTCTCAATGATAACCAGACTCTTCTTACTTTCATTTCAAAGAATCTGTCCTGGGGAATATTCAAAGAGGCTCTGACAACCAATGTTGCTGATGATGATCTTAACTTCAAAGATGTATATTACGATATGCTGTCAGAATCCGGACTCAACCTTAAAGAACCTGAAATAATGCTCTTTATGATAGTAGAACTTATAAGCTCTACTTGCTACAGTGCTATTCTCTATAAAGAACCTGCTGATATTGATACATTAAAGCCTTATCTTTATAACACTATACGGGCTATTATCAATGAACACACTATCAGCAATTAAATATCGTTTCTTCTTTTTTTCTATACATAAAATAAAAAAGTTCAGGATAAACATCGACTTGATGTTTATCCTGAACTTTTTTCACGTTTATCTTTAGTTCTTCACTACTTCCCTCGTATATCACAGTATACAGACCCCCATCTGCATACTGTAATCCTGTTAACTTTTCTGCCAACCCTATATTCGGCTGACTGCAAAGCTTACTACTTTCTCATATTAAAATACCTTATTGCTTCAATTGAAAAGATTAACTAAATTCTTTTCTTCTTGTTATCATATACAACTACTGATAATACAAGTCCTGCTGCCATCATAGCTAATACTGCATATACTACTGGACGTGCTGTATCACCTGTTGTTGCACCTTCACCTGATTCAGTAGATGGAGCTGTAGCTGCATCACCTGTGCTGCCATCAGCATTACCATTATTAGAGTTATCTGGTGTTGTTGGCTGTGTTGGAACTGTTGGAACTGTTGGTGTATCACCCTTGTTATTATCATCATTGCCAGGTTTATTATCTACTTTATCCTTGTATACAATCGCATATGTAGAGAATTTACTTGTACTAAATGTAATAACTAGCTTTCCATCAACTGTTTCTGTATTAGCATCTTTTATAATCTCAGCAACACCATCATGAAATCTTACGATACTGTATTCTCTGTCGCTTTTAACAAGCTTTTCTGGTACAGTTACACTAAATGTCACTGGCTGTTTTGTATTTTCTACTAATACTGGATCTTTATCTCCAACCTTCTTTATAATGCTAAGATCAATATACTGACCTATTACACCACCTTTGATTTCTTCTGTTACTTTTTCTTCTACTAACTTCTTTACGTCTTCTGTTACTGTTGTATCTGCATTCTTTACTTCAACTGTAATCTTAACATTCTCACCATTTTTATATGCTTCCCATTCATCATCAGTAAGTACATCTGCAAAATCATAATTAACATTTGTAGCTGGTGCATCTTCTTTAACATTTATTTCTGGTTGTTCAACCTTACCAGGTGCAACTGTACTTGGCTTAACTGATTTAGCCTCAGCACTTGTTACATCAAGTCTTGCACCTGAGTTAGCTGGTGCTGTCTCATTTAACTCAAGAAGACCATGCATATTGATTGTACCATCTTCATTTCTTGTTGGAAGAACTGAAGTATCTACATTTACAAACCAGTCTTTAGTTGCTTCAACACCTAAGTTATTATAAGAAGCACTTCCATTATAGATATAGTTATCCTCGCTATGAAGAGCAAAAGGAATTAAATCATCAAGTTTAGTGTTCTTATCATTGTTTAAAGAAATTAATCCCTTAACAACCCATTCTTTTCTGTTTGAATCCTTTGTATTAAGACCTACATTGTAAGCACTATTCTTAATAGAATTGTTGTATGATGTACAATCATATATCTTAATATCAGGACAACTGTTACTTGTGATTCCCTTAGCATGGTTATCAAATGTGATGCTGTTCTTAAGAACATGTCCACCCTTTAAGTAACCACCACCAAGCTTGAATCCGTTACCTTCACCATATTCATAGTTAGGATCTGTAATATCATCTGTTGTAAGCCATCCGTTGTTGTAAGCTACACAGTTTTCTATAGTTACAAGACCTATCTCACCTGATACTGACTTAGCATAAAGATCCCATCCATCATCAATATTGTTATGTGAAATACATCCGTAGAATCTGTTTCCGTTACCACATGTAAGCTTAGCTGCGAAACCATCTGCATCGTTACGTCCAGCATCACAGTTATCAAAAGATTCACAGTTCTTTACAAGGTTATCTGTTGGCCATAACTTATACTTAATACCAGTCTTGTTATCAGCACCTCCTGAACGGCTTATCTGGATACCTGAATTAGCTGCATGTTCAACTGTACACATTTCAACGATATTGTTGTTACCACTAATCTGGATACCTACGCCTGATGAATCCTTAACATAGATACCATATACGTGCCAGTAATCACCAATGATTGATAAACCACAGCCTTCAAATACTGCCTTACCTGTATTTTCAGCTACAAAAGTTATCATTCTGCTTGCTGTACCACTTACGCTTCTCTGGATTGATATAAAATCCTTATATGTACCATCCTTAAGAACGATAGTCTGTCCTGGCTGTGCATACTGTACTGCTGTTGCAAGATTAAGTGGCTTAGCCTCTGTAGCATCACCATCTTTTGTTCCATCTGGTGATACTATAAGAACGCCATTCTCTTCTCCATATGTAGCACGCTTAACTGTTACATCACCCTTAAGTTCATCTGTAGATGTAATCTTATCACTTGCCTTAGGAGCATATGTATAAGATATCTTATTGTCACCAATATTAACTGCTACATTTACTCTTGCAGCATCACCAGCTGATAATACTCTTTCTTCTGTCTTACCATCTGGACCTGTTACTTTAAGTGTACCATCACAGTTAGGAACATAGATAAATTCATAGCTTGCTGCACCTACTGTATTAGAAGAATATACTCTTCCGCTTGGTTTTATCTTGTCGTCACCCTTATCATTAGATGTAATACCCTTACTCTCTGATTTAGTGAACTTGATGTTACTAATCTTAACACCAATCTTTCTACTTACCATCACACCAACAACAACTGTTCCATCTTCCTGTACTGATGTGAATGAATTATCTGCATTTTTAATTTCTTCACCATTGCATACCGCTGTATATCCTTCATCTGTCTTCTCAAGTGAGAATTCATATGTTGAATCTGCTGCAAATGATGTAGCTGCCTTAAAGTCTTTCTTTGTAACAACTCTGTCAACACCATCATTATTAGATGAATCTGCTGATGTATAACCTGTTACATTTCTCATACAAGCTGTTTTTGACTTGCTGCTATATACCATAGATGAAGCATAGTTGAAATACTTATGTACATAGTCAACCTTGCCCCAGTTGTTAATACCAAGTGTATCAGCTGCTACTACACCAAAACCAGTCTGGTTATCTGGTGTCTTAGAAGTATCTGTTACTGTAAATGTAGCTGATAACTTAAAGTTCTCTGTATCTGGATCAATCTTTGTATAGTAGTAAGAGAAACCATCTTCATCATCAGATATCTTACCACTTGTCTGTGAAGCAATTTCAATTGTTCCGTTTGTATTAGAAATATCTAAAGCTTCAACGTTGTTCTGCTTATTAGCTGTCTGTTCCTGTGAATCAAGATCATACTTAGTTACTGTTCCATCTTCTGCTGTAATAACCGCATTAGTTGTCTGTGCAGAACCTACTGTGGCTACATACCATTTCTGATCTGCATCCTTCTTAACTTCAACTGTTGCAACAGCATTAGCAACGAATCCATCGCTGTTTCTTGTTGCTTCAACCTTAAACTCATAGCTCTTACCAGCCTCAAGTCCTGTTACTGTGTAATCTGCCTGGCTTGCTTTAAGATCTTTAACAGCATATGTAAAATCGCCTGTGCTTCCAGCTTCCCTATAGCTTACTGCGTAGCTGTCTGCATCTTCAATATTAACCCAGTCAAGATATACGCTTCCGTTACCCTTATTCTGTGCCCATGTTATAACTGGCTTTCTTACTGCAAGTGTATATGCACCATAGCTGTATGCACCACTTGACTTATCAGCTGCACCAACTCTCTGTGCAACTGCTGTGAATGTATAATCACCTGACCAGAGTGGTGTAAATGTAACTGAATCTGTCTGTGCCTTAACATTAACTGTAGATACTTCATATCCACCTTCAAGCATAGTAACCTTTACATTCTCAGCACCTTTAAGTTCATCTATAACTGATGTGAAGTTAACAACAAAGTTTCCATCTGCGTCTGTTGTAACTGAATTGATAACAGGAGCTTCTACTGTATCCCATGCAACTGCCTGCTTATTCTCTTCTGGATCATATTCTACCTTAATATCATATATGTCAGCACCCTTAGCACTACCAATATAATATGTGCCTGGCTTAACATTTTCTAATGTATATGTTCCTATCTCATCTGTTACACCTAACTGACCTATTGCTGTACCAGAAGTAACTCCTGTCTTAGCATATATAAGGTTAGTACCTTCACCAGATGCTCCCTTAGCTGCTGCTACAAGAGTAATCTTAGCAGTCTTTTCAACATTAACCTTAATTGTTGCTGTTCCATCTGCTAACTTAGTAGCTCCACTAAGCTGAAGCTTATTGTTATATGTAACACCCTTATATTCTGCTGGTGCTGCTAACTTAATAAATACATTCTTTGAACCCTTGCCAGCTACTGTAAAATAACCATCTGTTCCAACTGCTGTATCTGCTGTTACCTTGAACTTGCCATCTGCATCTGCATTAGAAAGATCCAGGTCATTAGCATTCATTTCATACTTCTCAATATACTTAACACTCATATTAAATATATCAAGACCATTCTTAGAACCAAGCTTATATGTACCAGCTGGAAGCTCTACTGTATACTTAGCTGCTGTACCCTTTTCAAATACTGCATCTGCAAGTGTAACTGTGGCACCGCCATCCTTAGCATACTGTAACTCTGGAACTCCTGAACCCTTCTGGGCTGCTACTAATGTAAGTCTGAAATCCTGCTTTGCTGTAAATGTGATAGCAGACTTTTCTTTTCCATCTGCGAATGATGGACTTCCATCTAATCTTAATGATGTTGTAAGTGTTTCCTTACCATAAGCTACTGACTGACCTGTAACTAACTTTGTCTTGTCACCATTCTTATATACACTAAAGAAACCTGATAATGTATCATCAGCTATAAGCTTACCATCAGCACTAAACTTTGATGCATCGATAGATGCGCCATCAACTGTATATTCTGGTAAACGGCTCTGAACCTCTACATATAAGAAGTTACCACCATTGTTACCACCTAACCAGTACTGACCGGCTTCATCAAGATTAAACTCAATCTTGTTAACAATGCTTGTATCGTTTTCCATCTCAATTGATGTAGCCTTAGCTCCTGCTTTGGCATACTGGAATGAATGTTTATTATTAACAGCCTTTACTGCAACATAAGCAATAACCTTAACTGGCTCTGTTGTAGTAAATGTTATACCTGCCTGTCCTGTAGATGTATTTAATCCACCTCCAAGATTAAGCGCCTGTGAATATTCACCCATGTTACATTCAAGCTTATCAGCTAATGTTTTTAATGAGTTTTTACCACCCTTAGAAGCAACAGTGAAATAACCATCTGTTCCTACTTTAATATCTTCTGTGACCTTGCCATCTGCGCCAAACTGCTCAGCTTTAAGGTCAGCGGCATCCATGACATAAGCCTTTTTTGCCACTGCTGTTCCTTCACTTCCAGTACTTTCAGCTGCAACTACAGCCGCTGGAACAGAAGGGAACATACCTACCAACATAAGTACTGCGCTAAACATAGCGAATACTCTGTTAAAAGTCTTCTTCTTCATAACTTCCTCCTGATATATATTTGATTCACATTTCCAAAAAACTGTACAATATAAACAATTCCTCAATTAAAACAATCAATTCTTTAAATAATTATTATAACATTACCAAAAAAACGCCTTTTCTTTTTTGTAATACTTTTATAATTATTTTTCTTTTACCCAATATTTTTTAGAAATATTTCACAAGTAAACGTATTATATATCATTTATTATAATAAAGCAACCTATTTTACATAAGTTTTGTAACATTTTTGTAACAAAAATGATTTTATTCACTTTCAAGCAGCTTATTGTATATATCCCTCTTAGATACTCCTCTGTCCTTAGCTGCTGCCTTCATAGCTTCCTTCTTATCCATCCCCTGGTCCATATACATCTGTACATGCTCCATCTCAGACATAGCCTTCCACTTATCCTGTTCCTCCTGCTTTATCGCATCACGGCTCTTACCTGCGATAACAAGAACAAACTCGCCTCTTGGCTCATTCACTTCATAATACTCACAGGCTCCATCAAGTGTTGTCACCATGCTGTTTTCATATCTTTTCGTAAGCTCCTTGCACACTGTTATTGCACGTTCACCACCAAGCACTGTGCTAAGCTCCTTAAGTGTCTTTAACAGCCTGTGAGGTGCTTCATATATAATCATTGTTCTTGTTTCTGACTCAAGCTCTGAAAGTATGTCTTTTCTCTCATTTTTGTCCGATGGAAGAAATGCTTCAAATGCAAATCTTCTTGTAGCCTGTCCTGACATTGTTAGTGCTGTTATACAAGCTGCTGCCCCAGGCACACTTGATACCTTTATACCTGCCTCAAGCGCCTGTCGTACAAGCTCCTCTCCAGGATCTGATATGCCAGGTGTTCCTGCATCAGTTATAACGGCCACATTTTCACCCTTAAGCATTTTCTCAACTAGTGTTTTTGCCTTGTCATACTTGTTATACTCATGATAACTAGTCATTGGCGTATTTATTTCAAAATGATTAAGCAGCTTTATACTGTTTCTCGTATCCTCTGCTGCTATAACATCAACCTCTTTTAATATTCTTAACACCCTGAATGTTATATCCTCAAGATTTCCTATAGGTGTCGCACATAAATATAACTGTCCTATACCCTGGCTTATGCCTTTTTCCGATTCCAATATATCTTTATTATCCATACAAACACCCTTTCATATTATAGCTTACATTTAATAAGATTTCATTTAATAATCTTTCATTAATTTATAGCCTTCCAGATTATTCATATCCGAAATCATCCAGGATTCATTCTTTCATTCCATACATATCCAGAAGTTCTGCTGTATAACTTCCGTCTTTATTATATACAATAAGTGGTTCCTCCACTTTAAGCTGCGAATTTCCACCTTTAACTGCCTCTATAAGCACCATATTGGCAGGCTTATCCACATATGGATATACAAGTCTCATTCGTTTAGGCTCTAAGTGGTTGTTCTTCATAGATGTAAATATATCTACTAATCTTGATGGCCTGTGCACCATATACATATGCCCCTTAACCTTAAGACACTTAGATGCCTCTCTTACTACATCTTCAAGACTACATAAAAGCTCATGCCTTGCTATGGCCTTTGCACTTTCAGGATTAACTATTCCATGATTCTCATTCATATATGGTGGATTACTTGTCACAACATTAAAAGAAGCCCCACCAAATATACGTGAAGCTTCCTTAATATCACCCTGAACCATATTTACGTGATCAGAAAGGTTATTCAAACTGACATTTCTTGCTGCAAGATTGAAGCTTATATCCTGTATCTCAAGTCCTGTATACATACCACCAGGATTCTTAGCCTGCATAAGTATAGGTATTATACCATTCCCTGTACCAAGATCCAGCACCTTATCATTCTTTCCTGCTTTTGCAAATGTAGACAATAAAACAGCATCCATACCAAAACAGAACACATCTGTATTCTGGATTAACTTAAGATTATCCCTGCATAAATCATCTATTCGTTCATTAGCATTAATCTTATATTGTGCATTAATACAAGCTTCTGCATTTATCTTAACATCAGTCATCATTGATATGGGCTTTTCCTTCCTTTCTCTCAAGCTCTTCAAGCTCTTTTAACTCTTTATCATCTATGTTCATTCTGTCGTTTTTTCTTTTAGGCTTAAATCGCAGCTCTGAAACAGGATATTCCCTTATTTCTTTCTCATCGCCATCAAGTGTTACTATAACTTTAACAAGCTGTCTTAATACATTGACACTTGACACCTCACCTTTAAGCTTCTCAGGAGTGGTTACATAATCTCCTACACTTGGAAGATGGCTGTTAAGCTCTTCATAAGTTTCCTGCTCATTCTTAAGGCAGCACATAAGTCGTCCACACACACCTGATATTTTAGATGGATTAAGTGAGAGATTCTGCTCCTTTGCCATCTTAATAGATACTGGTACGAACTCTGGCATATATGTTGCACAGCACAGTGGTCTTCCACATGAACCTATACCACCTAGAATCTTAGTTTCATCCCTTACACCTATCTGCCTTAACTCTATACGTGTCTTAAACACTGATGCAAGATCCTTAACAAGCTCCCTGAAATCTATTCTTCCATCTGCTGTAAAGTAGAACAATACTTTATTATTATCAAATGTATACTCAACCTTGATAAGCTTCATAGTAAGATTATGTTTCTTAATCTTTTCCAGACATATCTTATAGGCTTCCTTTTCTTTTTCCCTGTTCTTTGCTTCTCTTTCATCATCCTCCAGAGTAGCTATCCTTATAATCGCTTTGAGTGGCTGTACTACATCACTGTCTTCAACTTCTCTCTCTCCAAGTACAACAGAACCATACTCAACACCACGCGCTGTTTCAACTATAACGTGCTGGCCAACCTCAACACTATATTTGCCAGGTGCAAAGAAATATATCTTTCCCACCTGTCTGAATCTAACTCCAACAACCTTAGTCATTTTAATCTCCATTCTTGCGCTGCTTCTCAGCGCATCTCAAGTTTGTGCGTAAGCACAAATCTTGCGTGTGAAAAATCTTATTTTTCACACTATTCTTCTAACCTTTAGTCAGTTTATTTGCATTTAATGTGCGTTGAAACTTCCATAAAAAGCCACATCCATGACTTTTTATTTCATTTTCAATGTTGTCATTCTCATATTGTCATATCCAATATATTACATCTTAACTTATACCTACATAGCCTCTTTCATAGCCATAATAAGAAGCTCTATACATAAATCAAAGTTAACATTAGCTTTGAGCCTTATTCTCACCTTATCTATGGAATTAAGTATATCCTGAATGCCCTCATATGACATAATCTGTGCCTGTGACTTAATAAGCGATATTTCATCACTGAATATAAGATAATTCGTATCGTTTGTACTCTTAAACAATAACACATCCCTAAACCACATAGCCATAAGATCAAGATAATCATCTATTGTAAGCTTATAATTCGTTATGTCTTTAACTACAGACATAATCTCTGCTGATGACATCTCCTTAGCATTCTTTATAACATGCATGACATCCTGCTTAAGATGTGCAAACTCTGTACTTTCTACAATCGTTTTTGCACGTCCTATCTTTCCCTGTGCGAAATTCGCTGCAAACCTGCATTCATATTCTGATATATCATAATTGCTTTTAAGATATTCCTCTACAACACTATCCTTTATAGGTCTTAAATCAAGCATTACACATCTTGATAATATTGTCTGAAGGAATATATCTGCGTTGGTTGTAAGAAATATTACGATACCATAGGCCGGTGGTTCTTCTATAGTCTTAAGAAGTGCATTCTGTGCTGCAACTGTGAGCTTTTCAGCCTCATCTATAATATATATCTTATATCTGCTTGAATATGGCTTAATCTGCATATCAGATATTATCTGGTCTCTTACATCATCAACACCAATACTTGTTGGTTTCTCATGCTTAACCCATATAATATCAGGCTGGCTGCCTGAATCTGCCTGTATGCAGGAATGACATTTATTACATGGATTAACTGTCTCTTCCATATTCTCACACTGCAGAGTCTTAGCAAATATTCCTGCTAACATCTTTTTTCCTGAACCAAGTCCGCCATTTATAATATATGCGTGTGATACTTTACCAAGCTTAATGGCACTCTGCATATGCTCTTTAATTGTTTCATATCCATAAATATCTGAAAAACTACTCATTTTGTTTATTCCTGCATCTTTCTACTTCTTTTTATATGACTATGCTTATGCTGTGATATCAAGAAGAAGCCCCCTTATATCATCTATCCTTCCAACGATTTCAAGGTGATTCTTTTCTTCTTTAACAAGTTCACCTGCAAGTTCATCAAGATTCTTATCAACAAGCTTGACTATGCCATATACTCTGTGACGGCCTCTTCTGTCAAGAAAGTTCTCTCTTGAAAACTTATGCGAACGATTAACTACCTCATTTAAAAAGCCTTTTACGAGTTCTCTGTACTTACGCATATCTTTAATATCCATATGCTTAGCAATCTTTTCTCCCTGCTCAGTAATCTCCTGCATCATATTACCAAGCTTTTCCTGAAGGTCTTTTTCTTCAATATTACTTATTAATGTAAACTTGAAACTATCATCTGAACTTGCTGTGCTTTTTACACTCTGTATCTGAGATGACGCTTTAATATCATTAACTTTAATATCCATAGCAAACTCCAATCATATAACATATTATCATAAATACAGCATTAAAACAATCTTGTCTTTATTTCCTCTTTTATATTATATATACATTCATCAATTGAGCCGTTATTACTGAATCTTTTAACAATACCGGCATTTCTTATATTTTCCTCTGAAAAATCAACGCTGTCAGCTAAAAATCTTCTGCACATTTCCTCGTAATGTGGAACATCCTGCTCCTGTTCTCTCTTAATAGCCCTCTGCAGTCTTAGTCCATCTTCTACTTCAATATATATCGGAAGCATACACTCTTTTCCAAAGTACTCCACGAATTTGTTATATGCCTCTATTGTTCCAATAACTATGTAACGCTTTCCACTTCCAGACTCTATCTGACCATCATCTGCTGTGAAATATTTCCACTCTCCGTATACAGTCTGATATTTTCTCATTTCAATGATTTTATTATTTTTCTCAAACTCGCAGACTTTGTTATCATCTACAAAATAATACTCAACCCCATCTGTTTCACCAGCTCTCATAGGGCGTGTTGTATACATGGTTATTGTACTTAACCCAAGTGTTTCATCCTCTATAAGTGCCTTAAATATATGATCCTTTCCACTGGAACTTTTTCCCATTATAAATGCTATTTCAGGCATACAAATGCTCCTTTACATCCCTCATTTTTTGAGTTTTTATCGTTGCGGCTATCCTTTAAATTATCTTTAAGTCCAACTACTTCAAGACCATTATCTATTGCTTTGCTTATTATATTAACGACATTTTCAGATATAATCTCACCAGGACAAAGAATTGGAATTCCAGGTGGATACACATATACCATCTTTGCACTTATTCTACCATACAAAGAGCTGTCATTCATCATAATTTTATCATATCCGTTTTTATCACCTTCATTTAAAGCTTTTGCTATACTCATTAAAGCTTCATTTTTAAAATCAGCTATATTTACTTTTATATCTGATTTTTTTATTGATGAAGTAGTATTAAATATATTGTAACGCTCAGCATAATTTTGATTATTATTTACACTGTTACTTTCAGATATTATATCATTATACATTCTATCTATTTCACACAATGCATTGTAAAATCTGTCATAATACTCTGCAGAATCAAATATTGATGTCATGGCTATTGCATACTTTAATGACGACATTTCAAGCTGTATTCCATACTTCTTTAATAATATATCGTATAGTTTTTTAGCATTATCACACCCAATAACTATTTTAGATATATCATCTGAATCTATAAGCTTTATATTTTTAAGCTGACCTAATTTATTGCGTAATATTTTTAACTTTAATATATAATTTTCAAAAAGATATTCACCATCTTTTTCTATTATGCTCATGCATCTGTCTATTGATCCCATAAGTATATATGATGGACTGGTTGACTGATATATATTCCAGTATCTTTTCACCTTAGAAACATTTACATATCCATAGTTTATATGCATAACTGCTGTCTGTGTAAGCGAAGGAAGTGTCTTATGTACACTGTTTATAACTATATCTGCCCCCTGCTCAACTGCAGTCTGTGGAAATTCACAAGAAAACTTAAAATGTGCTCCATGAGCTTCATCAACTATAAGCGGTATATTATGTTCATGAAGATATGCTGCTATATTTTTAATGTCTGAAACGTTACCTTCATATGTCGGAGAAGTTATAACTACTGCCTTAATATCTTTGCCCATACTCTCATTCTTTTCCACAGTATCCTTTATTTCTCTTAAACTTATCCCCTTATAGTATCCATACTCGTCATCATATTGTGGATAAACATAATTCGCATCCAGTTCATTTAGGATAATTGCATTATAGACGGAAATGTGACAGTTTCTTGCCACTATTATACTGTCCCCTTTATCCGTAACTCCACATATTGCCGCCATGTTACCTGCCGTACTTCCATTAACTAAAAACAGACTCTCATCAGCTCCATATAATGCCGCTGTCTTTTCAAATGCTTTCTTTATCATTCCATCTGCATTATGCATGTTATCAAAGCCATCTATCTCAGTAATGTCTATGTCATATGGTGCTGGCATGTCATCCATATATCTACCTATAAGTTCACTGTTTCGTTTAGCACCTGGCATATGCATAGGAACTATGTTTTCCTTGCTATATTCTTCTAATTTTCCAAGCATATCATCATATTGGTAAGCATTTTCATTATGAAGTTTCATTTTCAGTTCATTTTCTTCATATTGTTTATTTTCTTTATATTGTTTATTTTCTTCATATATTTTCCACTCATTTATTTTTTCTTTAATATCTTTCATACTTATTTATTCCTTCCATAACATGCCTATATAAATACGGTGAACTACCCATTGTCTAAAGCCAATGGACTTCCTGCTTCACAGACCTCTTGATTTACTATCTCCACAAGATTAAATATATAATTATAACAAAAAAAAGTAGATATTACGTACTGTAATACCTACAACATCTAGTGCCTAGAACCGGAATCGAACCAGTGACACGAGGATTTTCAGTCCTCTGCTCTACCGACTGAGCTATCTAGGCAAAGTAGCGGGGACAGGATTTGAACCTGTGACCTTCGGGTTATGAGCCCGACGAGCTTCCGAGCTGCTCTACCCCGCGTCAATATTATACTATATGCAAAATGATGAAATGTATTCATCAAATGGGCGGAGAAGGATTCGAACCTTCGAAGGCAGTGCCAGCAGATTTACAGTCTGTCCCCTTTGGCCACTCGGGAATCCACCCATATAAAATTAGATTAACAATCCCCTTGATATCTTAACTATCAAGATTATTGTTAACAAAAAGCCGACAGTCGGAGTCGAACCAACAACCTGCTGATTACAAATCAGCTGCTCTGCCATTGAGCCATGTCGGCATATCGATGGGACCTACAGGGCTCGAACCTGTGACCCTCTGCTTGTAAGGCAGATGCTCT
>ENA-OWPJ01000124-OWPJ01000124.1-human-gut-metagenome-genome-assembly--contig:-NODE-124-length-101932-cov-12.4973_pt1 | contig 101932 bp, 90 predicted proteins | sample MGYA00248264_ERZ651846 | MGnify/ENA primary metagenome ERZ651846 (study PRJEB26924, sample SAMEA4378271) | human gut metagenome | biome: human gut; feature: human-associated habitat; material: faeces...
TATTAGAATTTTCAGGGTTTTAAACACTGTTCAATCTTTCATTTTCAAGGTTCATGCTGTTGTTTGTTCTCAGCAGCAACTTTTTAAGTATATCACAGTTGTTTTTGTTTGTCAACAACTTTTTTATTTTTCTTTTGAACTTTTTGAAGTTCGTTGCCGCCGTTTTCAGCGGCGAGTTATATAATATCAAACCTTCCAACAAATGTCAACAGTTTTTTTCAATTTTTTTATTTTTTCGTTTTTTCCTGTTTTATGCTGCTTTTCCATATTTTTTGTATCTGCCTCCTTTCTCATTTTTCCTCTCCCCAATCCGCCCGACTCTCTTCTCTCCCTTATGATTCTCTTTTTTCTTCGCAGTTTCTTCTATTATATTTTATAGAAATAACAGGTGTTGTACTTTTTCATAGACAATGCTTCCACGGATTGTATAATCTTTTTTTCCGTGTTAAGATGATATAAAGGAATCGTAACTGTTCAGGACGGGGCATCTTCTTGTCCAGCAAAGCCGGACAAGAAGCGTCGGAGATTCCTCCGATGTGAGAACTGGAAGAAAGCCCCGCTTACAAGCAAGCTTGACACGGATTTTTCTTCCAATTCTCCCGCCGTCCTGAATAGTTACAAGAAATCAACAAGTCTGCTGCGGGGAAAATTCATTCTGCGGCATCATTTTTAGGGGAGCAGGTTTACAAATGAAAATAAAAAAATTTAACAACAGTCAGATCATTAACGGAATCGCTTTTGGCTTTTCTGCCGCATTTCTGATTTCCGCTTTTATTGCAGCAATTTATACTGGTGAATGGGGATCCGTATTTCAGAACTGGTACAGGATTCTTATTACGCCATGTCCCCTGGTGACTGATTATTTTGCCATAGGCGGCCTGGCCAGCGCCATGTTAAATGCCGGCGTATGCGGTATGGTCTGCTTTTTGTTTATGATCGGCCTTCCAGGCAATTCTCATACCAATACCTTATCTGGATACTTTCTTGTAGTTGCCCATTGTTTCTACGGACTGAACCTGCTGAATATGATGCCCTGCTTTCTGGCTCCTTTTGTATATCTTCACCGCCAGAAACTGGATTATAAAGATAATCTCCATATTTGTATGTATACAACCTCCTTTGCACCATTTATCAGCGAATTTCTCTTCCGCTATACCCAGAGAGATACCTTTCTGTTCGGTCAGGCTCAGCTGGAATTAAAGGGTGTGATTCTGGCTGTCTGCTTCTGCCTGATGATGGGCTACGTCACTCCGGCTATTTTGCCGGGAGCCCGGGCATGGCATAAGGGCTATAATCTGTACAATGGTGGGCTGGCTTTCGGAGTTTTTGGCTTTTTCGTTTTCAACCTGATGTATCGGACCATGGGAATTGTCCCACCGGAGATTATCACTGTAGAAAACCCCATTTATATCCGTTTTGGAGAAAGCTATCGGCTTTATGGAAACTGTTTCTATCTGCTGATTTTTTTACTTTGTTTTCTTACAGGTTATTTTTTAAATGGACGAAGCCTGAAGGGTCTTTCTCATTTGTTAAAGGATACCGGCTTTCGAAGTGATTTTGCAGAAAAATACGGAATGTCTGTATGTCTGATGAATATTGGAATTTATGGTTCTCTGTTTTTACTATATTTGAATCTGGTAATTCTCTTTACAAATGGAGCCGGATTCACCGGCCCCACCTTTGGTATTATGCTGGCAGCTCTTACCTTTTCTGCCATGGGACAGCATCCCCGAAATGTACTTCCTATCCTGATCGGATATCAGATGCTTTATCTTGTTACAGGATTTTTCTGTCACATGAACGGCCGTGAGCTGACCTGGTCCCTTTCTACCCAGGGATACTTAAATGGTGTTGCCTTTGCAACGGGAATGAGCCCCTTAGTTGGCCATTACGGCTTCCGCGTAGGCATTTTAAGTGGTTTTCTCTGTGCCTCCATGTGTACCGCAACCAGCGCGGTTCACGGTGGTTTTGTTTTGTACAACGGAGGCTTTACTGCAGGAATCACCGTTCTGATCCTCCTTCCCATTCTGGAGCATTATCTGCCTGGTACCAGAAGTGAAATGAAGGATCAGCGGCTGAATATGCAGGAGCTGCTGGCACTCGTTCAAAATAAGAAGAATTCCTCCCAATCAGAGAAACAACCCTGACAAAGCCTATGCCAGATAAGGCTTTGCCAGATTCTCCAGCATATCCGGATTTTTCTGACGCCACTCATGGAATTCCATGCCGCTTTCAGCCACATGCCGTCCCAGAGTTACCAGAAATTCCGGAATTTTTGTTTCTTCAATAGTTCCCAGCTGTTGTCCCATTGTCTCTTTTCCCTGGTAGTCACAGCCGCCTACATACAGTACAAAGGCTGGCCAAACCTTTCCGTCTACTTTTTTCACTCCACCGCGGAATCCCATTTCTCCTGTCTGATGGGTTCCGCAGGAAGACGGACAGCCGGAAATATGGATTTTCGGCAGAGCAGAAGCTGGAAGCTGTGCTTGCCGAACCGCCTCCACACATGCTGTCAGAAGTCCCTGAGAGTCACGGGCGCCTACCTGACAAATCGATGCGCCGATACAGCTGACAGAAGCCTCAAACGGAGTTTTTGCACTGTCATCTGTCAATTCCAGAATCTGCTTTGCCTCACTGCCGGTAAGATTGATAATATAAGCAGTCTCGTCAGGAGCCAGTCGCATTTCTGCGCCGTCTATTTTCTGCAGTGCATCATTCAGCGCACAGAATTTTTCCGTGGAAGCCAGACCTCCGATCGGATGCCACATGACTGTATACAGTCCCTCCTGCTTCTGAGGTGTTACACGAACATCTGAAATTTCACTTCCGTCTCCTTTTTTCTCTATCTCCGTCACAACAGCCTGAACCGTCAGATCCTCACCAGACTCCCGAACCTGCTGAAGCTTTTCTAAAAATGCGTTTTTATATGCCTCAGGACCACCGAGAGACTCCTGCATATACCGGGTACGGGCCTTTGCACGATTTTCGTAATTCCCGTAAGCCCGGAAAGTCAGCCACATGGCCTTTATATAATAGCAAATCTCCTCTGGCTTGATTCCCTCTGCCACCAGAACGCCAAAACAGGGATTATTTCCCAGTCCGCCTGCACTATATACGTCAAAGAGTCCATCTGGACGGGCTGCAAATCCCAAATCTCTGTAAGTGGCATGGGTCATGTTTTTTGGGGAATTGGAAAATCCCACCTTCAGCTTTCTCGGCATTTTTTCTGCCTTAATAAAGGTCATCAGATATTCTCCTGCTTCTCTGGCCCATGGCAGTACATCAAAATATTCATCTTTTTCGGTTCCGGAAAGAGGAGAGCACATCACATTACGCGGGTAATCTCCGCCTCCTCCCATGGTAATAATCCCTGCATCCAGAGCCTGCTCCATCACGCCAAAAACCTGTTCCTGATTCAGATCATGAAACTGAATCGTCTGACAGGTAGTAAAATGCATTTTCTTTACCTGATACTCCTGAATCATTCTGGCTACAAATGCCATTTTTTCCTTTGTAACCTGTCCGGCAGTCATTCTCAGCCGCAGCATACTGGCTGTTCCGCCTTTCTGTGCATAGCTTCCATAGTAGCCGGAAAATCCCTTATACGCGCCCTTATCCATTTCTCCTGCATAAAATGCGGCTGTTTTTTCCCGAAATTCGGGAAGATCCTGCTTCCAGTTTTCCTGATTTTTTTTCATGCTTTCTCTTTCCTTTCGTTATTTTGGGTTCATTTTTCCGCCGGACCCTTTCCTATGCAAAATCCGGCATTTCCCCTCTATGTTCTTCCTGTTATGGCAGTTCCATCACAGGCTTCCCTTCTGTATCATTTCCCGTGAATCATCCTCTTTGGTCTGCGCCATAGCCAGTGTAAACCAGAACTCTACTCCATTTTCCTTATTAACCACACCGCAATCCTGATGATGAGCATCCATAATAGCTTTAACAATTGATAGCCCAATGCCGCTTCCGCCATAAGAACGGGTTCTTGCCTTATCTACTTTGTAAAATTTGGTCCACAGATTCGGCAAGTCTTCCTCTGGAATCGGGTTTCCTGTATTGAACACTCGAATCACAGCCTGTCCTGTTTCTTTTCTGACTTCTGCACGGATCCGAATCAGCCGTTCTCCGTCCAGATGATGAATGGCATTTGTCAGATAGTTTGTCACCACCTCTTCGATTTTAAACTCATCTCCTAAAACCTCCAGATGCTCAGGAACAGAAACCTCTACCTGGGCCTCATTCTGCTGAAGCAGAATGCTGGAGGAATTTACCAGATCACGAATGAGCTCCGCCCCGTCAAAAGGCTCTATGACCGGCATATCTCTTCCAAATTCCAATGCTGTCAGAGTGAGCAGCTGCTTTACCATTTTATTCATCTTATTAGCTTCGTCCATAATGACCTCGCAGTAATAGCTCCGGCTCTCCTCATCCTCACACATTCCCTCTGTCAGTCCCTCTGCATATCCCTGAATCAGGGCAATGGGCGTTTTCAGTTCATGGGAAACATTGGCAATAAACTCCTTTCGCATTTCATCGATCTGGATTTTTTCGTCAATATCATGCTGAAGCTGCTGATTGGCCTCCTGAAGCGCTCCTATGGTTTCCTTCAGTTTATCCGAAAGAGTATTCATACTGCGTCCCAAAACTCCGATTTCATCCAAACGGCTGTCGTCGCAGCTTACGTCAAAATTCAGTTCTGACATCTGCTCTGACAAAGATGCCAGCTTCAAAATCGGTCTTGTAACCTGGTTCGTTGCAAAATACATAAGAACACTTCCGGCAACCAGCACGATAAGACCCGCATACGTAATAAAACGGTTTGACAGACCAACGCTTTCCCGGATACTGTCCAGAGGCATAGACATAATAAACAGAGTCTTATTGTCAGAAAAATATCCCCAGCTCTCCACATAGGTTGCGTTCGTTCGGGAATCGTAATTCATTTCAATGACGTAATTTTCCCCCTGTTTTAAAACCTTGGACCTGTCGGCATCCATTCCCAGCACATACTGCTGAACCTTCCTGGCCAGAAAATCTGTTTCCCAATCTGAACGCAGAAGAATAGTTCCTGTGTAGCTGTCAATCAGCACCGTGGTAATGTTGTTATGGTCCCCATAAGTTCGAATGGTACCCAAAAGCGTTTTTTTTCTGCTTTCGGGGGAAGCTTTTGGAAGGCTCTCTGAATCATTTCCCCAGGAACCGGACTGTTTTCTGTCCTCAACCCAATTTTCCCACTCCTGATGCTGTTCCTCCGTGATGATATCGCTGACGCTTTTTCCTGCCTGAACCTGCTCCATTACTACACAGTTAATATCCAGGTAAGCTTGCTCCATCACCTCCTGCTTCTGGGACACATAATAGCGTTCCAGCCAGAAATTGTTAATCGCCCAGACAGCCAGAAGCATACTGGCCATGAGGCCAATAAAAATCACCATAATCCGGCGGCGAATGGAATGCCTCAGGCTGAACCGCTGCCTGAGCCTGCTGAAATATGACTGATTATTCATTGATCTACCTCAAATTTATACCCCATTCCCCAGATGGTTTTAATATAGTTTCCCTTTTCTCCCATCTTGCTGCGGAGCTTTTTCACATGGGTATCAATGGTTCTCGCATCACCAAAATAGTCATAATTCCACACATTATTTAAAATCTTTTCCCTGGAAAGAGCAATTCCCTGATTGTCCGCAAAATATGCCAGCAATTCAAATTCCTTATAGCTCAAATCTACCGGCTGTCCGTCAATCGTTACCTGATGGGCTGCTTTATCAATGCGGATGCCGCCTATATCTGTCACGTCTGACACTGCCATATTGCTGCGTCTGAGAATCGCCTCTACCCGAGCAACCAGAATTTTGGGGCTGAAGGGCTTGGAAATATATTCGTCTACTCCCAGCTGAAAGCCCTGGAGCTCATCCCTCTCCTCGCTTCTTGCTGTCAGCATGATAATCGGAACTCTGGAATACTGGCGAATAGTTTTGCACACATCCCAGCCATTCATTTTCGGCATCATCACATCCAGAATAATCAGAGCGATATCCTTCTGCTTAAAAAACAGATCGACTGCCTGCTCTCCATTTTCTGCTTCAAGCACATAAAAGCCTTTTACTGTAAGAAAGTCCCGGACCAGCTTTCTCATTCTCGCTTCATCATCTACAACGAGTACCTTTAAACCATCTGTTCCCATATAGGAATCCTCTCTCTCTGCTTCAATTTCTGCTCAACATTTCTGTCTTCTATAGATATCTTCATTAGTAACTGTTCAGTTCTCCCGCCGTCCTGAACAGTTACCCTCATTGTATCAAATTAAAGTCCGTTTTTCCATGTTTTCACATACTTTTCACAGATCATGTCCAGAAAATTTGTCTCCAAAAGACGCAGAGAACCGCCATGTTTTTCACACGACGGTTCTCCATTTTCCGCTTCTCTCTATTCTGCTGTAATTTTGCTTTTATTCAGCATCCGCTGCCTCAGGGGAAATCTCAATGCCAAGCTCTTCCAGCTGCTTGGGATCTACCGGAGTCGGAGCCTCTGTCATCAGACAGGACGCATCCTTTACCTTCGGGAAAGCGATCACCTCACGAATGCTGTCGCAGCCGCCCATCAGCATAGCCACACGGTCCAGACCATAAGCCAGACCTGCGTGAGGCGGAACTCCATACTTAAATGCCTCTAACAGGAAACCGAACTGCTCCTGTGCTTTTTCCGGAGTAAAGCCCAGTACCTCAAACATTTTGGACTGGATATCGCTCTGGTGAATCCGGACAGAACCACCGCCCAGCTCTGTTCCGTTTAATACAATGTCGTAAGCCTTTGCACGAACAGCGCCTGGATCAGAATCAATCAGATGCCAGTCCTCATCCATCGGCATGGTGAATGGATGGTGCATAGCTACGAAACGTCCCTGCTCCTCAGAATACTCTAACAGCGGGAACTCCGTTACCCACAGGAATTTGAAATCATCCTTTTTCAGGAGATCCAGCTGACGGGCCAGTTCCAGACGCAGAGCACCCAGCACTGCCCATACAACCTGCTTCTTATCTGCCGCAAACAGCAGCAGATCGCCAGGCTTTCCGTCCATAGCGGCCACCAGAGCAGCCATCTGCTCCTCTGTCATGAATTTTGCGAAGGAGGATTTCAGGGTTCCATCCTCCTGAATTGCTACATAAGCCAGTCCCTTTGCGCCGTAATCCTTTGCAAAGGAAACCAGAGCGTCAATTTTCTTTCTGGGCATTCCTCCCTGTCCCTCGGCATTGATGCCGCGAACCGTTCCGCCATTTTCCAGAGCGCCCTTAAATACAACGAATTCACAGTCTTTTACTACTTCGGAAACATCTTTCAGTTCCATACCAAAACGAATATCCGGTTTATCGGAACCATAGCGATCCATAGCCTCCTGCCAGGTCATTCTCGGAATCGGCTGAGGAATCTCCACATTCAAAAGCTCCTTAAACAGCTTGTAAAGCAGACGTTCATTGACATCAATTACATCGTCCACATCTACAAAGGACATCTCCAGATCGATCTGGGTAAACTCCGGCTGACGGTCTGCCCGCAGATCTTCATCTCGGTAGCAGCGAGCCAGCTGGAAATAACGGTCATAGCCAGAGCACATCAACAGCTGCTTAAACAGCTGCGGAGACTGCGGCAGTGCATAGAAGGATCCCGGGTGTACACGGCTGGGAACCAGATAGTCTCTTGCACCTTCTGGAGTACTCTTAATCAGAGTAGGAGTCTCAATCTCCAGGAAGCCTTCCTCAGCCAGGAACTGTCTGGTGAGAATGGCAATCTTACTGCGAAGGATCAGGTTTCTCTGAATATCCGGTCTTCTCAGATCCAGGAAACGGTATTTTAAGCGAAGCTCCTCTTTTGTCTTGGAATTTTCCTCAATGGGGAATGGAGGAGTCTCAGACTCTGAAAGGATACGCAGACTTTCTGCGCGAACCTCAATTCCTCCGGTAGCCAGATTTTCATTGACACCGCCGGAACGGGCCTCTACTTTTCCTGTTACTGCAATGACAAATTCACTTCTCAGCTTCTCTGCCTTTGCAAAGCTTTCCTCTCCACAGTTATTTTCCTCAAAAATAATCTGCAGAATTCCGGAACGATCCCGTAAATCCACAAAAATAATTCCGCCTTTGTTTCTGCTTTTCTGCACCCAGCCCATAACCGTTACCTGTTCACCGATATTGGCTGTGCCAAGCTCTGTACAGCGATGGGACCGTTTCAGCCCCAGCATAGACTCTGCCATGATCATAATCTCCTTTTATTTATCTCCCGGCGGAACCTGCCGCCGTTATTTGCATCTCTCTAAAATCCTGCCTATTTTAATGCTTCCCGGTAGAACTCTACAAATTCTGTGTAACCTTCTTTTCCAAGCTGTTCCTTCTGGAACTTTTTATTCTTGTTCATCTGGGAAACCAGTACCTGAACACCGGCCCGGCGCTCGTCCATGGCCTGCTTCATAATCTGGCTGAACCGGCCAGAATCCATTCCCTTTTCCACCAGATATGCTTTTCTCACAATACCGTCCTCAACACGGCCGCCCTGCTCCATCAAAATCGTAACAATCCGCTCAAAACCAATGGAAAATCCGCAGGCCGGGGTATCCTGACCAGTAAATTTGCCGATCATCTTATCGTAGCGGCCGCCGCCTGCCACGGAACCACCAAAGCCCTCCATGGAAACCTCGAAAATCGTTCCTGTATAGTAAGACATTCCGCGAACCAGAGTGGGATCAAAAGCCAGCTTAAAATCTGTCTCTGCCACCTCTGTCACCGTATCCATAATAGAAGCCAGATTCTCTGTCACAGCCACAGGAAGTACCTGAGACAGCTTCTCACCGAGGCTTCGGACAGCTGCCGCATCATCGCCAAGCTCTGCCAGAAGACCTGTATACTTCTCCACACTCTCTGACTCATATCCCAGCTCCAAAAGCTCTGCGCTGACTCCCTCCAAACCAATTTTGTCCATCTTATCCAGTGTAATAAACACCTGATCCAGCCCATTCTCCGGGAATCCGCAGTATAAAGCCATTCCCTTCAGAATTTCTCTGTCATTGATCCGCACGGTAAAACCATTGTCCGGACAGATCCTTCCCAGAGCTGTGGTAGTAGCCAGAATCAGCTCAATCTCAGCCATATTGGTGGCATCTCCCAGAATATCAATATCACACTGGGTAAACTGACGGAACCGCCCTCTCTGAGGACGATCGGCGCGCCATACGCTTCCCATCTGAAGTGCCTTAAAGGGGCTGGGAAGCTGGGCTCCGTTATTAGAATAATATCTGGAAAGGGGCAGGGTCAGATCATAGCGCAGACCGCTGTCCGCCAGATCATTCTCTGTCTCTGCTGTCTCCAGATTCAGCTTCTCTCCCCTCTTTAAAATCTTAAAAATCAGCTTTTCATTGTCCCCGCCCTGCTTGCTGGTCAGGTTCTCAATGTGCTCTACACAGGGAGTTTCCATCTGCGTAAATCCAAAGCTTCGATACGTTTCCTTAATCTGGTTCATTACATATTCCCGTACCTGCATTTCTGCAGGCAGAATATCTCTCATGCCGGTAACCGGCTTTTTCTTCAATGCCATGATATCCTTTCTCCGTTCCTCTTCTGCATCTGCCGCCCTGCGGCAAGTGCGTTTGCTTATCGATTATACTATTCTCACAGTTAAATAGCAATGGTTTTTTCCGAGAGCAGGCGCCTTTTCCTCTCAATCATTTCATCAATTCGGCTGATATACTGCTCCACGTCTTTTACATTTTCCGCCCGCTCAATGCGGTTTTCCTCTGGAAACAGACGCTTGGTCGTAGTCCCCGCGCCGCAGCCGATAATGGTCTGCTGCTCCTCCATAATCAGCACATTGTAAATACATGCCTTTCCTGGAGCCGCGTAGCCTACGTTTTCAAAATTTCCGGCCATATTTTTCTGCCGGTACAGATAATAAGGCTCAAGCCCCATCTCCCGGGCATACTGCGCTGTCAGATCAATCATTTCCTGCGTATTGGTAATTTTTAAATCCTTATAAACTTCCTTCATGGTATTCAGCCGTGCTGCCCGCTTAATTGCCAGAGAATGAACGGTTACACTGTCCGGCGCCAGAGCCTTCACCTCTTCCATGGTCGTCCGCACATCCTCCAGCCCTTCCTCCGGAAGTCCGATAATCAGATCCATATTGATATTGTCAAATCCCATCTCCCGGGCCATTTGGAACCGTTCCTTCACATCCTCAACCGTATGGCGGCGTCCAATCAACTTTAAGGTTTCCTCCTTCATAGTCTGAGGGTTGATGGAAATTCTGGTTACTCCATGATTTTTCAGCACCTGAAGCTTTTCCCTGGTAATGCTGTCCGGTCTTCCCGCTTCTACCGTAAATTCCTGAACGGTGGAAAAATCAAAGGTTTTCTTCAGCCGGGTAATCAAAATATCCAGATCCTCCGGAGAGAGAGAGGTCGGTGTTCCTCCGCCAAAATATACCGTATCCAGCGTGCAGCCGCGCTTTTCTTCTGCCACATAATCCATTTCCCGGAACAAAGCCTCCAGATATTCCCCTGTTCTCTCTTTCCATTTTCCAATGGGGTAAGAGGTGAAGGAGCAGTACAAACAAGTGGTCGGGCAGAAGGGAATACCGATATATAAGCTGTAGCCATTTTTATAATCAATGGCTGACAAAAGCTGGCGCTCTCTCTGAGCAATCTCAATGCTGAGACGTATTTTCTCATCACTGGTAAAATACGTTTCCTTCATGTAGCGGAAAATCTCCTCCGGCAAAGCCCCCTCGGCCAGCTTTGTCATAGCAATTTTCGTGGGGCGGATTCCAGTCAAAGTTCCCCAGGGAAGCTGCTTTCCTGTCTCCCCCATTAAAAGCACATACAGTCGCCGCTTGATCCTGTTTTTTGTTTCAAACCGATCCTCATAATCCACGGAAATCTCCGTGCTTTCACTGGCTGCTTCCCACTCTTTTCTGACCTCCGGCTCCAGATCCTCTGGCACATAAAACCGGGAAGCTCCCGGAAAACGCAAAGACAGAGAAAATACCTGTCTTTCCTGATTTACCTCTCCCTCTGCATAAAAGCGCACATGTTCCTGGTCATCCTGCTCTTCATGAACAAAGGTCTCTCCCGGATAAAATGCCATCAAAAGCTCGCGGATATCCTGCTCATATCCATTATCATTTAATAAAATTCCTATCATTTTATATTATCCTCACAGATGTTTTCCTCTGAAACAGTTTTCAGCGGTTTTTCTTCCAGTACGGCACAACCGGATTGTATATTTTTTCATGGCCAATGGTTGTGGGATCTCCGTGCCCCGGATAAACCATGGTATCATCGGGAAGCTCAAACAACCGCTCTGCAATGGACCGGACAATCTGCTGAACACTTCCTGTCGGAAGATCCGTTCTTCCCAGGGACTCTGCAAATAAGGTATCCCCACTGAAGAGCACCTCCTCAGAAGCAAGGTAGTAGCAGACAGAGCCCTTTGTATGCCCCGGCGTAGCCATCACCTTCCAGTCACAGTCCAGAAGCTTTACGATCTGTCCATCGCGAAGCAGCTCATCTGCCTCCACAGAAAACTGTTCTGTTCCCATGGTTCCTGACAGATTCATAGACGGATCTCTCAGCAGTTCTGTTTCATCCATGTGAGCATATACCTTACAATGAAATGCCCGCCGGATATCATCAACTGCCATAATATGATCAAAATGTCCGTGGGTCAAAAGCACTGCCTCCGGCTCCACCTGAAGCTCCCGGCATTTGTTCAGAATATAAGCTCCATTGTCTGCCGGATCTACGATCACCGCAGACTTTCCGCCCTTTCTGTAAACAATATAGCAATTCGTGCTGACCATCCCCATCACACAGGTCTGTATCCGAAAATCACTCATGATGTTTCCCCTTCTTCTCTTCTTATATAATTTGAACAGAAGCAAATATCCTCTATCTGCCTCTGTTCTCTCTTTTCTGCGCTCCTATCAAATGCGGCTGCAACTATCTAACCTGCAGTTCGCTCAATATCCAGAACGCCCTCTATCTGTCTTAATTTATCCGTCAAACGGTTCAGCTCCTCAATCCCTTGGATATCAAAGGTCATGATAATCGTAGCCTTCCCCTGCTTGCTGATGCGTACATTCATAGAAGTAATATCAATCTGACGCTCCGTAAACACCTTGGAAATGTCTACGAACATTCCAATTCGGTTGTTGGCATAAATCTGGATTTCCGTGGAATACCGCTCCTTATTGCCTTCTCCCTCCGGCTGCTGCCATTCTGCATCAATCAGACGAACCCGCTCATCGCTGGGAAGATTAATAATGTTGATACAATCTGTTCTATGAATAGAAATTCCGCGGCCTCTGGTAACAAAACCAACAATCTCATCTCCTGGAACCGGACTGCAGCAGCGCGAAAAACGCACAGCCACATCGTGGATTCCCTTAACGACAATTCCGCTTTTGGATTTTTTATTTTCAGGAGCTTTTCCTGTCATCTCCTCAATGCCGTCCAGAATCGCCTTGTCCGTTACCTCTTTTTTCTGCTTCTTGGCCTTTTCATCCAGCATCTTGTTGATGACCTGACCTTCTTTTAATCCGCCGTGTCCAATGGAAGCCAGAACAGAATCCCAATCCTTAAAAGCATACCGGGCCATAACCTTTTCCTGAAACTCCGGCTTGTTAATCTCCGGATAGTTAATACCCTTGGCCTTACAATACCGGTCAATCATCTCTTTGCCCTTGGTAATATTGTCTTCCTTAAGCTCTGTCTTAAACCACTGATTGATCTTATTTCTTGCCTGTGTGCTCTTGACCAGAGACAGCCAGTCCCGGCTGGGACCTTTGGAATTCTGGGAAGTAATAATCTCAATTCGATCGCCGTTCTGGATCACATAATCAATGTTCACCAGCTTTCCGTTGACTCTGGCTCCTACCATTTTATTGCCTACAGCGCTGTGGATGGAATAGGCAAAGTCAATCGGCGTAGAACCGCTGGGCAGGTTCTTCACATCTCCAGTAGGTGTAAAGCAGTACACGCTGTCAGAAAACAGATCCAGGTCGCCCTTAACCATATTCAAAAATTCTTTGGAGTTATCTGCCTCTCTCTGCCACTCCAGAATCTGACGCAGCCAGGACAGCTTGGCAGCCTCATCTCCTGCTGCAATCTTACCGCTTCCGCTTTCCTTATACTTCCAGTGAGCTGCAATACCATATTCTGCCGTCCGGTGCATCTCATAAGTCCGAATCTGAATCTCAAAGGGCTGGCCGGTACTGCCGATCAGAGTCGTGTGCAGCGACTGATACATATTGGGCTTGGGCATGGCAATATAATCCTTAAACCGGCCCGGTATGGGCTTGTAAAGCTCATGGATCACACCCAGAGCCGCATAGCAGTCCTTCACTGTCTCCACAATAATCCGGACTGCAAACAAATCGTAAATCTGATCCAGGGTTTTGTCCTGGTTTACCATCTTTTTGTAAATGCTGAAGAAATGCTTCACTCTTCCGTCTACCCGAGCTTCAATCCCGGCCTCGCGGATATGGGCAGACACCTCGTCTACAATACTCTGTACAAAGGCTTCTCTGGCATCCTTGCGCAGGGAAATCTTCTCTGCCAGATCATAATAAACCTCTGGCTTCAAATACTTCAGAGACAGATCATCCAGCTCCACCTTGATCTTGGAAATACCCAGCCTGTGAGCAATAGGTGCATAAATGTCCATGGTCTCACGAGCCTTTTCCTTCTGCTTCTCCGGCTTCATATACTGAAGAGTACGCATATTGTGAAGGCGGTCCGCCAGCTTAATCAGGATCACACGGATATCCTTGGCCATGGCCAAAAACATCTTTCGCAGATTCTCAGCCTGAATCTCCACCTTATCCATGGACCAGGACAGCTGAGTCAGCTTTGTAACTCCATCTACCAGAAGAGCCACCTCAGCACCGAATTCCTTCTCCACCTCACCCAGAGTCATAATGGTATCCTCTACCACATCGTGAAGAATTCCGGCAATAATAGTTTCTTTGTCCAGCTCCAGATCTGCCAGAATAATAGCAACACAAAGAGGGTGAATAATATATGGTTCACCCGACTTTCGCTTCTGATCCTTATGCGCCTCTCTGGCGATTTTGTATGCTTTTTCAATTTGGGAAATATCATCAGACGGATGGTACTTCCTGATACTTCTGATCAAATCCTGATACAATACTTCCGGACTGGTAAAGTCCGCAGGATTTTCCAGTTCAATATCCACTCCCGTTTCCAATTGTTTTTCTGCCATAGAAAAGCCACCTTTTTATACGCATAGTTATTGAATCATTATAATTATTTTTGTCGAAAAAAGCAAGAAAAAAAAGGTTTTTCGCAAACTTCCTTCCCCTTTGTCAGCCTCTGATCAGCTGATACATCAGGGCATTGCAGACAGCTGCCGCAATATTGCTTCCCCCTTTGCGCCCTTTTGCCACAATACAGGGTGCCGGATCTGCCGCAATCAGCTCCTTCGATTCTACTACATTTACGAAGCCTACCGGAACTGCAATAATAAAATCCGGATGAATGCTTCCCTCTTCCATCATTTCATGAAGACGGATCAGAGCCGTGGGGGCATTTCCAATGGCGAATACTAAAGGGCCTGTAAGCCTTGCTGCATATTCCATGCTGACAAGAGCTCTTGTTACCTCCCGTTTCTTTGCCTCCTCTGCTACCTTCGGATCTGCCATAAAGCATACTGCATGGCCGCCCAGCGTTTCCAGGGCTCGTTTATTAATGCCTGATGCCGCCATATTCGTATCTGTCACAATGGTAAATCCGCCCTTTCTGAAGATTTCCAGAGCTTTTTCTACAGCATGATCAGAAAAATACAGATTTTCTGCATAATCAAAATCTGCCGAGGTATGAATACACCGCTTCACTACTGCCAGTTCTCCGGGGCTCCAGCTTCCCTGGGGCATTTCTGATTCAATGATTTCCATACTGCGGGCTTCGATCTCCTCTGGCCGAATCCACTGCATTTGTTCTTTCATACTGTCAACTCTCCTTCTGCCTGTTTCGTCTCATCTGTGTTTTTCGCATCCATTCCCATGATTTCATATATCTTCTTCATATCCAGGTTTTCCCGCACCAGCTGGGCCAGCCTGTCATACTGTCTCTCCTTATAAGCCCTGCGGCTTTCCTCTGGGCTACTCCACAGAATTCCCTTTTTCTCTGCCAGGCCAGACAGCAGCTTCCCTGTCCATTCTTCATTATCAAACAGTCCGTGAAGATAGGTTCCAAATACCAGGCCATCCTCCCTGCAAAGGCCGTCTCTTCGTCCGTCCTCCAGAAAAACTGCTGTTTTCGCATGTTTTTCTTCCGAAGAAATCGCTCTGGTAATCCCCATATGAATCTCATAGCCGGAAATCAAGCTTCCCTGCCCTGCTGAAAAAATTCCGCTTCCAGCCTGTATGCGGCCTGTGATCCTTGTTCTTGTTTTTCTGGATGCAAATATGGTTTCTGCATGAAGAAGCCCCATTCCCTTCATAGAGCTTCCGGGTACCCCCTCTGCTCCTTCTGGGTCCTGAAGGCCTTCTCCCAGCATCTGATAACCGCCGCAGATTCCAATCAGAGGAATCTTTTTTTCCTCCACCAGGCGAATCACCTCTTCTTCCAGTCCATTTTCCCTCATCCAGGCCAGATCTGCCATGGTATTTTTCGTTCCTGGAAGAATCAGAAGATCCGGCTGTCCCAGCTGAGAAACACAGCTTACATACCGAAGCCTTGCTCCACTGCCCTGTTCCAGAGGATTAAAATCTGTAAAATTGGAAATATGGGGAAGGTGAATGACTGCAAGATCCAGATACGGCTGCTCATCTCCTGCTTCTGTCTGATATCCCCGTCTCTTCCCCGCATCCAGCCGTTCTGAAAGACTGTCCTCATCATCCAGATCGATCTGCTCCATGGGAATGACTCCTACCACCGGAATCCCCACCTTTTCTTCTATCATATCCAGCCCCGGCTTCAGTATTTCCACATCTCCCCGAAATTTATTAATAATTAATCCACGAATCCGTTTCTGTTCCTGTGGAGAAAGCAGCTTCACAGTTCCGTAAAGAGAGGCAAATACACCGCCCCGGTCAATGTCTCCAACCAGAAGAACCGGAGCATCTGCCATTTCTGCCATTCCCATATTTACAATATCATTTTCTCGAAGATTAATCTCCGCAGGACTTCCGGCACCCTCTAAAACGATTACCTCGTACTGCTCTTCCAAACGGGCAAAGGCGTCTTTGATTACGGGAATCAGCTCCGGCTTTCTCCGGTAGTAATCCATGGCCTTCATATTGCCAAAAACCTCTCCCATAATCACCACCTGGCTTCCCATATGGCTGGTAGGCTTTAACAGAATCGGATTCATCTCTGCTGCAGGCAGAATACCTGCTGCCTCTGCCTGCATGGCCTGGGCTCTGCCGATCTCCAGCCCGTCATCTGTGATATAAGAATTCAACGCCATATTCTGAGACTTAAAAGGCGCTGTCCGATAACCATCCTGATGAAAAATCCGACAAAGCGCTGCTGCCAGAAAGCTTTTTCCTGAATTGGACATGGTTCCCTGAATCATAATTTTTTTTGCCATTTTCCGTCCTCCTGTCCTGTTCAGCGCTCCATACCTGCTTCTCTGTTCTCTGCCTCTTCTTTCTCCGGCTTCCGGCTCTCCTGTATTGCCTTCCGGTAGCCGTGGCTGAAGTTCTCATCATACAGCTTAGAAAGCTCAAACTCACCTCCAAGAAAACGTCCCACTGTGATCATGGCCGTTTTCCGTATCCCTGCCTGACGCACTCGCTCCCCGATGTCCTTTAAGGTTCCGGTCACAATTTTTTCATCCTCCCAGGAAGCCTTATACACCACTGCTGCCGGAGTTGTTTCCGGATATCCGCCTTTGATCAGACGGCTGCTCAGCTCGTCCATCTGTCCTACGCTTAAAAAAATCGCCATCGATGCCTGATGAACTGCCAAGGCTTCTATCTGCTCTTTTTCCGGAACAGGCGTTCTTCCTTCCATTCGGGTAAGAATCACTGTCTGGCTGATTCCGGGAAGGGTATATTCTTTTTTCATGCTTGCTGCTGCTGCCAGAAAAGAGCTGACTCCCGGCACTACATCATAAGAGATTCCAAGCTCATCCAACTGAACCATCTGCTCTCTGTGAGCTCCGTAAATTGCAGGATCCCCTGTATGTACCCGGGCTACAGTTTTCCCCTCCTCTTCTGCCTTCTTCATGACAGCAACCACCTCAGGAAGCGTCATTTGGGCGCTGTTATATATTTCTGCATCTGGTCTGGCCCCTGCCAGAACCTGAGGATTTACCAGAGAGCCGGCATAGATAATCACATCTGCCTCCTCAATCAGCCGTTTTCCCTTCACTGTAATTAAATCCGGATCTCCCGGTCCTGCTCCGATAAAATGTACCATATCCGTCTGCCTTCCTTTCCTGTCTCTCCCAACCCCTGCTTTTCCGGTTTTTCTTGCTTTATCCCTTTTCCGGTTTTTGTACCGCTTCTGGATTTCCTTTTCCCGGACCTTTCTCAGTCTTCAAAGCTTTCGTAAGCCTTGATTTTTATATCTGCAAAGGTACTGTTTTCCTCATAAACTGATGCCGCCATATCTAACAGAGGAAACAGCATCACTGCTCCGGTTCCCTCTCCCAGTGCCAGTTGGCCGTGAATGACCGGCTCAAATCCCAGACGCTCCATGACCAGGCGGCAGGCCGGTTCCTTCCCCAGATGGGAAGGCAGAAGATAATCTGTCACCCCTGGACAAAGCGCCGCTGCCAGAAGGGCTGCCACCGCAGAAATCATCCCGTCCAGAACCACAGGAATCCGGTAAATAGCTCCTCCCAGCAAAAATCCAGTCATAGCTGCGATATCCAGTCCTCCCAAAGCTGACAGAACCTCCAGAGGCTTTTCCCGATCTGGGCCATGCAGGACAATGGCTTTTTGGATCACCTGGATCTTCCGCTCCAGTCCCTCTCCGGAAAGTCCGGCGCCCCGTCCCGTCACTGCTTCCGGCGGCTGTTCCAGCATAACGCTTGCAATGGCGCTGCTGGTTGTGGTATTGCCAATTCCCATTTCTCCCACTGCAAGCAGGTCATAGCCGCTGTCCTTTAACTCCCCTGCCAGAGCAATTCCTGTATGAATCGCCTCCAGAGTCTGTTCCATGGTCATTGCTGGCTCATGCAGCAGGTTCGCCGTCCCGTCTGCAATCCGGCAGTTTCGGATTCCCGTCTCCTGAAGCCGTCCTTTCACTCCCACATCTATCGGAATTACGTCAGCTCCGGCTACTGAAGCCATTCGATTGACGCTTGCAATGCCTCTGGCAATATTTTCCGTTACCACAGCCGTTACCTCACTGCCGGTTTGGGTTACACCCTCAGCTACCACACCGTTATCCGCACAAAAAACCACAACAGCCTTTCGTTCCAGGCACAGCTTCTCACTGCGGACTACTCCTGCGATTTTTACCAGTAAATCCTCCATTCGGCCCAGACCGTCCAGAGGCTTCGCAATTTTGTTCCAGTGCCTTTTTGATGCTTCCATTGCTTCCCTGTCTCCCGGTCTTACCTGGCTGCAGAGACACTCCAGCTGCTTTGCATAATATGATTCCATATCTCACACTCTCCCTCAGATATTCTGATATCCTCTGGGCGTTACCATGCGCCCGTCTATGATCCTTGTCTCGGAATTTCCTATAAAGACCGTTGTAAACATATCTGCCGGATACTCCTCCAGCTCTGACAAGTACATCACCTCTGCACATTCTCCCTCTCTTCCAGCCGATTTCACCACGCCGCAGACTAACTCCTGCCCTGCTTCTTCAAAAATGATCTGGCAGGCCCGTTTCAGATAATCAGAACGCTTTTTGCTGGAAGGATTGTAAAGGCAAATCACAAAATCCGCCGCTGCTGCTGCCCGAAGACGCTTCTCAATCTTCTCCCAGGGCGTCAGCAGATCACTCAGACTGATGACAGCAAAATCATGCATGAGCGGCGCTCCCAGCAGGGCTGCTCCGGCCAGGGCAGCGGTCACTCCGCTGATAACCGTTACCTGACAGTCCGGGTATTCTCTTCCCAGCTCCAGCATCAGACCGGACATCCCGTAGACACCTGCATCTCCGCTGCAGACCATAGCTACCCGCTTTCCCTTCTGTGCCTCCTCAAAGGCCATCCGGCACCGCCTGGTCTCCTGACGCATAGGCGTCGTCATGTACTCCTTATCCGGAAACCGCATTTTCAGAAGATCCACATAAACCGTATAGCCTACAATCGTATCACAGGCCTCCAGCGCCTGCAAAGCCTCTAACGTCATCTTTTCTTCCCGTCCCGGTCCCATTCCGATTACATAAAGCTCATGCTTCATCTGTCTGTACCCCATTTCTTTCCGCCCTGTTTTCCTGCAGCTTCTTTTTTTCCTTTACAAGAATCAGGGAATAGTATCCTTCCTGTCCTGTCACAGCCCCGGCGCCTCTCTGCAGCCGCTGTCCAGGCATTCCGCAGTTTTCTGCCAGAAAAACCTCCTGTCCCTCCTGTTCTGCTGTCTCCAGCTGCTGCCGAAACTGGCTGCTCTGCCTGCTGCTTTTCATAATCACCTTGGTTCCAGACAGGGCCAGACCTGCTTCTACCTGCCCCGGCTTTGCCAGAATATGAAACTGCTCATGTCCCTCTGCCAGTCCTCTTCCAAAAGCCGCAGCTGCAGCACAAAAGGATGGAATTCCGTTAATCAGCTCTGCCTGAAATCCCCGCTTCTGTATCCGGCGGTGAACATGGAGATATGTGGCATACAGAGTCACATCTCCCAGATTCAGAAAGGCTGCCTTCTGCCCCCGGCAAAGCCTCTCTTCCACAAGATTCGCTGCCTGGTCATACGCCTGCTTCAGCTGTTTTCTGTCATGTACCATGGGGATCTCCACACAGACACAGTCCTTCTCCTCCAGCTCCGGCAAAGCCTGAACGGCAATCCCATATGCAGTACTTTCCATTCTGCTTTTTCCTGGTGTAAACACCACATCACATTCTTTTAAAATACGAAGTGCCTTTATGGTCATTAACTCCGGATCCCCTGGTCCTACGCCGATTCCATAAAGAATTCCTTCCTCTGATTTTTCCTGTCTTATTTTATCTGTCATCCTTCTGTCTCCCTATTTTTCTTTTATCAGCAGGCAGACTATCATATTAATGTTTTTCACTTATCATGTCAACCTTGCATTTTGTTTCTGTTATGCGGAGCATTTTTATGTCATAGGAAATTGCCGTCCTATGACATAAGAAAAAGATTCCTGCTTCAAGAACAGGAATCTCTTACTTTATTTTCCCTCATAAATAATAGCGGAATCCACATCATATCCAGACAGATTCTTTCGTCCCTGCAATCCTGCCAGTTCCATAACAAAGCATACCTTCACAACCACGCCGCCCAGCTGCTCTATCAAATCAATAATTGCCTCCACAGTTCCTCCTGTGGCAATCAGATCATCTACAATCACTACCTTCTGTCCTGGTTTAATCGCATCCTTATGAATCTCAATCTCCGCAGAACCATACTCCAAATCGTACTTTGCAGAAATGGTTTCTCTTGGAAGCTTTCCTTTTTTCCGTACCGGAACAAAACTTTTATGCTCTGCATAGGCAACCGGCACTCCAAAAATAAATCCTCTGGATTCCGGACCTACCACTACGTCAAAATCCAGATCCTTTACCATCTCTCTCAGCTTGTCAATCGCCATGTGAAGTCCGTCTGCATCCTGAAGAATGCTGGTAACATCACGGAAAATAATCCCCGGCTCCGGAAAATCCGGGATACTGACAACATACTCTTCCAATCTTTTCATTGTGCTCATTTTCTTTTCCTTCCTGTTTCATTTTATTTTCAGCGAAATACCTGGAGCAGATTCTCCACTTCCTTCTGACATGCCTCCTCCTGGAAGGAGCTGTAGGCATAAAAGCAAAAGCCGGATACCTGTCCCGAGGCTCTTCCTGCCAGCACCTGACGCTTCATAATATCATCATATCTGAGCCATTCCGGCACCTCATTGTTGTCACTGGAGTTCGAGCCGGTCTTATACATGGCAAGCCCCAGATACAGCTTTGCCTTCCCCTTCTTTTTCATCTCCAGCCAGGATTTCAGATTGTTTTCAAATGCAAAGGGAGCAGGACTTCCGCTGGAGGTTTTATGCTCAAAGCCCCAGTAAATCTGCGGCATAATGTAGTCAATATACCCTTCCTCAGACATCCATGCGTCTATATCTGTAAACAGTCTGGTATCACTGCGCAGGTGCGCCAGATATCCCTCCGGGCTGATTCCGAACTGGGCTGACGGCCTTGTTTCCTTGACTGTGCTGTAGACACTGCGAATCAGCTTGTTGACATTCTCCCTTCGCCAATCCGCAATGGACAGAGTGCTTCCTGACGCCTCATATTCCGGCTTATCAAACCAGCGGCTGGAATCCTCATCATCTACATCTGGATAAAAATAATCATCAAAATGAATTCCATCTACTGTATACTTCTGGACAATCTCCCGCACTCCGTTTACAATCAGCGCTCTCACCTCTTCCACTGCCGGGTTCAGATAATATGCGCCGTTCTGTTTCAGCACCCAGCGATCATTGGAAGGATCCCCGTCACTTAACCACTGCTTGACAGGACTGTTCTCCGACACCTGTTCCCAGGTGTTGTGATAACCTGTAACACGAAACGGATTGATCCAGGCATGAAACTGAAGTCCCCGCTCATGAGCGGCACGGACAAAATATGCCAGAGGATCATAGCCCGGATCCTGTCCCTGGGTTCCTGTTACAAAACGGGACCAGGGAAAATACTGAGACGGATACATGGCATCTGCATCCGGACGTACATGAACAAATACCGCGTTCATTTTTAATTCTGTACACCGGTCCAGAATCTTATCCACAGCAAGCTGGTAGGATCCCCGTTCGGCAGGAAGCTGTTCCCAGTCCAGATAGGAAACCCAGACTCCTCTCAGTTCATCGGATCGAATCACCAATGCCCCAGGCTGCGCGCCTGTATCCCCGGCTGTGGGAGCAGCCGCAGCCTGCTGCGGCCCGCTCATCACAATCAGAGCGCAGGCCACAAGCAGGCTGCACATTCTTTTCCATAGTTGTCTCTTGTTTTCTTTCGTTTTCTTCGCCCTCATAAAGCCTCTCCTGATTCTGCTTTTCCAAAAATATACATAACTATTCAGGACGGCGGACAAGAAGATACCCCGTCCTGAACAGTTAAAAATTTCCATATATAGCATAGTATAGCAAAACCACTGAAAAAGAACAACTGAAAGAACTCTTAAGATTCTCTGTCTTCCTCTGCCCAGTCCCCACGGATATCCTTCACGGTACTTCGGATAATCAGCTTGTTTTCCAGATAAATACGGCTGTTGTCCACAACACCATCCTCCAGACGCCGCAGAAGAACTCTGGTTCCCTCCTTGGCAATCTCACCCATATTCCGCTCTACCGTTGTGAGCTTCATACTGTTGTACCCAGACAGATCCCAGTTATCAAAGCCAACCAGAGAAACGTCATCCGGAACCTTCAGCCCCGCCTCTACAATAGCTTCTCTCGCTCCAAAGGCCATTTCATCATTAAAACAGAGAATTGCCGTAGGCTTGTGCTGCAAAAGCAGCTTAGCTCCCTGATAGCCGCTGGCGTACCGGTAGGTTCCTCCTACAATAGGGATCTCATCCGGATCCAATCCATGCTTTCGCACCGAGGCCCTCCAGCCCTTGTGACGAAGTCTGGTGGAATCCAGATTCGGCCCTCCTTCGATCACGCATATTTTTCTATGTCCGTTTTCAAGCAGATAATCCATAGCCTTTTCCATGGCCCCTGCCTCATCTGTAGTCACATTGGGCGCATCGGCATACACCGTTCTGCAAATCGTCACCATAGGGATCTTCTTTCCCAGAACCTCATCAATAAATGCCTGATCCTCCGAGCGCTGGCTCAGTACAATAATGCCATCAAAATAACTGGGATTTAAGGTGCCTGGTTCATGCATATCAATACCTTTTACCACCACATTGTATTTGCTTCCCACAACACTGTAAACCCCGGTCAATACATCATGAAGAACAAACGGCGAAGACATTTTACTGATTGTGGAAAAATACAGGCCAATCACATAGGAGCGGGAAAGCTTCAGGTTAATTGCCGCCTGGTTGGGCACATATCCCATTTCATCTGCAATCTCCAAAATCCGCTTTCTTTTTTCTGTGTTTTCGCTTCCGATTCCATTCAAAGCTCTGGACACTGTAGAATAGGACACCCCGGCCTTTTTTGCCACATCCTTAATTGTTACTGCCATTTGCTCTCATCTCCTTGCCTCTGATACCTTTTGCAGATGTTCCGTTTTCCTATAACCACCTGCCGCTTTTTCTTTCTCTCTTATCGAAGAGCGCCCTCCAGCCGATCAATACCGTCCAGAATCATAGCCTCTCCCTCCTGCCCCTCTAAAACTACATCCCGAAGCACAAGGTGGGACACATTTTTTACGAAAATGCCCATTTTTCTGCATTCTCCCTGACCGTCCAGCATAGCCGGCACCCCAGCAGTCGCATTCTCTGCATAAGTAACACGGATATGCTCCATAATCACCTTCTGAATCTTCTTTTCCGGAAGACCATACATATAAACTGCTGCCACATGGCAGTTTTCCGCCTGAATATTGTGGAATACCATTGTCCGGATCTCCGGCGTTCTCTCATCGGCCGGATATGGTTCTCTGCTCTGAACGTATTCCGTATGACCGTCCGGATCACAGAAATAGAAGCAGTTAATTACAAAAGGTGTCATTACATGATCCATTCGGATATTTTCAAACAGAACTCCGTCAATAACAGCGTCTTTTCCTCTTCCTCTTCTTGTCTTAATCCGCAGTCCCCGATCCGTGTGCAGAAACAGGCAGTCGCAAACTGTTAAATTCCTGACTCCGCCTGCCATCTCACTTCCAATCGTAATAGAACCATGTCCATCCCTCATACAGCACTGCCGGATAGTAATATCCTCACAAGGCTGTTTGTGCTTGGAACCCATATATATTTTTCCGGATTTAACGGCAATACAGTCGTCTCCCAGAGAAAAATATACGCCTGCAATCTCTACATCCCTGCAGGATTCCGGATCCAGTCCATCTGTATTGGGGGAATCCTTAGGATTTAAAACGGTCATATCAAGGAATCTGAGATGCTCCGAAAAATAGGGATGGATATTCCAGCTGGGACTGTTCTGTACCCGGATTCCCTGAAAAACAATGTCCTCACAATGGTTGAGGAAAATCATTCTGGGCCGCCATGCCCCCCGCTTTACCTTCGCATCATACCACCAGTTGTCCGGGTCCCCGTTGGCATTTCCCTCAATCACGCCTTCCCCATAGAATACCACATGCTTTACATTTATTCCAGTGATAATTGCAGAAAACATAGACAGAGGATTGCCTTCCCAGGTTCCCAGATTGTACTCTGACTCCTCATCATAGCTCTGAATCAGGCCGGGAAGTACAGGAAAATGGCTCCGATCCGTCTCAGCCGAAAGCACAGCGCCTTTTGCCAGCTCTATTTTCAGATCATCCTTTAAAAACAGACTGGTAATTTTATAGGTTCCCTCAGGAATCAGAACACGCCCCTCCTTCGGACAGGCCATAATCGCTGCCTGAATAAACAGAGTATCGTTCTGTACGCCATCGCCCTTTGCACCAAAATCCCGCACATTCAGGGTTACAAATTCATGATCTGTGTGAAGCCTTACAGATGCGCTTTCCTCTCCCTTTCTGACAGTAATCTCGTAATCTGTATCTGGCTTTAATCCGTATACGCTTGTAATAACCCGCTTTGTTTCTCCATAAAACGCACCGTTTACCAGAATCTCCCAGCCTTCCTCCAGTTCAAATATTTCGTTATTCTCAAGCTCCAGGACAGCGTTTCTGGCTGTCTGAAAAATACAACTGATTTTCATTCTGTTTTCCTCTTTTTCATCGTTTTTTCAATCACAAAAGGGAACCCCAAAATGAGATCCCCTCTTTGTAATTCACAAGGTACTTATTTAACCCTTTACGCCGCCTGCTGCAATACCGTCGATGAAAGAGTTCTGTGCGCAGAAGAACACAATCAGAGACGGAATAATTGTAATCAGAGACATGGCAAGAATACGGTTCCACTGGAAGCCTGTATCACCGTCCATAGACATACGCAGGTAAATAGAGTGGGTGTACTTTGTCATGTTGGAAATGTAAATCAACGGTCCCTGGAAGTCGTTGGATGTCCACATAAACTGGAACAGAGCACAGGAAACCAGTGACGGCTTCAGCATGGGAACAATCACATACCACAGGGTTTTAATGGAGTTACATCCATCGATTTTGGCTGCCTCCTCCAGCTCTCTGGGAATACCGCGCAGGAACTGTACCAGCATAAATACGAAATAGGTATCAGCTGCAAACAGAGACGGAATTACCAGCGGAAGGTAGGAATCAGTCCAGCCCCATCCATTGTACATAATGTACTGCGGAGCATTCAGCACTACCTGCGGCAGGAACAGGGTGGAAATCATCAGGGAGAACAGAATACCTTTTCCCTTAAACTCAAACCGTGCAAAGCCGTAAGCAGTAATAGTTGCAGAAACAACAGTAAAAATAACCTTCGGAATAACAATCTTGTAAGTATTGATCATGGATTTCAGCAGGTCAATCTTACCGCCGTAGCTCTTAAATGCATTGTCATATCCGTCAAACACCGGATTCTTAGGCCAGAACCAGGCGCTGGTGAAAATCTCGGAGTTGGTCTTGAAGGTAGCGCCTACCATCCAAATCAGAGGATAAACCATGATAATACCAACAACGATCAGTACGGTATAACGCAGGAATGCGCTGACTTTTGCTCTCTGCTCTCTTGTCATGTTTTCTACCTCCCATCCTCATCTGAATAGTAAACCCATTTTTTCTGGCTGATAAATGCAACTGCAGTAAAGGTCATAACGATAACAAACAGAACCCATGCCTGGGCGCTTGCCATACCCATTTTATGACGAAGGAATGCATTGTTGTAAATCAGCATGGAAATCAGAGTGGTTGCTCCGTTGGGGCCGCCCTTTGTTACCAGATACGGTGCATTGAACTCCTGGAATGCCTGACACAGCTGAGTAATCAGGTTATAGAAGATAACCGGTGTAATAATCGGAACGGTAATTTTGAAAAACTGAGTCCACTTGCCTGCTCCGTCAATGGAAGCTGCCTCATACAGATCCTGAGAAACACCCTTTAATGCAGCCAGGAAAATAACCATGGCAGAACCAAACTGCCATACACGAAGCAGAATAATTACAAACAGAGCACTGTTGGCTCCTGCCATCCAGTTAATCGGCTCCACGCCGAACATTCCAATTACGGTATTGATCAGACCGTCTGTATTAAATACTGCTCTCCACAGAATCGCAATGGCGATGGAACCGCCCAGGATAGAGGGAATGTAGTAAGCAGTACGGAAAAAGTTTACTCCCTTTAACTTAAAGTTCAGGATATAAGCAATAAACAATGCAAATGCCAGCTTCAGCGGCACATCGAAAATTGCGTATTTAAATGTTACTGCAAAGGCACGGACAATATCCTCATCCGTAAAGATTTTCTGATAGTTCATCAGTCCTGTCTTTGTAATTCCAGTAAACAAATCGTAGTTTGTAAAACTGTAATACAGAGAAGATGCAAATGGATATACCTTAAATACCAGGAATCCGATCAGCCACGGCACAATAAATAAAAAGCCGATGTTGTCTGTCAAAAACCTGCTGAAGCTTTTTTTCTGCATACGCTGCCTCCTCGTTATTGTACTAATTCTTTTGCCAGCTCCTCATACTTCTCAGCCAGCACCACCTTCTGCCTGCATGCGCTCTCCAGCGCTCTGGCTAAAAGCTGTCTGTCTGCCTCCTGCGGAAAAGCCTTTTTGCAGCCTTCCTCTCTGCAGATTCTTCTAACTCGCTGAAGCTGCCCCTTAAGCAAATCACAAAGGGCCTTATAATGTTCAAATATTTCCTCGGACACCTGAGCGATGGTGTCTGCAAGGCAAACCATCTGTTCCGGGCTTAACTCCCCTAAGCTGCGGAATTCTGCCACGATGTCCGGGTACTTTGCTTTCTCTATCATAAAAACTCATTCCCCTTATATGGGCCGCTGAAAGCTTTTTCAGCGGCCCCTTTATGTTCTGCCAAGATGTCAACTACAATGCTGTTTTTTATCATGTTTCTAATTACGTTTGTTTCTTAATTGCCCATGCACTCGTTTACGCCGTCCATCAGATCCTGAGCAGCCTTTGCACTGTCAATATCTCCAGAGCTCAGCTTACCAAATACCTTGTAGTATACGCCGTCCGGATTTGCCTTCAGATCGTTGTGCTCAAACTTCGGATCCAGCGGGAACTTGCTGTAGCCCATAACCTTTGCGTTTGCTTCCTTTACAAGAGCATCGCCCAGACCCTTTTCATTCAGCAGAGCAAGACCTGCTGCAGAACAGGGAATACCGCGCTCGGTACCGGAAATCTCAACGCCCTCAGCCTCGTTTAACAGGAAGTTGATCAGCATTGCTGCTTCCTTCGGATGTGCAGAGGTTGCGGATACTGCCAGACCCATGGAAATCTTGGTAAAGCCTCCGTTATTATCGCCCAGCTTTACGAAATCACCAATTACAAATTCCTGACCCGGCTTGTTAGTAGACTCTTCTACTGCCTTCTGGAACTTGTTTGCAGAGGAATCCCACTCGAAGATACCTGCATACTTACCATCAATCCATTTTGCATTCTTATCCAGAGAGTCAGCCATATCGCCCTGAATGGTAGCGATAGTCGGGATTACATGAGCCTCTTCCAGCTGGCAGATAAAGTCCATACCATCCTGAATCTCTTCTGCAGTGTACTGAATCTCATTGTCCTGAACCCACGGCTTGTTGTACTTGGACTCCAGATAGTAAACCAGGAAAATCATGCGGTCGTACTCGCCCAGAGCCAGGGGATAATAATCCTCGTTGAATGCCTTAAATGCAGCACCTGCATCCAGCAGAGACTGGGTATCGGTGGGGATTGCGCATCCAACCTCATCGAAGGTGGTCTTGTTCCAGTAGAACACACGTCCTGTCATAGCTACCGGCACTGCCATCAGCTTGCCGTCTGCCTTACACTGCTCCAGAGCAGCTTCCGGGAACTGGGTCAGATCCAGAACATCTCCGTACTGGCTCAGGTCTGCAAAGTTTGCTCCGTTGTTGGAATAAGCTTCAATCCAGTTCCAGTTGATCTGCATTACGTCAGCAGCATTTCCACCCAGAATATTTAAGGACTGCTTCTCTTCCCAGCCGGTCCATGCGCCGTATTCAGGAGTTACGGTGATGTTGGGGTACTTTGCCATAAATGCTTCGATTGCCTTCTCAGTAGCCTCATGACGGCTGTCACCGCCCCACCAGGAAAAGGTCAGTTCAACCTGCTCGCCGTCTGCGGCTGCGCCTCCTTCAGCCTTGCTCTCTCCTGCTGCCTGGGTTGCTGCCGGTGCATCTGCCTTTCCGCCTCCGCATGCGGTCAGAGACAGTGCTGTAACTGCTGCCAGTGTCAATGCTGTTGCCTGTTTCATGCTCTTTCTCATAAATGTTTTCTCCCTTTCTTTATGATATATTCTTTTTCTTCCGCACCCCTTTTCCCTCCTCCTGATGAGTTGCAAAGGTTTGCAAAATAATCTGAAAATTTATGCATTTCTGCCATTTGTAAGCAATTACAATTCAAGTCCATTAGGCATCCATGCATTCCTTTTGTTGATGTTTTCATTTTAACATGGTTTGTTTCTCGTGTCACTAGACATTATGCTCAATATTGTAAGCGCTTTTTTATGCATTTTCTCCAATTCTTTTCTATCTTGTTTTATGATAAAATAATGATAGCTTGCAAACGTTTGAATTCAGAATCAATCAATTAAAAACTTACAACTAAAGGAGTAAAACTGTGAAAATTCTTGACCGCTACATTGAACAGCTGCTGGAAAAAAGCAGTCCCCAGATGCCTGTCTGGAATATTGAAAAAATCAAAGAAGGAAAGGAGTCTACCTGGAATTACATGGACGGCTGTATGATTAAGGCCATCCTGGAACTGTACCATATTACAAAAAAAGAAGAATATCTGACCTTTGCCGACAATTTTATTGATTATTTTGTAAGTGAGGACGGCTCTATCAAATCCTACGATCCAAATGAACACAATCTGGATCATGTGAATGCCGGAAAAACTCTGTTTGACCTGTATAAGCTGACCGGAAAAGAAAAATACAGAAAGGCGATTGATACGGTATACAGCCAGTTAAAGACACAGCCCCGTACTTCTACCGGCAATTTCTGGCATAAGGCGATTTATCCCAATCAGATCTGGCTGGACGGTCTTTACATGGCCCAGCCCTTCTATATGCAGTATGAGCTTACTTATAATGAGGGAAAAAACTGCCTGGACAGCTTCCAGCAGTTTCTGAATGTCTACAGCCTCATGCGGGATCTGCGCAATGGTCTTTACTACCATGCCTATGACGATTCCCGTGAAAGCTTCTGGTGCGACAAGGTAACTGGCCTGTCCGACAATTTCTGGCTTCGTGCCCTGGGCTGGTATGCCATGGCGCTGATTGATACCATGGAGGTTATGCCGGAAGAGACCTTAGGCGCTGAGAAAAAGGAATTAAACCGGATTTATAAGGAACTGATTGATTCCATGCTTCCTTATCAGGATGAGAAAACCGGTATGTGGTATCAGGTTGTCAACCGCGGCGGCATCCGCCCCAACTATCTGGAAACCTCCGGTTCTGCAATTTTCGCCTATGCGATTATGAAAAGCGTTCGCCTGGGCTTTCTGGAGGAAAACTACTTCCAGTACGGACGAAAGGCCTTTGACGGCATCTGCAGCACTTATCTTTCTGAGGAAAACGGAGAACTGCAGTTAGACGGCATCTGTCTGGTTGCCGGCCTTGGCAATAAAGAAATGAGAGAAGGCACCTTTGACTATTATATGAGGGAGCCGATTGTGAAAAACGAGGCCAAGGGCGTAGCTCCTCTGATTCTGGCCTATATTGAAATTCTGTTCCGCGGAGAGGAATAAATATAACAGTTCAGCCTTGCGGGAATTCAGTCAAATCCCGGTTGGCTGCTTTTCCCGCTGAACCTCAAAACGCCGCTGAACCATAAGTTTTGCTTCTGGTTCAGCGGCGCTTTTTCCTACAAAATCTTCACTGCCTCTGCTTTATCCTTTCGAATTCCATGATGGACTGCCGGCTCTGCATCTTCTGCCGGGTATCCCACAGGGAATATGGCAATCAAACCATAGGGTTCCATCTCCGGATACAGATTTTTCAGGCGGGGAGCGTCAAAGTGCCCCACCCAGGTAGTGCCCAAACCTAGATCCTGAATTTCCAGCATCATCTGCGTGGCCACAATGCTGGCATCCACATCTGCAAAATTTCTGCCGTCATACTTCCTTACCCATGCCTCTTCCTCCAGATATCCCACTACAAAAAAAATATCTGCCTCAAATGTAAAGCGGGTCACCTCATAGATTGCTTTCCGGGCCTTTTCAGACTGCATCAGCCATATTTTGTAGGGCTGCTTATTGACTGCCGTAGGCGCGGCAATCCCGGCCTCCATAATTTTTTCCAGCTTCTCCTGCTCTACCTCTTTTCCAGAAAACTTTCTGCAGGAATACCGTTCCTTTGCGAGTGTTAAAAAATCCATAGAATCCTCCTTTATCCTTTTCCTTATATGGTTTCCACCGTTTCACCATGTCTCCATTATACAGAATTCTTTCCGGAAAGTCTTTATCGAATTGTAAAAACTGTAGCCGCTGAGCTGTCACGAAAAATACAAACTTGTCACAGAACTGCTGAAATTTCTCTCAAAATATAGTATACTAATATTCATACGCTTTGTTATTTAAAAGTAACTGTTCAGGACAGCAGCTTCCTGTCTGGATTTGCCATCCTGAATCGTTACGTTCAAAATACATCTTTTAGGGAGGAAGATCGATGAATTTCCGAAAGTCATCCTCTGTTTCCAAAACAGAATTATTTGAAGAAATCCCTGTTTATCAGGCAGTCCTTCAGCTCTCCATTCCATCTGTCATCAGTTCTCTGGTTATGGTGATCTACAATCTGTCCGACACCTATTTCGTAGGACTGTTAAATAATCCCATAGAGACAGCTGCAGTTACTCTTGTTTCCCCTGTGACCCTGGGCTTTAATGCAGTCAACAATCTGTTTGGCGTCGGCTGCTCCAGTATGATCAGCCGCGCTCTTGGAAGAAAGCAGGAAGACTTTGCCAGACGGATCTCTTCCTTCGGCTTTTACGGTGCTCTGTGCTCCGGACTGATGTTTTCTCTTCTGTGCCTGCTGTTTCAGCAGCCTCTTCTTGGACTGCTGGGAGCAAACGATACAACCTGGGCTGCTACAGAAGCTTATTTATACTGGACCGTGCTCTGGGGCGCTGCCCCGTCGATTCTAAATGTTGTACTGGCCTATATGGTACGTTCAGAGGGAGCCTCTCTCCACGCCAGCATCGGAACCATGAGCGGATGTATTCTCAACATCATTCTGGATCCTATTTTCATCCTTCCCCAGGGACTGAACATGGGCGCCTCCGGAGCTGGACTTGCCACATTTTTATCCAACTGTGCGGCCTGCATCTACTTTTTTATTCTCCTGTATAAAAAACGGGCAAACAGCTGCATCCGGATTTCTCCCCGGAATTTTTCTCTGGAGAAGAATCTGGTTTTGGGCGTATGCCAGGTGGGCATTCCCTCTGCGATTCAGAATCTTCTGAACGTCACCAGTATGACCCTTTTAAACAACCTGACTGCCGTTTATGGTCCAGATGCTGTGGCAGCTATGGGCATTGCTCAGAAAATCAATCAGGTTCCCATGCAGATGGCCTTTGGCTTCTCCCAGGGCTGTATGCCGATTATCAGCTACACCTATTCCGGAAAGCTCTATTCCCGGATGAAGGACTCCATTGATTTCGCCTTCCGTGCCCTGGTTCCTATTATGATAGGAATTACTGCCCTGTATTTTATTTTTTCCGGAAACCTGATTCGACTGTTTATGGACAATCCAACCATCATCCAGTATGGAACCAGCTTTCTCAGAGGACTGTGTCTGATTCTTCCTTTTCTTCGAATGGATTTTCTCACAGTCAGCATTTTCCAATCCCTTGGAAACGGACGGATTCCCCTGTTCTTTTCCATTCTGCGCAAGCTGATTTTGGAGGTTCCTGCTCTGTTTCTTTTAGACTGGCTCTTCCCCATGTATGGTCTGGCCTACGCGCAGCTGATTGCAGAGATGGTTCTGGCTGCTGTAGCTATGGTTATGGTAAAACGACTTTACCGAAAGCTTCACATTTCATAAAGCGCAGAACGCATTTTTGACAGGGACGCTGCAAAATCAATGACAATCAGTTATTGACATGAAAAGAAACTTTTAAAAGCCACAGAAACAGCAATCTTATTTCAAGTACATTAAAAAAGAAGCTCGCCCGCGAGCTTCTCCGCCTGCGGCGGATCGCTTCTGCGACAAAATTCTCTACCACCGCATGGCGATCCTCGCGGAGCGTTTTTGTTTCATAGGACGTAATTTCCTATGAAACAAAAAACGGCGTTTTCTGTAAGGCCTTTATGCTTACAAAAAACGCCGCTTTCTCTCTGTTTTCGATCAGCCCGGATGCACTTTCGCATCCCGAAGCCGGTCTGTCAACGGTCTGCATTCTGTATCCAGCATGAAATCCCTACGTTGGCATTACCCAAATCAGGTACAATCGGTCGAAGTTCGATTACTTCCTCTCAGCCTGCTCTTACAAGCTCCCTTATCTACGCATATTTATTCTTCTACAGAATAACACCAAAAAGGAAATCTGTCCAGTATTTCCTCAATCCAGATGAAATACAGGGCTTAAATCCACACAAACAGGGCTGTTGTCCGGATTGGTTTCCATAATATCAGCCATAAAATCCCACCATTTCCGGTTAATGGCCGTATCAGCAGAGGAAGCCCAACGCTCCTCATCCTCTACCTCCAGATATCCGTACAGCACATGGGTTTCCCGATCCAGATAAATGGAATAATTGTGTCCGCCGTACTCGTGAATCATATCCCGCATTTCCGGCCAGAGCTGATTATGACGCTTCTCATATTCCTCTTCCATGCCTGGATAAAGAAACATTTTAAATCCTTTTCTTACCATTTTTCGTCACCTCTTATTTCTCATACAGGAATTTCTCTGGCAGAGTTACTCGGAAATCCTTTGCCAGATCCCGGAAGTTCTGGGGTGTGATAGTCTGAAGCTTATTCGGCTGCATAGACAGCATTTTTACCAGAATCTCAGCAGATTTTTCTACGGTATGCATCAGTCCGAAGGTCAGATCAAAATCCTCTCCTGCTGCAAACATTCCATGATGAGCCCAGATTGCCACATCATATTTTTTCATAAGCTCACTGGTAGATACGGCAATGTCGCGTCCGCCGGGAACCATCCAGGGCACCACACCGATTCCGTCCGGGAAAACAACAGGACACTCGGTTGCCATTTCCCAAAGCTCTCTGGTAAACACCTCATCAGACAGAGGAAGAACAAAGGTCAGAGCAATCACATTGGTTGTGTGAGCGTGATAAATCACACGGTATTTTCCGTCGGTTGCCTGCTTCTTTACTTCATGATTCATCAGATGAGAAGGCAGCTCACTGGTAGGACGTCCGCCGTTTTTCAGTCCCCAGACAATCCGATAGGATTCTCCCTTTTCATCTACCTCAATCATGCAGATGGAATCCTCCGGGTTAATGATAACGTTTCTGAAATATTTTCCACTTCCGGTTACAAGAAAATACTCTCCAGCCAGTCCAGGCACTGAGGTGCCGATGGGCTGCCACGGTCCGGGATTAAAATTCTCTCTGACACTGTCTGCCTCCTCCGGCTTTACGCGGTAAGACAGATTTCCGCCGTTTCTCTCATGCCATCCCTGCTCCCATCCATCATTTGCCATGCGGATAAATCCCTGTACAAACTCTGCATCTAAAAATTTCATACTTGTTATTTCCTCCTTCTCCCTTTCTGCCGGGGACTCTTTCTCGTTTCTTCTATTCTCTTTTCATTATTTCCGTACTGACAGTACGTCCTTTTCATATTTCTCAATCTCTTCAAACATCTGGCTGTCCACAGCTACCTGGCAGCGGCGGCAGTATTCTTCCCAAACCTCTCCCAGCGGGTACATTTTCAGGTTCTCCTGCATTACCATCAGCTCTGTCATACGGTTCTCCTCCTGCAGTCTGCGAAGCTCTGCATACGGAGTGCACAAAGCAGAAAGCAGAGCCTTCTGGAAGCTGCGGAAACCAACTGCCCATGCAGGCAGGTTCATTTCTTCTCTTAAAAGATAAATTTCCCTCTTCTGCTTTTCCAGCCATCTGCTGATGGCAGTATAATCCATCACGCCGGTGCCCAGAGCTTCCGGCTGATAGATTTTCCTCCCATCCAAGCTGAAATCCTTAATATGCATCACATCTACAAAATCGCCCACAGCCTCCAGCCACTGGGTCCAATAAGCGCCCTGAAAGGTTTTCTCCGGATGCTTCAGCAAATTTGAAGCATCAAAAATGATTCTAAGATGAGCCGCATCTCCGACTTTTTCCAGAACCTCCATCGTGGTTTCCAAATTCTCCAGAGGATGCCAACAGACTGGCTCAATCGCCAGGGGCATATCTACGCGAACTGCCTCCTCCACAACCCGGAGAATGCTGTCCATCATAAATGGCTTCCACTGCTGCCTCAGTTCCCAGTTCAGCCGGGGATAGGCTGTTTCCGTTCCTACTACGTGTGCCCCCAGCTCCTTTGCCCAGGTCATGCTTTTTTTCAGCGTATCTACTGCATAGCTGCGGACCTCTTCATCTGGATTTCCCAAATCCATATAGCAGCCAAAGACTGCAATATCAATCTTCTGCTTTTCAAAAGACCTCCGGATCTGCTCCAGCTTTTCCGCAGTAATATCTTCATAACCTTCTATGCCCAGAAAGGCCTTGGGAAGGGCCAGCTGAGCAGCCTCATACTCCTCGTCATGAAGCAGTCCGTCCAGTTCCCCGATTTCTCTCCGGCCAAAATCATGGGCGCGTACCTCTATTTTCATCACAATTCTCCTTTTTACATTCCCAGGCCTTCTGCCAGAGTCAGAAGAGGAGTGGTCGTATTGATATTTTTGGATGGCAGACCTTCCCGGATATTGTCCTCAAACCAGTGATACAGGAAATCCCGGTACTCCTGATTGTTCTTTACCTTCATAATCTTTAACAGCCCGTAAAGACCTACTCCCTGGGGCCAGTCCCACTCTTTAATCCCAAAATCTCTGCGGAAAAAACCAATTTTTTCTCCGCCGGCCTCCAGCTCCTTTTCATCCTCCGGACCGCCCAGATTCATCAGCTTCTGGATCACCAGATCCAGCTTTTTCTCCAGTTCTGCCTGATTAATTCCTTTCATTTTTTCCTCCTTCTCTGTTTCAGAGAATTTCTCAAACGTTCAATCCCATAGCATACCATCAAAACACCGCTGACCGGTACGCCTGCGTAGTAAAGCTGCATAGGCATATGCATAGCCGGTGAAATCTGTCCTGCAGAGTTCATCGTTACCATCCAGCCGCCTGCAACCATTACAAAAACGCTGAGAACCAAAATCAATGCTTCAATAAATATGTTTGTCATTGCTTTTCCCTTCGGCGAAAAATACTTCACCGCAATATTAATGGACAGATGCTTATCTTTTCCGTAGGCATACGGCACACCCAGCATGGTAGTCCAAATCAGAAGATAACGCAGCAGCTCCTCCGTATATTTACTGGGATTATTTAACACAAACCGGGTAATAACCTGCCAGATACATCCAAGCACCATGACTGCTACTAAAAGTCCCAGCACTGTTTCCAGAATTTTATTTAACGTCTTCATTCCGTACCTCCTTATTCAGCATATTTCTGAATATCATCGTAAAGTTCCTTATAGCTTTCTCCCTTTGCACAGAACTTTTCATGCACCGGCTGTACTGCCTCAATAAATGCAGTTTTGTCAATATCCCGGTAAACATGAACACCATGGCTTTCTGCCTCTTCCATAGCTTCTGCCATCATGCCGTTATAAAGATTTTTAAAATTGTCATTGGCCTTCTGAATGGCTTCTTTCAGATATTCCTGCTGCTCTGGAGTCATTTTATTCCAGATCTTGGTGCTGATGATATAAATATCCGGTGAGTACTGATGCTCAGTATAGGTATAGGATTTTACCAGATCCTGATGTTCGTCTACGGTCAGCGCCAGCTCGGTATTTTCTGCGCCGTCTACAATTCCCTGCTGAAGAGAGCTGTAGGTTTCTCCGCTCGCCATGGGAACCGGTGAACCGCCCATCAGTTCAATCATATCCATGGAAGTGGAGCTGGGCATGGAACGAATTTTCTTTCCTTTCAGTACTGAAGGATCCGTACAGGCTACATCCTCCTTCAGATAAAAGTTGCGGGAACCGTTGGCATAGTATCCAATAGCAATATAACCGTCCTCCTCTGTGGAACGAAACAGCGCCTTTACCTTCTCACTCTGCTCACAGGCATCATAATAGTGCTGCTGGCTCTGGAACAGATAGGGAATGGCAAAAATAGAATACTCATCCTTAAACTGTCCCAGAGTGTTGGAGCTGACCTTCGCCATATCAAGTACTCCGGCCTTTACCATCTCAATCTCTTCCTTCTCTGTTCCCAGTACACCGCTGGCGTAGATGGAAACCTTCAGCTTCTGGCTGGGATCCTCTGCTGCAAATTCTGAAATCTTTGCAATGGAATCTGCAATTTCAGAGCCTTCTGCCTGGTTATGAGCCAGACGAAGCTCTAAAACATCGCTGTCCGAATCCCCTGCTACTGAAAAAAATGTTGCTCCTACAATCAGAATTCCAGCACAGGTTGCTGCAATTCCAAGCGATTTTTTCCAACTTTTCATATTTGTTTTCCCCTTTTTCTTATGAAATGATTCCATAAAATTCCGGACTTTTTCATGAAATCTTCCAGTGTTTCCTACAATTTTCTCATGTATACATGTGATTTGTCTGTAATTCTACTGTATCACAGACCCCAAGCCGTTTCTTCTTAATTGACGGGAATTTTTCATTTTCAAACTATATTGTACTGAAAGGCTTCCCGAACAGAAAAGGCGGTATAGAACAAGGAAATATCTTCCTGTTTTACACCGCCCCTCAGGCTTAAGATGCTTCTCCTATTTTATTTTTTTATAACCAGTACAGGCCTCTCCCTGTCCTGCGAATTCATATTCACCCATCGCTCGATCTTCACTTGTTCTTCTTCAAAACGAATACTTACGTGGTCAAAAAATGCCATTTCCGGGAAACGCCACTCCATCATCAGCGTATGGAAATCGCTCCAGTAAGCAATGGCATCAATCCGTAACACTGCCGGCTCATACTGATGGTGAAGATAGTATCCTGTCATGGTTGTCATTCCATTTATCCAATGATCCAATCCAGCCAAAACCTCATGCCGGCCGCGCCCATCTTCCATGACATATAGAAGCCGGTCTTCGTCAAAATGAACTTCTATTCGCCGGACTCCATCCTGATTTTTCTCCGGAGTCCAAAAAAAATCCCGAGCTTCCAGACCTATATGATTCTTTACAGATATATTTTTTCCCTCCAGCGTCATGCAAAGCCCCTTTTGCCGCAATATCTCTGCCATTTTATGGTCATCCTGCAGCACCTCTTCATTGGCCTTCACCTTATCAACAATTTCTCTCTGAAACAGTTTCATGGCTGCGTAATGTTCATCTGCTGCCGTAATGGCAAATACCATATCAAGGGCAGGCACAAGCCCGCAGGTCTGTCCAAACATCCCCCGACCCGCCCAGATATCCTCTGTATGCTCCCAGTGATAATTATATTGAAGGCCGTCCACCGGAGGAATCGGATCTGCATATCCCATGGCGTAATCTACCCACTTTTCCGGAATCAGCTGTTCTCCCTGCCACCATCCTTTATTCAGATAGAGAAGTCCTATCCGCAGCATATCTTCTGTTGTCAAGGATACTCCATTTCCTCCAGAGCAAATGCCCTCAGGACTCATCATCCATGGAAATTCCGTCAGACCAATCTTTTTTCCCACACGCTCCCAAATCAGTTCTCTGCAGGTCTTTTTTTCCAACAGCTGTACAATATAGGAAAGAATATAGCTGTTTCCGCTGGAATACATATAAACCTCTCCCGGCTCTTTATCAAAGGGAACCTTAAAATAGGCATCCTTCCAGCTGCTCTTTAATGGACGCCATTCATTTCCACCAATACTGCGCTGCTGTCCGCTTCTCATGGTAATCAGATTTCGGATTGTACAGGCACGCAGGTATTCATTAGCGTTTTCCGCATATTCTGGAAAAAACTTTAAAATCGGATCATCCAGATTCAGAAGTCCGTCTCCATAAGCAAGGGCTGCTGCCGTATTGGTCATAATTTTCGTAAAGGAATGCATGATGTGGGGGATATCCGCCTTGTATGGGGCGTTGTATGCCTCAAAAATCACCTTTCCATGGCAGGCTATCATGATTCCATGAATTTCTGATTCAGCCTTTTCACAGGCATTTAAAAAATTAATAATATATTCCGGGCGAATTCCCTCCCGGAAAGGAAGGGATCGCTCAAGCTCCTGTCTCATCATCAACAGCTCCTTTTCTTAGAAGAATGGGAATACCTGGGGAAGAATTGCCACACAGCAGATCCAGGTAATAATCAACAAAGGCCAGCCAAAACGGGCAAAATCCTGGAATTTCAGCTTTGTGAAAACCATCATAGTCTGGTTTGTTCCAGATGCAATGGGAGTTAAATAGGAACATCCGGCTCCAATGGCAATTGCCAGAACGATGGCCTGTGGATTGGCTCCCAGAGTCTCTGCAATGGAAATGCCAACCGGAGCAAGCATCCCTGCACAAGCCATGTTGTTCATAAACTGAGTTCCCACAGACGCGCCGATACACAGCACTGCTGTAATCAGATACAGATTTCTGGATTCACCGATTACATGGATAATAGCAGTTCCAAACAGATCTCCCAGACCACTCTGATTCATAATAGCAATCATCAGGTTAATACCTGCGCAGAAGAGAATCATATTGGCATCTAGAGAACTGATTGCCTCCTTTGGAGTTACTATTGTTGTCAGAACAGCAATTGCAATCATGGCATATCCTACAAAGTTGGGATCAATAGAAATCACCTTCAGAGATTTCAACACCAGCGCAGCTACAAATACCACGAATGCAGTCCCTACTACCTTCTGCTTGTTCTTCTGCTCTGCCGTCAATGTCTGCGCTACAATCTCGTCGCCAAAATCATCATAGGATTTGCACCACCGGTTCATCACTACCATATAGATACCGCCCAGAATAAAAATTGGGATACCAACCCAGGCAAAATCCAGCATTCCAAACAACGCCAGTCCGGCCTCCTCTAAAGCGGAGTTTGCATAAACATTCGTAGGGGTTCCAATCAGGGTAATCGCTCCGCCCAAAGTGGTAGAAAAAATTACAAACAATACCAGCTTGGAAAGGCTGATCCGGTTCTTTCTTGCAATGCTCTTTAACACAGGAAGAAATGCCAGCGCCACATAGCTGTTTTGAAGCACTGTAGAAATCAGGCCGGAGAACACATATACGATTGCAAAAATCATCATTTCCTTTCGCTTTCCTGTTTGAGAGCTGGTTGCCCGATCCAGAAAATCGCCAATTACCACATCCAGCCCCGTAGCCGCAATCATACCTGAAAACATACATATAATCACCATCAGATGAAGACTGGAGCTGTTTAATACATTATAAACGGCATTAGCATCCATCACCTTTGCCAGAAACGCAATGGGAGCAATACACACAAAGGTCATCCAGTTGGGAAGCTTCGGGTGAGCCAGAACAGCAACAAAAATAATCAGGCAGATAAATGCCCAAATCAAAGACATATTCATACGATATCCTCCTTCAAGAAACTGCACTGTATTTTACTCTGCTGGCCGGCATCGTTTTGATAAACCCAGTATAAGCTCTTTCGGCAGATTTCGCCAATGCTGAAATAAAATAAGGGTATAGCATAATGCTATACCCTCAACTTTCCAGCATCTCCCAATCTGGAAAAAATCGTCCTTTCTCCTTCCTGAAGTGCCGCCTTAATGCAGGAAATACAATAGGTTTCCTCTGGTGAAAAAAACTTGGTTTGAAGAGAAAGAACAGCTGCACAAGACAGCTCATCTCCTCCTACCTGGTAAAAATTCAGTCGCTCTGCCCGATTGACATAGGCAAGATGTCCCGTAGCCACAATACAGCAGCCCAGTCCGCTTTCTGCTGCCTGAATCGCCAGGGGACTGCTTGTTACCAAAAGCCTGGGCACAATAGGATACTTCATCTGATGAGCCAGTCGGTCAATTCCCTTTCTGACAGAAGTGGTTTCTTCTTGAAGGATAAAATCCATTTTCGGAAGCTTCCCCAGATTTATCTTCGGAAACACCTCCTTTTTTCCCTTCTCCGTATAGGCGCTGATATCATAACGGTCAGGAACAATCAAAATATACGGTTCCCGAACCAACATATCGATTCCAAAATCGGAATTCAACTCCAACGCCGGACCTATGACAAAGTCATACTTTCCTTCTCTCAAAGCTACCTCAATATCCTTTGACATAATATTGTACATCTCTACATCGCATCCCGGATATCGTTTTTTCACCTTTTCAGCCACATTATATGCGGAAAGAGAAGCTGAATTCAATGTCATTCCCACTCGAATCCGATTGGTATTTTTACGCTGAAACTCTCTCAGCTCATGCTCCATGGTTCCCCGAAGAAGCTTGATTTCCTTAGCATATTTCAGATAGATTTTCCCAGCCTCAGTCAACTCCGTTCCATTAATTGTCCGGACAAACAGACTGAATCCCAGCTCATTTTCCAGATTGGAAAGATACCTGCTCAAAGAAGGCTGACTGATATAAAGCACCTCTGCCGCCTGCGAAATGCTTCTGCACTCCGCCACCGCAATCACATAATCAATGTCCCGTTCCATCATCTCCTCCTGAATCAAGGGCACATCCATTATATATAGATGCTTCCCATTTCCCTGAAAAAGATAGAAAAAGTCACCAGCCGGAGTGTGTTCCCGGGATATTCAAAGTGAGACCGGACACCTCCGATACAGCCGAAACTGCACTCCTCCCGGAACTGGCGACAGCTTTATTTTACCACCAGATGATTCCAGTGACAAGATCATTCTTTTCCCGCTCCAGCCAGACAAGCCTCTGTCGAAAGGCTCCCTCTCTGCCCTGCCGCATTCTCCAGAATCTCCATCATCATAACCGTATGCTTCATCATTTCCCGGCAGGAACTCCAGTCCTTTCTGTGAAGCTGACCTGCAAATTCCGCCATTTCTCCTGTCAATGTCCCCGGTGCCGGATCCTCTGCCAGAAGCCGCTGCTCGCCATCCACAGTGATCTCTGCCCGTGCCGCCGAGCTTACAGGTCCCTCAATTCGAATCCAGCCCTTTGTTCCCTGGATAAGGGCCCCGCAGGGGCTGGAAGAATCCTTGGCCCCGCTGCAGATTCCCAGAAAGTTTCCATACTTCAAAACTGCCGTTCCTGAGGTATCCACTCCATTAAATCCAAGATTTGCATAATAATCCACCTCTTCCGGCCTTCCAAACAAACCTGTCACGAAATGGAAATTATAAAGATTAATGTCATACAGACATCCTCCGCTGCAGGCAGGATCAAAAGCCGGAAGAACAATCCCCTGTTCATACTGTCTGTACCGGCTGGATATTCTGGAATAATTACACTGTACCATTTTCACAGCTCCAATCTCTCCCAAATGCCTCTTTACCGCCTGAAAAACGGGAGAATAGGGAATCTTAAAAGCCTCCCACAAAAAAAGTCCTTTTTCATCAGCCAGAGCTGCCAGCTCTTTTGCTTCGCAGGCTGTCACAGTAAAAGGCTTCTCGCAGATCACATGCTTTCCCGCTTCCAATGCCTTTTTTGCATATTCATAATGCATTTGATTAACAATTCCAATATAAACAGTATCCATATCCTCCCGTTCCAGAAAGGTTCTGTAATCCGTATCCACAGCTGGTATTCCAAACTCTTCAGCCAGATCTCGCCCCTTCTCCAGGCTCTTCGCCCGAACACAGATAGCTGACAATTCGATCTCCGAAATCCCTTTTATATCCTGAAGCATCCGTCTTACTATCATGCCATTTCCTGTAATTCCAATCCGCATAACTTTCTCCCTTCTGTAGCTCTGATGCCTCGTCCTGAACAGTTACAATTTCTGTATTGTTCTATTATATCAGATTATTCTTAATTACAACAATCCCATGAAAGAAAATTTATATGCCATCGTTGCATTTTCTGCCTTCCCATATTATAATAAAACGTAATTGTTCAGAACGGCGAGAGAACTGACAGGAACAGCCGTATCAAGCTTGCTTGTAAGCGGATTTTCCCGCCAGTTCTCTCATCGAAGGAATCTCCGGTGCTTCTTGTTCGGCTTTGCCGGACAAGACGATGCCCCGTCCTGAATAGTTGCAATAAAACGTAAATCTTGCAAATGGCAAGGGAATGTAGATTATACAAAGGAGATACTGCGATGGGGTATGAATTTATTAATAAGCTGCCGACTCCGGCAGAAATAAAAGAACAGTTTCCGCTGCCTGTAGAGTGCGTAGCTGCCAAGGCTCAGCGGGATGAAGAAGTAAAAAAAGCAATCAGCGGACAGAGTGACAAGTTTCTTGTTATTATCGGTCCCTGCTCTGCTGACAATGAAGATTCCGTTCTGGATTATACAAGCCGTCTGGTAAAACTTCAGGAGGATACCAAGGATAAGCTGATCCTGATTCCCCGCATCTACACCAACAAGCCCAGAACCACTGGCGACGGGTATAAGGGTATGCTTCATCAGCCTGATCCGGAAAAACGTCCCAGCATGGCTGACGGTCTTCATGCAATCCGCCACCTTCATATGCGTGTGTTAATGGAAACCGGTCTTTCCACTGCTGATGAAATGCTGTATCCGGACAATGTCAGCTACCTGGATGACATTATGTCCTATATTGCTGTAGGGGCCCGCTCCGTGGAAAACCAGCAGCACCGTCTTGTTTCCAGCGGCTGTCATGTTCCGGTAGGCATGAAAAATCCTACCAGCGGCGATTTGTCCGTTATGCTCAATTCCGTTCATGCTGCCCAGCACGGCCACGAGTTTATTATGCGGGACTGGGAGGTAAAAACAGAAGGCAATCCCTGGACACACACCATCCTGCGGGGTGCTGTCAGCAAACATGGCCAGTGCCTGCCCAACTACCACTACGAGGATCTGATGCTGCTTCATCAGCTTTACATGGAACGGAATCTGGTAAATCCGGCCTGCATTGTAGACGCTAACCACTCCAACTCCAACAAGCAGTACAAGGAGCAGATCCGCATTGTAAAAGAAGTGCTTCACAGCCGCCGCCACTCTGCTGATTTGAATTCCTTTATCAAGGGCGTTATGATTGAAAGCTATATTGAAGAAGGCAATCAGAAGATAGGGGAACACTGCTACGGAAAATCCATTACAGATCCCTGTCTTGGATGGGAAGATTCCGAGCGTCTTATTTACGAGATTGCAGAGGGCGTATAAACTTTTTTCGCCTGTGCCAGGACACACGTTCTTATGAAAGAAAAAACGAGGGTATCGCTCCACCATCTCATTTGATGATTTTGCGATACCCTCATTAAATCTTTTTCTCGCGAGTTTTTCCGCTGCCCTTAACAGGCTACAGCATATCTTTACTTATTTATGCAAGATATTTCTTCAGAGTTGCTCTTACCGCGCCGGTTCCTGCAATCTCTTCCAGGAACATTTCCTCAATCTTCTCACCGATTCCTGCTTCATACAAATCAATTCCAAAAATATTTGCATTAGACAGAATGCCCTTCAGCTGTCCCTTGTAGGTTTCCGGATGGCCTACCTCAATGCCCTCCAAAGCCTGTACCAGCTCCGGAACCATCGGATCTGCAGAGAGTTCAAACTTCTCACCATCATCCTGAACCCCCAGCAGGTAACGACACCAGCCGGCAATTGCCAGCGGAATGGCAGTCAGCTTCTTTGCATCGCCGTATTTTGCTACATAGGATTTGATGGTTTCGCCGTAGCGGATGCCTACCTTCTGAGAGGTATCGGTTGCAATACGCTGGGGCGTATCCGGCATAAATGGGTTAGGAATACGGACATTGATTACTTCATCTACAAATGCCTCCGGAGACAGGATTCCCGGATTGGTAACAACCGGCATACCCTCAACTGGACCAATCTGATGAACCAGCTTATTCAGCTCTTCGTCTTTCATCTCATTGGCAATCAAATCATATCCCAGAACACAGCCATAAACTGCCAGAGCTGTATGCAGCGGATTCAGACAGGTAGTAACCTTCATACGCTCTACCTTGTTTACAGTATCACGATCTGTCATATAAACGCCTGCCTTTTCCAGAGCCGGACGGCCATTGGGGAATTTGTCCTCAATAACCAGGTACTGGGGACCTTCTGCGTTTACAAACGGAGCGATATAGGTTTTCTTGGAGGTAATAACCGGAGCCATACCCTCAACCCCTGCCTTTTCCAGCTCTTCACATACAGAATCAGCCGGTCTTGGGGTGATCTTATCAATCATACTCCAGGGGAATGCAACCTGCTTTTCATCGCAGAGATAGTCCACAAATTCAGCAGACACGAAGCCCTTCTTCTCCCACTCTTTTGCCATAGTTACGATGGAATTCTGCAGCTTCTCACCATTGTGTGAGCAGTTATCCATGGAAACAACAGACAGAGGATACTTTCCTGCCTGGAATCTTTCCCAAAGCAGAGCACAGACAACTGCCATCGCAGAGCCTGCCTTATCTGGGCCATTATCAATATCAGCCTGAATAAACGGGAAGAAATTGCCTTCTGCATTTTTCAGAGCATATCCCTTCTCGGTAATAGTAAAGGAAATCATCTGTAAATCCGGATTTACAAAAATCTCTTTCAGGCGGTTCCACTCTTCAGCAACACCAGACTGAGCCTTGATAGCCTCTGTCAGGGAACCCAGAACTGCCTTGTCGGTGGAGCCATCAGCCTTTAAGGTGACAGCCAGAACCAGATTGTCATAGGGCTTGTAAATCTTGTCTACTACGTCAAAATCAAAGGTCTCCACACAGGTAATTCCCTTGTCCAGAGCGCCTTCCTCAATCAGCTTATCTGCCAGCCCGCCAATAAAAATACGGAAAATATTTCCTGCGCCAAAATGCACCCATACCGGAGCTTTTCTCGTATTTTCTGCCAGCTTCTCCACGTCATAAGACGGAAGCTTAATGCCTGCAGCCTGCCATGCTGCCGTATCCTTTAATCCTGCTAATGTCAGTTTCATATCGTCACACTTTCCTTTTTGGTTTCGTTTACTGGTCACTTTATCAATGTCCGCACAAGACTCCCTCACTGAAAGTACTGCGGATACTGCTCCCGAAGAGCTTTTTCATCAACTTTATAGCGGTTTAAATGCTTTTCCATCAGCTGTCTGGCCGCCTCCTGGTCATGGGCTGCCACTGCTTCACAGATATTTCTGTGATCGCTCATCCACAGATGCTCCTTCACTGCCGTAACAGCCAGACTGCGAACCCGGTCAAAATGAACCGTAATGCTCTGCATCATCTCATAAGCCTGCATCCGTCCTGCAATCTGAAACAGCAGGCGATGGAATTCATCATCCATTTCCAGAAGCCTCTCTGAAGAGCCATGCTGATAATAAAACTCCTGAAGAGCAACACTCTCCTTCAGCTGCTCTAGCTGCTCCTGTGTCGCCCGTTCACAGGCAAGCTGCACCACTGCTACCTCCAGTACACTGCGGACAAACTGCGCCTCCTCTACCAGATTGTAGTCAATTGGCGCTACCACACTGCCTCGCTGGGGGTATATCTCAACAATTTTAACCTTTGCCAAATCCAGCAGGGCTTCCCGGACCGGCGTCCGGGACAGATTCATCCAGGATGCCAGTTCCCGGTCGCTGATAACAGCTCCCGGTTCAAGTTCCAGAGAAATAATCTTGTCCCGAATCACCCGTTTTGCGTAATCACGTCCTCTTTCGTGGGGATATCGTTCTGTCAGCACCATGGTATCTACTCCCCCTTATTCTGTCCTGCGAAAAGCCGAAGAATCCTTTCCCTTCCGGTTTTCTTCAGCCTGAAAAATGACTTATTTGTTTGTCATTTTATCAATGGCTTCCCACAGACCATTTAAGTATACAGCTCCCAGAGCTCGGTCATACAGGCCATATCCCGGACGGCCAACCTCATCCCAGATCATTCTTCCGTGATCCGGACGAACATATACATCGTGAGGACAGGTATCGTAAACAGCCTTTACAATCTCAAACAGATCCAGATCACCAGCAGAAGACAGATGAGCTGCCTCACGGAACTTATGGTGTCCCAGATATTTTACATTGCGGATATGGAGGCAGGCAATCCGATCCATCTCGCCAAAGTGACGGATAATAGCCGGAATATCATTGTCCGGATTAGAGCCCAGAGAACCGGTACACAGGCACAGTGCATTTGCCGGTGAATCATGAAGAGCAACAATCTTGTCAAAATCTTCCTGGCTGTGAGAAATACGCGGCAGTCCGAAAATTGGCCATGCCGGATCATCCGGATGAACAGCCATCTTTACGCCAACCTCTTCACATACCGGAATTACTGCATCCAGGAAATACTTGTAGTTCTCACGCAGCTTGTCCGGAGTAATGCTCTCGTATCTCTTTAAAGTAGTCTCCAGCTCAGCCAGACGCTCCGGCTCCCATCCCGGCAGGGTAAATCCGTTGCAGTTTTCGATGGTATTCTTTACCAGATCTACCGGAGTCATATCGCCTAATTCCTTCTCATCGAAATACAGGCTGTTGGATCCGTCCTCCGGAATCTCTCTGGCCAGGTCAGTACGCAGCCAGTCAAATACTGGCATAAAGTTGTATACAATAACCTTGATACCGTATTTTGCCAGATTGCGGATTGTGGTAATGTAGTTTGCAATATACTCGTCACGAGTAGGAAGACCCATCTTAATGTCCTCGTGCACGTTAACACTCTCAATAACCTCACACTCCAGACCTGCTGCATGAACCTCGTCTACATAAGCCTTGATCTCTTCCTCGGTCCAAACCTCTCCGGCTGCCTTGTAATCCAGAACGCCCATCAGACCGCTCATACCCGGGATCTGGCGAATCTGCTTTAAGGTAATGGAATCACTGTCAGAACCATACCAGCGGAATGTCATTTTCATATTGCATGTCCTCCTTAAAATAAAATTAAAATATAGTTTTCCTGTTTGCGCTCCGGTCATACACCGAAAGCCTGCTGCTGATCTGATTATATCACCATTTTTTCTATTGGTCAACTAATATATTAGTATTTTATCGGAAGTTTGCACGATATTTTTTCTAAAAAACCTCTGTCTTTCCCTGTTTTGTCGTAATACACGCTTTCTATACAGGCAACAGCAAAAATAAGAACATATTCCTGTCATGTAGCTTCCTGCCAGAGGTCTTGTGATTTTACAAATTTTGCGATATGATATAGTTTAAAGTTTCCACAACTGTTCAGGAAACAACCGCTGACCTGAACGATTGTAGGTTTTTCAAGAAAAGAGGATATTTTTATGAGACCTGATACCATTGTTACTTCTTCCAGAATTGACAAATCTATTTTCTGCCATTTTGCCATATTTGATTCTATGGTATTCCGCAAACATTTCCGTTCCCCTGCCATTTTTGCAGGCATTATGGGTGTTTTCGCCTGCATTTGCTACACCCAGATCGGAAAAGCAGAGCAGGCCGCTCTTTTGGGAAATGTGCTCCTGGCCATAGGCCTGATTCTTCCAGCTGTATATTTCGGACATTTTTACATGGATCTTCAGGCTCAGTCTAAGAAGCTCAAGCTGGAGACCCCCAAACATGTCTATACTATATCCATGACAACAGCGCCGGACGGCATCACCATTGTAACCCCTTCCGGTGAGGGCGGAACCCTTCGCCTCCGGTGGAAAAATATTTATCAGGTATACCGGGTAAAAGACTGTATCTATTTTTACATTTCTGCCCGTCAGGCATTCCTTCTTCCTGAGGGACAGAGTAATGTGGAGACCGACGAGCTGTGGACATTTCTGGGAGAAATGCTTCCGGCTGAAAAGGTTATTGATCGAAGAAAGCATTAAGATAAAGGAGCGCTGCAAAACAGGTGATTACTCACCTATGAAGCAGCGCTCCTTTATCTTTTCTATTGTAGCTGTTCAGGATGGGGGCATTACTAATTATCATTCTTCCTACAGCGACAGTCCTCCTCTCGCCCTCGCTCTTCGGTCCATTACAGACTGAATAACAGGAACCAGGAAAATTGCCACAATTCCTCCTGCAAATCCATTGTTATACAGGTTCATTCCACCGTAAACAATGCCCACATTCAGCGCTACAGAAGAGTGAAGGAAGCCTGCGAGAACTCCCGCAAGGATACCGAACTCCCCGGCAATCGGCGCCAGTGTTGTTGAAAGGAGCAGAGCCAGCTGTGCAGACGGATCCGTAATGGACCAGTTTTTCGCCACGCTGGCCAGGCACACGCCTGCCATAACCGGAAGAATATTTCTCAGATGCTTTCCTGTAGCGCTAAAGCCTACAACCGTAAAAATACTGCCTATGGTTGGGCCGTTCAGCTCGCCGCCTAAAGCCACCAGAATAATCATGGATGCCAGGCCGTTGACTCCCATATTGATCAGAGTCGCACTTCCGCCCTCTGTCTTATAATAGTCCGTTCCGCCCAGGCCATAGCATTTTAAAATATTCCTGTATCCCCGCACAGCCTCCTTTTTTCCGGAAAGAACGCCGTAGAGAATCATTCCTCCAAAAAGTACGAAGAGCAGCGCCAGAAACATGCCATTATTTCCTTCAGACCAGATCAGCCTGGACTCAATGGTAATGCCAAAGGATTTAAACATAGAAACAATTACCGTGGCGATAATGCCTCCCGCAAACCCCACATTATAAAGAGAATATCCCTTGTGAGAATAATGAACATGGGTACACAAAGGCGGAAGTACAAAGCCGATTACCGTACCAGTAAGAATACAAAGCCCCATTCTCACCGGAATCGGCAGCTCCCACATCTGCATGACCTGTGTAATAATCGGGGAAAGGCTTGTCCCATAATATCCAATATAAATATACCGGGACACTGAGGTTCTGTGATACCGGGCATAAAGAAATACACCCAGCATAATCGCCCAGATATTCAGAAGATTTTTTCCGAACAGAGAAAATCCGAACATCAGACAGGCAGAGGTGATGGTATGTCCGTCAAAATCCATCCCCAGCCCGTATACAATTCCAATACTTACTAACGTCAGGATGCCGGCATTGACAAATGCAGCTCCTACTCCTCCAATAATAAAATAGTCTGTAATCAGAAAATCCGGTTCCCGGATAATCGTAAAGATTCCCTGCAGAATCTCTCCTGGAGACTGCAGGAAAAATCCCACCAGGATAAAATATGCCGGAACAAGCGCCAGAAACAGAAACTGTCTGTCCCTCGACCGCGGCTTTTTTATATTCATCAGCTGTCCTTTCTGTTATCTGCCCGTTTTCCGGGCTGCTTTTTTCAGTTACAAGGGTTCCGAACGGCAGGGCATTTCTGCCGTCCGGAACTGTTGTTTTCTTTGAATCACAAGGGCATCTGTCCCGCAGAATTTACTATTTCATCAATCCCACAGCTGTAAAATATGCCAGAACAATCACACCAAGAACGATCCGGTAATATCCGAAAAGCTTAAAGTTATTTCTCCTGATATATCCCATCAAAAACTTAATGGAATAAACAGACACAAGAAATGCTACTACCATACCGAAAAACAGATAGAAAATCTCTACTCCGCTGAAATCAAACCCAAATTTCAGGATTTTCAGAAGGCTTGCGCCAAACATCACAGGAATGCCCAGGAAGAAAGAAAACTCCGCCGCCACCCCCCGAGAACAGCCCAGAATCATAGCGCCAAGAATCGTTGCCCCGGAACGGGAGGTTCCAGGAATCAGAGAAAGTACCTGAAACAGTCCGATATAAAGCGCAGTCTGATAGGTCATCTGTGCGGTTCGCTGAATAGGAAATTCTGTGTACTGGTTTCTGTTTTCCAATACAATAAACAAAACTCCGTACAGCACCAGCATAGCCGCTACCACATAAGCATTGTACAAATGGGCATCCAGCCAGTCATCCAGCAAAAGTCCAAACACTGCTGCCGGAAGACAGGCCACTGCAATCTTAATCCAGAGATGGACCGTGGCTATCTTCTGTCCCTGAGTTTTCCCTCTGTCAAAGGGATTCAGCCTGTGGAAATACAAAACCACAACTGCCAGAATAGCCCCCAATTGAATTACAACGCGAAACATTTTCATAAATTCTTCTGTGACATGAAGCTGGATAATCTCATCCACAAGAATCATGTGTCCTGTGCTGCTGATGGGAAGCCATTCCGTAAAGCCCTCCACGATTCCAAGCACCAGAACCTTTAAAATCTCAATAAAATCCATGAGCTTATTCTCCTTTTCTATTTTCAATCTGCCAGTCAATCGGTGTCAGTCCGTTCTTTTCCAGATATGCATTTGTCTGCGAAAACGGTCTGCTGCCAAAAAATCCCCGATAGGCAGACAGGGGACTGGGATGAGGTGCCTCCAGAATCAAATGTCTGGGATTCGTCAACATCACCTTTTTCGTCTGAGCCGGTCTTCCCCACAAAATAAATACCATAGGGCGATCCTGGTCATTTAAAATCCGGATAGCTGCATCCGTAAATTCCTCCCAGCCGATTCCCCTGTGGGAATTGGCCGCATGAGCCCGCACCGTCAGTACCGTATTCAAAAGCATCACTCCCTGTTTTGCCCATTTTACCAGATATCCGTTGTCCGGTATGTAGCAGCCCAGATCATCGTGAAGCTCCTGATAAATATTCACCAGTGACGGCGGAATCTCCACATCAGGCTTTACAGAAAAACAAAGTCCATGAGCCTGACCTACATTGTGATAGGGATCCTGCCCAAGAATCACAACCTTTACCTGAGACAGAGGTGTAAATTCAAAGGCATTAAAAATATCATTGGCATCGGGAAAAATCTGCCTTGTTTCATATTCCCGCTTCACGGTATCATACAGTTTTTTGTAATATGGCTTCTTAAATTCTACGCTCAAGGGCTCCAGCCAGTCATTTGCAATGGCTCCCATCTTTCTCTCCTTTTCTTCTTATCACTTATCAGTATCCTTCTATGTAACCATTCCGGACAGTCATAATTATCATGCTTTCCTGCATTGTTTTGAAGTCCCACGGACTTACAGACGCATCGGAAGCCCCCGCTCCCGAAGATAGCGCTTCAACTCCCGAATCTCCAGCTCCTTATAGTGGAACAGAGAAGCCGCCAGAGCTGCATCTGCACCGCCAACTGTAAGGGCATCGTAAAAATGCTCCTTTGTGCCTGCGCCGCCGGAGGCAATAACAGGAACGGAAACATTGGCGGCAACCAGAGCTGTCAGCTCATTATCATACCCTGCCTTTGTGCCGTCACAATCCATGCTGGTTAAAAGAATCTCTCCCGCGCCCATATGATCAGCTTTCATGGCCCATTCCACTGCATCCAGTCCCGTATCGATTCTTCCTCCGTTTTTATACACATTCCATCCAGATCCGTCTTCCCGTCTTCTGGCATCAATCGCTACCACCACACACTGACGGCCGAACTTGTCTGCCGCATCTGATATCAGCTCCGGCGTATTAATAGCCGAGGAATTAATGGAAATCTTGTCAGCGCCCCCTCGCAGAAGCCGCCTGAAATCCTCCACTGTGCGGATTCCTCCGCCTACTGTAAAGGGTATAAATACGGTTTCCGCCACCCGGCGAACCATATCCACTACGGTTTCCCTGGCATCTGAGGATGCCGTGATATCCAGAAATACCAGCTCATCCGCACCGGCTCTGTCATAAGCCGCTGCAATCTCCACCGGATCTCCTGCATCCCGCAAATTCACAAAATTGACTCCCTTAACCACTCTCCCGCCATGAACATCCAGACAGGGAATAATCCTTTTCGTAAACATATGCCCATCCTCTCTTCCTTATCCGTCAAAGGCTGATAAAATTTTTCAGAATCTGAAGTCCTGTATCACTGCTCTTTTCCGGATGGAACTGGCAGGCAAATACATTTCCCGTTTCTACTGCTGCATGAATCACAACGCCGTAATCTGCAGAAGCCGCCACAATCTCCGGATCTGCAGCTTCCAGATAATAGGAATGGACAAAATATACGTAGGGCTCCTCTCCCAGCCCGGAAAACAGCCTGGTTTCTGGACGGAGGGTAAGGGAATTCCATCCCATATGCGGAATTTTAAGTCCCGGCGTATTCGGAATCCTGCGGATTTTCCCCTTTAGAATTCCCAGGCCGGGAACGCCCTGACTTTCCTCACTTTCCTCAAACAAAAGCTGCAGTCCCAGGCAGATTCCCAGAAAAGGTGTCCCCTTCTGCACTACCTGACGGATAATCTCTACTAGTCCATACTGGTGAAGCTTTTCCATGGCATCGCCGAAAGCGCCTACTCCTGGAAGAATCACCCGGTCTGCTGCCAGGATCTCCTCTCTGTCTCTGGTAATCACAGTCTCCTCCCCAAGAGCCTGCAGCGCCTTTTCCACACTTTTCAAATTTCCTGCATCGTAATCAATAATCGCTGTCATATTGTCTCCCCTTATCTCTTTGCCCCGTTTGATGTCAACAGTTTATCATACTCTCTTTTATTTCACAACAAATTTCCGTATCCATTCCGGCGAAAAGGCCTTCACTCCCACAGCCCGTTCTCCCAGCTCTGCCGATGTCTGCGGAAAGGTTTTGTGTACCCGGCAGAAAAATGACTTCTGGTTAAAAAAACAGGTTTTTTCAAAGGGGAAACGGATCACTCCCGGATTTTCAAATCCACATCCCAATTCCAGAATCACAAGCTCTCTGTTCAGAGTTTTTGTCAGCCACTGGGTATATTTTTCCCACTGAGGCAAATATCCTTCCTCAATATAAGGAGTTGCCTGAATCGTGTTTCCTGTCAACGGTGCGCCGCAGTGAGGGCAGATATCATCCGGTATTTCTCCCAGTTCCCAGATATCCTTCGTACAGCCCTCCGAGCACTGGCGCCAGTTTTCATTGCCGCAGGGCGCCACAATTCTCTGAAACCGGGTATCCTGCTCTGGACGCTTCTGCTCTTTTGGCGGAAAAAGGCGATCCATCAGGGCCATCGTCTCACTATCTGCAGAAGGGCAGGAGAAGGTCTCTTCCGGCTCCGGATCTGAGGATACTGCCCTATCCATCCGGCTTCCCAGAGCTGTATCAAAAATCATTCCGTCCACCGCCATGGTTACAATAAAATAATCCTTATCTTTTATTAATTCATAAAGACTGTCATAGGCAGACAGCAATTCCCTGTCATCGTTTATGTCCCGCTTCCACTCCTCCCCCAAACCGATCAAAACCTTGTCAGCTGAGGCGATTTTTTCTTTTACTTTCTCAATCAGTTCCGTATCTGAATAATGATCTGTCATATTTTTCTCTGTCCTTTTCTGTATTTTCCGTGTTCCTCTCGGCAGGTTCCCGCCCATTCCGGTATTTTCCTGCCTGCTCCGGCAGATTTCCGTAAAACACATTATAACATATTTTTATCCGCCTGTTCGATCTCTTTTTTCACTGATTTTCCAAGGTTTCCTCTTGCAATTCTTCTCTATCTGTTGTACGCTGTTTTTATCACCAGCAGGGAGAGATACCATGAAAAAAACATTATCCATCAGTGTACTTGCCTGTGCGCTGGCGCTGACTTTTGCAGTTCCTGCCCTGGCTCATGGCCGCCAGGCCTGCAGACAGGATCCCGTCTGCCAGGAAACCCATCTGTGTGGAGAGAACTGCTCCTATCTTGATGAGGATGGAGACGGCATCTGTGATCACCGTCAGGACTGTCCGGAAGACTGTCCGGCTTATTCATCCGCCGAAAACAATGACCAGCCTGACTGCCCGTACCGAGAGCAGGGCTCCAGCAGCGGACACCGCAGAGGGCATCATTCCGGCAGCGGTTATGGAAGACACTGCAGACGCTGAAACCGGCTGACTCTTTTCCTTTATTCAAAAATCCGGCAGAAGCCTTTCTTTCCAGAAAAGCCCTGCCGGATTTTCATGTTTTCATTCTTATTTCACGCCTTGCCAGGCCAAGCTTCCTTCCAGAATTCCTGGCTGCCTCAATTTCGCAAAATTTCCTGAAACTAACGCTTAATATCGTAGTTCATGTTCATCAGATTCTTAATGGAGTTTACATCATCAGTAATATTGGCATCTCCGTGGATGGTGTGCTTAATTGCACTGCTGGCTACAGCAAAATTAATCATATCCATTGCTTTATATCCATGAATCATTGCATAAATCAGACCACTGGCAAAGGCATCTCCGCCTCCTACCCGATCCAGAATATTAAAGGTAAACAGCTTACTTTCAAAGGTATGACCCTCATACCACATAAAGGCCTTTAAGCTGTTTTCACTTCCGCTGTGAGCATAGCGGACATGGCGGGCAATACACTGAAGATTCGGATAACGATCAATAAAATGCTGGAAAATCTCATCCTGCTGCTCATAACTGGGCTGTAAGGGCACACCGTCCTTCCAGTCTCCCTTTCTATGGTTTTCCTCATCCTTCCACAGATGATATGGCTCAATCCCCAGAAGCACATCAATATAGGGCAGGCACTTGGTACAGAAGTCCCGGGCCTCCTCCCAGCTCCACAGAAGGCTTCTGAAGTTTCCATCAAAGCTGACTGTCAGTCCTTTTTCCTTTGCCACGCTCAGACATCTCAGAATCAAATCACTGCAGTTCTGAGACAAAGCAGGAGTAATACCACTTAAATGCAGCCAGTCATAGCCGTCCAGCAGCTGCTCCACATCCAGACTGCTGAAATCATACTCAGCCATTGCGCTGTGCTTTCTGTCGTAAATTACTTTGCTGGGACGGATTCCATATCCAGTTTCCAGATAGTAGGTACCCAAACGCTGAGTCGGGGTCTCCTTTGGGCCTGTCAGAATCATCGGAGTGCAGTGTACATCACTGGAGCGAAGCCAGCGAACTGCGCTTTTTCCCAGGCTGTTATTGGGAACTACGCTGAAAAAGGTGCTGTCCACTCCCAGGTTGGCCAGAGCCATGGCAATATTTGCCTCGCTTCCGCCGTAGCTTGCCTCAAAATTTGTGGCCAAACGGATCTTCTCGTAATTGGGCGGTGTCAAACGCAGCATGATTTCACCAATCGTAATAAACTTTTTTGTGCTTGTAACATTCGTCCACAGAGGATTCTTATGTTCCATAAAATACCTTCCTTCCGGCCAGAAAATATGTAACAGTTCAGTTACGAAAATATATCAGCCTGTGTATAAAATTTTTCTACCATAAAATCATTTTATACGATCCACCGGTTTTATTCAATGGACAATCCCACAATTTCTATTTTTATTTTCTGAACATAATGTCAAAAAGGGGACTTTACAGAATAAATTTTCGTTATTCTGTAAAATCCCCAGGAAAATTCACCCTCTATTTTGTTAAAAACGTTTTTCTGATATCCGAACTTTTCCTACATCAGAGATTTGTAAAGCTCCTTGATCTCTGCAACAGAGGTATCTCTCGGGTTGCCCGGACAGCATGCATCTGCAAATGCAGACTCAGATAAGAAATCCAGATCCTCCTCTTTTACAATCGCCTTTAAGTCAGCAGGGATGCCTACGTCAGCAGACAGCTTCTTCACTGCGTCAACAGCTGCCTTGCGGTACTCCTCCTGTGTCATGCTGTCTGTACCCTCAACACCCATGGCTTTTGCAATATATTTGTACTTGTCTCCAGTGCAGGGAGCGTTGTACTCCATAATGGTAGGAAGCAGGATTGCATTTGCCACACCGTGAGGAGTATCATAAACAGCGCCCAGAGAATGTGCCATAGAATGAACAATTCCAAGACCAACATTGGAGAAGCCCATACCAGCTACATACTGTCCCAGAGCCATTCCCTCGCGGCCCTCCGGCGTATTGTCAACTGCGCCCCGCAGAGATTTGGAAATAATCTCGATCGCTTTCAGATGGAACATATCTGTCATTTCCCATGCGCCCTTGGTAATATATCCCTCAATTGCGTGGGTCAGAGCATCCATACCGGTTGCTGCAGTCAGACCCTTTGGCATAGATGCCATCATATCCGGATCAATAACAGCAATAACAGGAATATCATGGGTATCTACACAAACGAATTTTCTCTTTTTCTCTACATCTGTAATAACATAGTTAATGGTAACCTCTGCTGCGGTACCTGCTGTAGTAGGAACTGCAATAATCGGCACGCAGGGCTTCTTGGTGGGAGCAACGCCCTCTAAGCTTCTTACATCTGCAAATTCCGGATTGGTAATAATAATACCCACTGCCTTTGCAGTATCCATGGAAGAACCGCCGCCAATTGCAATAATATAGTCTGCGCCGGATGCCTTAAATGCAGCAACGCCTGTCTGTACGTTTTCAATAGTGGGGTTGGGCTTAATATCAGAGTAAATCTCATATGCCAGTCCGGCCTCATCCAGAACGTCTGTTACCTTCTTAGTTACACCAAATTTAATCAAATCCGGGTCAGAGCATACAAATGCCTTTGCAAAACTTCTTGTTTTTACCTCTGCCGGAATTTCTTTAATCGCACCTGCGCCATGATAAGATGTCTCATTTAAAACAATTCTGTTCGCCATAATAAAAATCCTCCTTTGGGATATGGATCAGAGCAGGTTCTTTCTGGAGCTGCTTCTGATTGCTTCATGTACTGTCATTATTTTAACAATGTATAGAAAAAAAAGAAAGTGACAAAACACAGGCTTTGTCACTTTCTTCTTATTTTTGTCAGATCTTCACAAATATCATTATGCATTGAGTACAATATTCTAAAGCAGCCCCAGCTCTGAAAAAACCTTTTCCAGCTTGGGAGGCATTGCCTCTACCAGTTTATAGGACATCTGTTCCGGAGAGTCCTTCATTCCTCCCAGAACCCATTTTTCTGTCATATAGACAGAACCTCGACAATACATTTCCAACAGAAATTCCAGTTCCTCACTTAAGGGACGGCTGGTCTTTCTTGCTATCAGACTGATATAAAACTGCAGAATCAGTTCAAAATCATGCTCTTTAACTGAGTTGTAATCATCAGAACGGAATGCCTCTGTAAAAAACGCCTTCTCACTGCGGATAAACTCAAACTTCTGGGTCAGACTCTCCCCTACAGTATGTCCCACACCAATCTGTTCAAAGGACTGAAGCACCAGCTTGTCAAAATACCAGTTGATCAAATCATACTTGTCCTTAAAATTCCGATAAAAGGTCTGGCGTGTCAGACCGCAGCCCTCCACAATATCCTTTACTGTAATCCGATCTACCGGCGTTGTTTTCATACACTCCTTAATAGAGGCCGCCAGCTTGTACTTTGTATTCAGGCCCTTTTCCTGTTCTGCCATCCCGTTTCCTCCCCTGCCGTTCCGGTTTTTATCTCTATTTTTCTGTCCTGTATGTTTTTTATTTATTGCTTCTGGCAGTCCCTCGTTTACCTTCTGCCTCAATTAGGAGCTGGTCTTCGCCGGTTCCTGGTTTCCGCGTCTGAATCCGGCCTGATTTTTATTTCTCATCACACACCTGGAAAATATAAAACTTCAGATAATAGGACGCCTGTTCTCCGCCTGTCCACAAAATCGGATGATCCGCTGCCTGAGTACGGTATTCCACCTGTCTCAGCCGTTTGTGAGCTCCTGCAGCCGCTTCCCGGATCGTTTTTGTAAACAGATCCGGATCCATAAAATGAGAGCAGGAGCAGGTCGCCAGATAGCCGCCATCCTTCACCAGCTTCAGTCCTCTGATATTAATCTCCCGGTATCCCTTCACCGCATTCTTAATAGAACTGCGTGACTTTGTAAATGCAGGAGGATCCAGAATCACCACATCATACCGCTCCCCCTTCTGCTCCAGTTCCGGAAGCAGATCAAACACGTCAGCGCAGACAAAAGATACCCGATCAGACAGTCCGTTTAACTCCGCATTCTCTCCGGCCTGATCCACCCCCAGCTGAGAGGCATCCACTCCCAGCACAGACTTTGCTCCGGCAATTCCGGCATTTAAAGCAAAGGAGCCTGTATGCGTAAAGCAGTCCAGCACCTTCTTCCCCTTACACAGCCTCTGAATCGCCAGGCGGTTATACTTCTGATCCAGGAAAAATCCTGTTTTCTGCCCGTCCTGTACATCCACCAGATACCGGACACCATTTTCCACAATCTCCACCTTTGTGTCAAAGGGTTCTCCTACAAAGCCCTTATATCGCTCCATGCCCTCCTGCTGCCGTACCTTGGCGTCACTGCGTTCATAGATCCCCCGAATTTCAATGCCCTCCTCCGCCAGAACCTTTTTCAGCTTTTCCAGGATCACTGGTTTCCACCGGTCAATACCAAGAGCCAGAGATTCGACTACCAGAACGTCACTGAATTTATCAACCACGATTCCCGGAAGGAAATCTGCCTCCCCAAAAATCACACGGCAGCTGGATGTATCTGTCACTGTCTTTCTGTATTCCCAGGCATTGCGAACCCGCATTTCAATAAAGTCTTCATTTACCTCTGTGTCCGCTTTTCTTGTCATCATGCGAACAGTAATTTTGGAACGGGTATTGATAAATCCCTGTCCCATGGGATATCCGTCAAAATCCTCCACACGAACCATGTCTCCGTTTTCATAATCACCCTGAATTTCTGCAATCTCATTATCGTAAATCCAGGCGCCGCCGGCCTTTAAACTGCGGCCCTCGCCTTTTTTTAATTTTACAGATGCGGTTGTCATAAAGACTCCTTCCTCTTTCTCTCTTCATAATTTTATACTGTAGTCTGACTTCTATTTTAACTGTTTAAAGGAAAATGGGCAAGAGCATCTTACCCTGAGAATGTTCTAAAATTTTTTTAGGTTTTTCACAATGTTTTTTGTGCATTTTCGCCAATTTATAGATGTTTTTTTTCACAGGAACGCCATAGACTTAACACTTCTTTTACGATATAATCAATTCATCAAATGAAAACAAAATATTTTTTGTTACCAATATGTATATCCTGGGGATTGGCCCAGAGTCTCTACCAACTGCCTACAGAGTTGACTACATATCTTATGTAGTCAGCTCTTTTTTTCCCTTTGTATAGTAGATTCTCTGCGTTTTCCCCTAATCTAAACAAAAAAACATTGGTTCAAAAAAGTAAGGAGGCATCAAAAAGCATGAATATGATAGGTCAGCAAGTAAAACGAGTGGATGCTTATGGCAAGGTCACTGGTGAAGCTAAGTATACTGCCGATCTGGAACCGAGAGATATTCTCCACGGAAAGGTTGTTCATTCTACTATCGCCAACGGCCTGGTAAAGAGCTTTGATTTAGAGGAAGCCTATAAGGTGCCTGGAGTTGTAAAAATCATCACCTGTTTCGACGTTCCCGACTGCCAGTTTCCTACTGCCGGCCATCCCTGGAGCGTAGAGACAAAGCATCAGGACATCTGTGATCGGAAGCTTTTAAACCAGAGAGTCCGGCTTTACGGAGATGACATTGCAGCTGTTATCGCAGAAGACGAGGTCGCTGCAGCACGGGCCGCACGGCTGGTTAAGATCGAATACGAAGAATACGAGCCCATTGTTACTGTAGAAGCTGCCATGGCAGAAAACGCCACACCGCTTCACCCGGATATCCGCAAAGACAATGTGATTGTTCATTCTCATATGACTATGGGATATCCAGATTTTACCTATGAAGAAGGACTGGAAAAAGCCAGAGAGCAGTATGGCAGGGAAAATATTGTGGCTCTGGAAGAAGAATATGACACTCCCCGGATTTCCCACTGCCATATTGAGCTGCCGGTTTCCTGGGCCTATGTAGACACCAACGGAAAGGTTACGGTTGTCTGCTCCACCCAGATTCCTCATATTGTACGGCGCTGTACGGCTCAAGCCCTTGGCATTCCTGTCGGAAAGGTCCGCATCATTAAGCCCTATATCGGCGGCGGCTTCGGCAATAAGCAGGATGTGCTCTATGAGCCGTTAAATGCATTTCTTTCCATGTCTGTAGGCGGACGGCCTGTAAGACTGGAAATCAGCCGGGAAGAAACCATTTCCGGCACACGCACACGCCACGCCATCAAGGGAAAATGCCGCGGCGTTGTAACAAAAGACGGAGAGATCCTGGCACGTCAGCTGGAAGCTTATGCAAACAACGGAGCCTATGCCTCCCACGGTCACGCTATCTGTGCTAACTGTGGAAATGTATTTAAAGATCTGTATCGGGATCGTCTGGGCACTGAGGTAGACTGCTGGACAGTCTACACCTCTTCTCCTACAGCAGGCGCCATGAGAGCCTACGGAATCCCGCAGGCTGACTGGTTTGCAGAGTGTCTGATCGACGATCTGGCTGATGCCATCGGCATGGATCCCTGCGAGCTCCGCCTGAAAAACTGCATGGAGGAGGGCTTTGTAGATCCCGCCAACGGAATTACCTTCCATTCCTACGGACTGAAAAAGTGCATCGAGGAAGGACGCAGACATATCCGCTGGGATGAAAAATGGAATGCCTACAAAAACCAGACCGGCCCTGTAAGAAAAGGCGTAGGTATGGCAATTTTCTGTTATAAAACTGGTGTACACCCGATTTCCCTGGAAACTGCCTCGGTTCGTATGGTATTAAACCAGGACGGTTCCATGCAGGTCTGCATGGGCGCTACAGAAATCGGCCAGGGCGCAGATACCGTCTTTTCTCAGATGGCATCTCAGACCACAGGAATCTCCTTTGATAAGGTTTATATTATGTCCACACAAGATACAGATATCACACCTTTTGATACAGGAGCCTACGCTTCCCGCCAGACCTATGTTTCCGGCATGGCCTGCAAAAAGTGCGGTGAAGAACTGCGGCACAGGATTCTGGAATACGCAGCTTATATGCTGAATCACGATGTATCCGATATGTCAAAAACCATTTATGCGGATACCGTAAAGGACGCTGCCGCAAAGCTGAGAGATGTTCTGGGACTAAACCCGGAAGAGGAAATTACAGAAGATATGCTTGATATTCAGAACAGCCAGATTGTTGTAAACGGCGGAGATCCGGTTCTCTTTGATGTAGCTGTTGTTGCTGATACGGCATTTTATTCCCTGGATCGCTCCATTCATCTGACTGCAGAGGTGACCAACCACTGTAAGGACAACACCTTCTCTTCTGGCTGCTGCTTCGTAGAGATTGAAGTTGATATGCCTCTGGGACTGATTACTGTAAAGGACATTATCAATGTTCACGATTCCGGTATTCTGATTAATCCGGCAACTGCCAGAGCTCAGGTACACGGAGGCATGAGCATGGGACTGGGCTACGGACTGTCTGAGGAACTTCTGATAGATGAAAAAACAGGACGCCCGCTGAACAACAACCTGCTCGACTATAAGATTCCTACCGCCATGGATACTCCGGATCTGAATGTTTCCTTCATTCAGCTTGAAGATCCTACCGGCCCCTTCGGAAACAAATCCCTTGGTGAGCCTCCGGCTATCCCGGTTGCTCCGGCTATCCGAAATGCTCTGTTAAACGCAACTGGCGTACACATGAATGTAACCCCGATGACCGCGCAGCGGCTCATTGAAAAATTCAAAGAAAAAGGTCTGATATAAGGAGAATGTTATGTTTGATATAAAATCATTTTACGAGGCAAAGGATGTGGCTGATGCCATCAGAGCCCTGGAAATGGATCCGGATGCAGAGATTATCAGCGGCGGAACGGACGTACTGATCCGGGTCAGAGAAGGCAAGGATGCAGGGAGATCCCTGGTATCTGTCCACAATCTTCAGGAATTAAAAGGCGTAAAGCTATTGGAAAACGGAGACCTCTGGATTGGAGCGGGAACCGCATTTTCCCATATTACCAATGATCCGCTGATCCAGAAATACATTCCCATGCTGGGCGATGCAGTTGATATGGTTGGCGGTCCCCAGATCCGCAACACCGGAACCATCGGCGGCAATATCTGCAACGGCGCTACCTCCGCCGATTCTGCCTCTACCATGTGGACTCTGGAGGCAGAAGTCTTACTGGAAGGACCTTCCGGAAAACGTGCAGTTCCTGTCTGTGAATTCTATACTGGTCCCGGAAGAACTGTCCGCGATCGCTGTGAGGTCTGCACCGGCTTTCTTGTAAAAAAAGAAAACTTTGAAGGCTGGACCGGACATTATGTAAAATATGGAAAACGAAAAGCTATGGAGATCGCAACTTTGGGCTGCTCTGTCCGGGTAAAACTCAGCGAAGACAAAAAACGCATCGAAGATGTTCGCCTGGGATACGGAGTAGCAGGTCCTACTCCGCTCCGCTGCCGAAAGGCAGAAGAGGGCTTAAAGGGATGTGAAACAACCGATGCCGATGCAGTTCTTACCTTTGGTAAGAATGCCCTGGAGGAGGTTAATCCCCGAACCTCCTGGAGAGCATCTAAGGAATTCCGCCTTCAACTGGTAGAAGAGCTGGCAAAACGAGCTTTATGTGAAGCCGTAAAAAAAGCAGGAGGTGCCGTCAATGCTTAAAATTGTACATATGAAAGTAAATGGAAAGGAAACAGAGCTGGCTGTTGACGAGCGGGAATCCCTTCTGGATACCCTCCGCACCCGCCTTGGTCTGACCTCCGTAAAAAAAGGCTGCGAGGTCGGTGAGTGCGGAGCCTGCACCGTTCTTGTAAACGGAGAAGCCATTGACAGCTGCATTTATCTGACCCTCTGGGCTGACGGAAAAAGCGTTATGACTGTAGAAGGCCTGAAGGGGCCTAACGGAGAGCTTTCTCCGATTCAGAAGGCCTTTATTGAAGAGGCTGCTGTTCAGTGCGGCTTCTGTACCCCAGGCCTGATTATGAGTGCTGTTGAAATTGTGGGAACCGGCAAAAAATATAACCGGGAAGAGCTGAAAAAACTGATTTCCGGACACCTGTGCCGCTGTACCGGATATGAAAATATTTTAAATGCCATGGAACGAATTGTAGAGGAAGTCTACCAAACAACTCATAAAGAAGAAACGACATCTTAAAGGAGGAGTACATCATGGGAAGATCTGCAAATGACAGCGTAAACTGCAGTATCAATAATATTTATCAGCTGGAAGGACGCGTCCCCATCGGAAAGGCGATTCCCTTTGGCCTGCAGCACATTCTGGCCATGTTTGTTTCAAACCTAGCTCCTATTACCATTATTGCCGGCGCCGCCCAGCCGGCTCTTTCCCAGGCTCAGGTCGCCATTCTGCTCCAGAATGCCATGTTTGTTGCCGGTATTGCCACACTGATTCAGCTTTACCCCATCTGGCGAATCGGCTCAAAGCTTCCTGTTGTTATGGGCGTGAGTTTTACCTTTGTAACAGTTCTCAGTACCGTAGCCGCCAACTACGGATATCCGGCAGTTATCGGCGCGGTTCTGGTAGGCGGTATTTTTGAGGGAACTCTGGGACTTCTTGCAAAATACTGGAGAAAAATCATTACTCCTGTTGTCGCAGCTTCTGTTGTAACTGCCATCGGATTTTCCCTTTTCACCGTAGGCGCCCGCTCCTTTGGAGGCGGCTATGCCGAGGATTTCGGTTCTGTTGAAAACCTCGCCATCGGTACCATTACGCTGGTTACCTGCCTGCTGTGGAACATTTTTGCAAAAGGTTATTTGAAACAGCTTTCTGTTCTGGCTGGACTGGTTGTAGGATATGTGATTTCCATTTTTGCAGGAAAGGTAGATTTAAGTCTTATCATGTCAGGCGGTCTGATTTCCCTGCCTCACCTGCTTCCCTTTGCTCCGGAATTCCATCCGGGCGCCATTCTTTCTGCCTGCATTATCTTCCTGGTATCTGCAGCAGAAACCATTGGTGATACCTCTGCACTGGTATCCGGCGGCTTAAACCGGGAAATTACCGGAAAGGAAATCTCCGGCTCTCTTGCCTGTGACGGATACGCTTCTGCCATTTCCGGACTGTTTGGCTGTCCTCCAGTTACCTCCTTCTCACAAAACGTAGGTCTGGTAGCTATGACTCATGTTGTCAACCGCTTTACCATTATGACAGGCGCTGCCTGCATGATCCTTGCCGGTCTGCTTCCTCCTGTAGGAAACTTTTTTGCATCTCTGCCGGAATGCGTTCTGGGCGGATGTACCATTATGATGTTTGGTTCTATCCTTACCTCCGGCGTGCAGATGATTGCAAAATGCGGCTTCTCGCAGCGCAACGTAACCATTATTTCTCTTTCCCTGGCAATCGGTATCGGATTTACTACCGCCAGTGAAAGCGGTATCTGGAGCCTCTTCCCGCAGCTGGTGCAGTCTGTATTTTCTGCCAATGTAGTTGCTGTTGTGTTTGTAGTTTCTATCATCCTCAGCCTGGTGCTGCCAAAGGATATGGATATAAAAAGAGTAGAAGAGAAATAAAAGCTAAATACCAAAACGAGCCTGTCCTGAAAACATAATTCAGCCACAGCCTGTAAGCAAGCATAATTAAGGGGATATCGCAAAATCATCAAATCAAATGATTTTGCGATACCCCCATATCTTATTTTTACATATCTCTGATTTCTGCTGTTTGGTTTATCTGAAATTGTCTTTCTGATTTTTAAGCAGTCTTCTTTCGCCAAAAAATATCTTTATTCATCATATTCAAATTCAAATCCGCTCCACACAGGAATTCCCGTATACTCTTTTGTCTGCTCCTCACCAGTCAGTGCCCGTATTGCTCCGGAAGCAAGTGCCTCCATCTCAAAATCACCGCCATACACAATGAAGGGAGCGATCCAGCCTGCATATTTCTTTACATTGGAGATAAAATCTTCATCGTTGGAAACGCCGCCAGTCATTACCACCGCGTCAACCTCGCCTTCCAGTACACAAGCATAAGATCCAATATACTTGGCAAGCTGGTAAGCGAAATTATCATATACCAAAGCTGCCCAGCTATCTCCTTTTGCAATGCGTTCCTTAATTTCCAGCATATTATCCGTTCCCAGTAGAGATACCAGACCACCAGTCTTGCTTATTTTTTCCTTCATCTGCTGTAGCGTATAGGCTCCAGAATAACACATCTTTATAACAGGCATCAGCGGAACATAACCAGAACGGTTGGGAGCCATAGGACCTTCTCCATTTAAAACGTCATTGGCATCCACTATCCTGCCTGACTTCTGGGCCGTGATTGAAAGACCACCGCCCACGTGGCATACCACCAGATTGCATTCTTCATATTTCTTTCCCAACTCCCGTGCTGCCCTCATGGCAACCTCCTTCTGATTCAGCACATGAACATGGGATTCCCGGTATATTCCTTTAATTCCAGTTAATCTTGCTATATCATCAAATTCATCGACATCAGGAGGATTTACCAGAAATGCTGGTTTGCCTGTCTCTTTGGCAAACGCATGAATAATCTGTGCCCCCAGAATCGCAGGGTGCTCCATCAAACGCCCTGAAGTACAATCTGCAAGAATCTTATCATTTACCGGAAAAATTCCGCCCGGAGTAGAGACCAGGCCTCCGGAATACGCAGCAAACGCATCCATATCGTTAATGTTAATCTGTTTTTTTTCTAATTCACATAGAATCGTCTCCACACGGTACGGCATCTGCTCACTGACACGGGCAAAGGACTTCAATCTTACCGGATCATGCTGCACATTTGCTTTAAACAATTTCTCTTCCCCGTCAAATACCGCTAATTTTGTCGATGTGGAGCCTGGACTTAATGTAAAAATTTTATATCCCATCATTATATTCTCCCTTCCTAAGCATTTGCTGCGGCAATAATCACCATGGCAATATCTCCCACGATCTCCTCTACCGTTGCACCTCTGGAGGAATCTGCCACTGGTTTTGCAAATCCAGATAAGGTGTGTCCATAGCCCTTTCCTTTTGCAAAAATCTGAATCATTTTAATACCAATGTTTGCAGCATTAAGTTCAGGGAAAATCAAAATATTTGCTTTGCCCGCCACTTCACTGGGACGGTTTACTTTTTTTTCTGCCACAGCCGGTATGAGCGCCGTATCCAGCTGAAATTCCCCATCAATCTTTAGATCCGGCCTTCGCTCCCCTGCAATCCTAATCGCTTCCAGAATTTTATCCACACTGGAAGCCGTGCCCGAACCACAGGTGGAAAAGCTTAAAAATGCACAGCGGGGCTCCCAGCTCATCAATGCACGAATATTATCACAAGAGGCAATGGCTATAGAAGCCAGTTCATCTGCCTCCGGTTCTGGATTCAACCCACAGTCTGCTAATGCAATACGATTCCCCTCAGATCCTTCAAAACCCGGTATCTCTGTCATTGCAAAAATCGATGGAACATCCACACCATCCTGCATACCAATAGTCTGCTGTGCAGCAAGCAGCACATCTCCTGTTGTGTTGATATGGCCACAGAATGTAGCGTCCACATCACCCACTGCCTCTAGAATCATGGCGTAATACATGGGATTTTTCATTTTTCTCTTCGCACCTTTTTCAGACAGCATCAGCTTTGGATAGGACATATACCTTGAAACAACCGAATCACGGTATGCTTCGTCGGTCACATCCACAATCTCCATGTCGTCAATCCTGACCCTCGCTTTCTGTGCTGTTTCCCGGATCACTGCAGGATCATTGACCAGCACCGGTATGCCGATTCCAGCATCAAGCACCTGCCTAGCAGCTAGAAGCGTCTTCTCTGCCTCACACTCAGGCAATGCGATTCTTTTTGGATTCAACTTCGCTTTATGAATCAGTTCTTCAATTAATACCATTCTAATCTGCTCCCTTCTTTCGTTTTTCTCCTGTAATCATTCGAATCAATGCACTTTGAAATAGGTCCACTCCAATTCCCACATATACCACGCCTACCACCATTGCCACACCGATCTGAATCGCAAAGCTACCGATCTCATCCATTGCTGCCGATGCCATAATCGTAAGGCCAATCGCCCATCCGCAAAGCCATGCAGGAAGAAAAATCCATTTTTTTAACCATGTACCCACAAGAACCGCCAGTCCGCCCATTGCAAACAGTATCATATATAGTTCTAAATCTGGATTCCAGTTCAGGCTGTCCATAATTACCAAAGCTACTACTGCCCAAAGATCCCCGCACAGAAATCCTATACAAATTTTAAAGGCATCTTTATATTTATTTCCATTAGTCACAAACAGACCTGCACAAATTAGTGCCACAGCGCCAGTCGTCACTCCGATATATGGTGCTGCAACCGCCCACAGAGGAGGCAATACTGCGATTCCAAGGGCTAATGTCATTGTTTCTGTCCACATTTTCCTACGTTCCATGTTTCTTCCCTAATCTTTCAACAAATATTCCTTCAGGATTTTTTCCGTCCTCTTAAGGATCATCTCCGCCCGTTGAGATAATTTAGGGCTATGAAGCGCCAGAATATCTTCTGGTTGTTCCTGATAACATGGCAAATTAAAATAATCCTCCATATATCCATGATGCATCTCTGTTACAATTTTCTCTGTTATCACAGGAACTCCTGCCGCTCTCAAAAGGGCGGCATATGCCGCCCCTTCCTCACAAAGAGCATCCCTCTCTGCCATAAACAAAGCTGTCGGAGCACTGCCTTTCAACATTTCTCTGGTTGCATATAAAGGAGAAATATATGGATTTCTAGGATCTTCTCCATTTCCATAAAGTTCCGTAAAGGCCTCCATCACTTCTACCGGAAGATTGGCAGGATATGATTTTTTGGAAGCCGGTGCTGTCACACCGTCCAAATAGGGATAGTGAAGGATTTGACACACCAGTCTGAACTCCTTTTTTTCTGCAGCCTGCATGGCTGTGACTGTAGCAAGCGTTGCCCCAGCACTGAAACCCATGACCGCCATCCTATCCGGATCTATTCCAAACTTATTACTATGTTTCTGTACATAATTTACTGTGTCATAAGCATCCTGAACTGCTGCCGGATATGGATACTCCGGTGCTTTCCTGTAATTCACCCCAATAACTGTGATACCTGTTTCTCTGCATATTCTCTCGCAAAGATAATCATCCTTTGCCGCATCCCCCAGTACCAGCCCACCTCCATGAAATTCAAAGAGCACTGCTCCAGGTTCCTCAGTTCCTCTATGCAGATATATCTCGATTTCCCGATCAGCAAGAGGTATCATCATCTGTTCGCCCCTGACAGGATTCTTCCGGATAATCTCCATAGTAGATTCCCGGAGAGACGGTACTATCTTACAAAAGCTTCTGGTGAATGTTCCCATATCCTGCTCCTTTTATCCTATTTTCCTTCTTGTTCTTTTGCCAAGGCAATCAACTGCTTTTCAACTTCCGCATCATCGCACTCTTTCTCATCGCTGATTCTGGAAATAACCAAAGCTCCGATTCCACAAGCAATGATAAAGATACCGTATCCTCCTACCCAGCTTCCGCCTGTCAGCATTTTTCCTAAAGTCAGCACAGCAAAGCCCATGCTCTGGATGATCGTTGCCAGAGGCGTACATACCCGGTTGGCAGACAGAAATTCATATCTTCCAAATTTTGAAATTACCATAGACGGCATCAGATTTGGAATACCGCCTGCAGTAAAACACAGACAGCAGGTTACAATCGTGCAGGCAATCTCAGGAAGCTTATCCAGCATCACTAATACAATCAAAATCACAATATATGCAATATTATAAAGAACCCCTGCCTTTTTTGTACCAATTCTTGTGTCAAGATATCCCCAGCAAAAGCTTCCAATCAGCCCAACAATTGTTGCTCCTGCAAGAATCGCTACCGGCTTGCCCACATTTTCAAAATATCCAGTGCTCATCATTCTGACAATCAGCTGACTCATAACACCTGCTGTAGTAGCCCACGGAATGCCAAATCCGATACAGATCATCCAAACCGACTTATTTTTCAGTAAATCTCTCATGGTATATCGTGATCTAAAATAGCGCAGAAGGTCAGTCTTTTTGCTGTCCGCCTTTTCAATTCTCTCCTCTGGCCGCATATTATCCGGATAACAGCCTTTCTCTTCCGGTGTATTCGTCAGCATAGTAAACGTTAGAACGGCAAGCAGCACCAGGATAACTGCCAGGACATAACAAAATCCCTTCCATCCAATTCCTCCGCTCATACACCAGGTTACAAAAGGCACCAGAATCATACTGGTAAGAGGCAGACCCATGGTTGTCCAACCCATAACAACTCCTTTTCTGGTCGGAAACCAGGAGCCAATAAAGCCATGGTGTACAGCGAAAGCAAGGCAAGTTCCAAATACCTGAGTGATAAACAGCCCTACCACATACATAGTGAATGTAGTGATATTACCCATAAAAACAACCCCTGCCGCCATACCTGCGCAGGAAACGGTAGCTACAATTTTTGTTCCTTTTTTATAGACCAGATTGGTAAAAAATACTCCCAACAGACAGCAGACAATACCAATAGGTGTCAGGACAGCAGTCAGCATATCACTGGTAACCGTCATCCCACTAGTTTCACTGAGCATTGCCGCCAGATTTAATCCATATCCATTGATTCCATCGACTGCAAATGCACTGTACATCATCTGATATAAAATGCAGATAATAATCAGGAACCACCCCCAGCTCCCAAAACTTACTGCATTTGTATTTGATTTTTGATTACTCATGACATTTCTCTCCTTTGCTCTCCCCAATAGCTATGGCATATGCTATGGCATACTCTGTATCATAGGACAAAGAAATCAGCACTTTTTCAATCCCTGCTTTTCTTGCATCTTCTTCGATCTTCCCATGCAGATTCACATAAGGCTGACCGGAATCCCAATTTAGTATTTCAATTTCATTTAAACTCACGTTCTCAGCGCTTCTGTTCAAGGCCTTGAATACAGCTTCTTTTCCAGCAAATCTAGTTGCAAAATAACAGAGTGGATTCTCACGGAGAGCCGCCTGGCGAAGTTCCTCCTCGGTATATGTCTTCCTTGCAAAAGGATCTTCCGGCTTCAGATATTCCGCCACTAGATGATCCATCTTTAAAATATCTGTACCAATTCCTCTAACCACAACTTATCCTCTCACTTTTTCCTTTTTATGTCAGAAAGAGCCATCCAGAATGGCTCTTTCTGGGTTTTGTTTATCGGTATACGTATTCCCCCGCCTTGTATTTCGGTGGAATCACCGGTACCTGAATAAAGGATTCATATTGTCCACCAGTATAAATGATTTGACGCCCGTGGTTATCTGTATCCCATGCCAAGGGCTCAAACCATCCCTCGCGGATATAATGTCCTGCAATCTGAATTCTCAGTTTTTCTCCCTTATGCCAGATTCTTGCAGAAGGTACAATCTCAATGTCAACGGGCACAATTTCTCCCGGCTCCACTTTCAATTCTCTTCTATGAGCCATCACCGGCTGTACCATGGTTCCCTTTACCACCTGACATTCCTTCGGATCCAATTCCCGGTGAGAAATACGGCATTTTCCCCACGCTCCTGGATGAGGCTCATTCAGAGTATACCACGGAATCCAGTTGCCCTCGGCATCTGCTTTCTGAATGTTGATGAACATATCCATATCATTGTAAGCCTCTGCAGCAACATACAGATGCAGATACATATATCCTGTCAATTCTGTATCCTCCTCAAAGGTCATATCAAATTCTACCTTCCCTGTATTGCCGTCATAGGCAACGGCAGCCTCCTGGGAAACTGGTGCCTCCGCCATGGTAAGTTTGTCCGGATTGGAAGCATCCAGATAGAACTTCTTGTACTGGGTTCTCTTTAACGGAAACTCATTCTCCCCACGTCTGATCTGGTAATCACAATCATAGGCATCCATAATATCAAGACGTACCTTCGGCGTCATCTCCCAGCCATTATGGATATCCTTTAAATAGCGGTCATAGAATTGTTTCAAATCTTCCAGATTCTCTGGTGTATAGGTATCCGGCCACTCAAAGTCCCGATGGGCACGAAGCCATTTTCTCTTGGATTTTGCTTTTCGGAATGCCTGGAAAGAGCCGCGCAGATGGAAATGAGAAAAACCTGCTGTCTGGTAAACTGGAATGTCCACTTTAGAGAAATCCGGGCGTTTATCCTCCCAGTATCCATTCATCAGCGGATATTTGACTGCCATATCCACCTGGCTGTCCACTCCACCAGTACCGGTCACCTGTGCAGAAATAAATTTATTAAAGGATAATGCTGGCACACCTCCCTCGTAGAAAGACTCACGATAAAGATCTGTGGTACACTCCCAGGGAGCAATACATTTCAGGTGAGGCGGCTGCATTGCTGCAATTCCCCACTGGTGCATTGCTACGCCTGAGTTTCCTGCCATACCTACATTACCGTTGCACCAATGCTGTGTAGCAATCCATTCAACAAAATCGTATCCGTCTTCTCTGTCCTGATGGGTAAACATATGTACATTTCCCTCAGAATGACCTGCACCACGCACATCCACATTAGCCACCGCATATCCCTGATAGCACCAATACATGGGATCCGGAGACTCAAATTTTGCCAGTTTCGATACAGTGTGAGGCGGAACTCCCATAATCTGCCACTCACTCATTCCTTCTCCCGGACGTTTTCCAAACCAGGACCAGGAAACGATAACCGGATACTTATGACTTTCATCCTTCGGACGGAAGATATCTGTGTAAATGGTCACACCGTCTCTCATCTTTACAGCCACATCCTGCTCGCAGAGAATTCCCGGCGCAGCCTCATAAGTACGAGGATTAAAAGCTGGACAAAATCCCTGTCCCATACGTGCCATCGGATCTTCGGAAGCCGCCAAATCCACATTTGGATCCACAGAAACTGGCTTTCTTGCGACCATATAAACCGCTTCTAATTCTTCTCCTTGGAAGGTTTCCTTTAATGTAAAGCGTTCACGCATATTCAACTCATCATCATGATCCGATTTTACAACATTCTCCTGTGCCTCTGTCACCTCTGCAGGTTGAGGAGCCAATGCCGGTGCTCCTGATTTTGGAAACTCCGAAGACAATATCTCCCCGCTCTCATCCAGAGACTCTCCTAAACACTCTGTCAGCACATAATCCACTGCTTCCCCAATGGTCTTTTGACGACGGAAAGACATATAGGGAATCTCAATATCAAACTCATCCTCCAGATACGTCGTAATCTGGGAAAAATGGGTAGACTTTGCATTACAGTCCTCTGCAAAACGAGTAATCTCTGTCAACTCATCTGCTCTTTTACCGAACAACGGTGCTGCACGCTCTACCAGTTTTTCATAAATTTCTTTTCTGATGCTCATATTCTTCCTCCTTTTTGTTTATAGCACAATAGCAATTGATTTGCTTTATTATGTTGATTTTGTAAAAACCTTCTCAAATTCTTGCTTTTTATAACTATATTATATATAATACAACCAGTAGAAACCATGTGTTCCAAACTAAAGCAGTGCTGTTCTTGGCCTTTATTTTTATGTTATAACACAATCATTGTTTGAAGAAACATTGATCCGAATCATAGGGGAATTATTATGGAATTATCAAAACTGATCCACAAATTACATTATATAAATTGTTTTTGGAAACATACAGCCAACTCCAGTACAGAGATCTATCAATGCTGTTGTCTGAAAGATGAAAATACACTGAGAGAACATGTTCTCTATCTCTGTACTCCACAACAATTGGATAAAGAAATGGACAGGAGTGAATACAATTTCTTGTGTATTTTCTCTGATCCACAAACTTCCTGCAGCGTACTGTATCAAAACGCTAATTATATTGAACTGTGTGAGGATGCAGAACTGAAGACGGTCGAATCACAGCTTCTTGATATTATGATTCGCCATCAGATGCTTGCAGACCATATGCATCTGATTATACAGATTTTTCATGATAATTTAGGACTTCAGGCTTTAACAGATGCAGCCTATGATATTTTAGGTAATCCTATCCTTATCGCAGATAATAGTTATAAGATTCTTGCTTCCTGCATGAATCCGATCTACAGTCGCCCTGACCTTGATGTACAGAAAGAACTAGGTTATATGCTGGAAAACAATATTGCAGCCATGAAGCAGGATCGTATATTTGAAAAAGCCAGAAAAGCCCATTATCCTTATTACTGCAAATCAAAGGGTGCATCTGAAGGCTGGATTACTGCTATGGTTTACATACATAATATTGAAACAGCCCACATCGCGACAGCAGACAGCAACCGCCTGTTTACGCAAGAAGATTTCGAGTTTATCGACTTTCTCTGCCGTATCGTATCTCTGGAACTGCAAAAAAGCGACTTTTATAAAACAAACCGCTCGATGATGCACAATTTTTTTCTTTTAGAACTGTTGGACAATCATGTTCTGGATCTGGCAACCATTTACAGAAGGGCTCAGTGTCTTGGTTGGACCAATACCGAGTATCTCCGGATTATGACAATTACAGATAAAACAGCAGCGATTTTTGATCAGAAAGCACGATTGGTCTCCCAGCAGATGACAACGCTGTTTCCCGTGTGCCATTGGGCCATTTACAAGGGACAGATCATATTTCTGATTGGTACTCCTGACCCTTCTCCAGAAAGGTTCCGTGCTGATAAGCGCTTATCCGATTTTCTAGAAGTAAACCACCTGACAGCATCCTTCTGCCGTGCCTTCCACAGTCTCCTTGACACAAAACAGTTTTACGAGGAGTCCCTGGTAGCGTACCAGTTAGGCCAGCGTTTTTCTCCGGAAACATGTATGTACTTTTACACAGATTATATCTGTCATCATATCGCTGAAATCCTGTCAGAACACAGCAGACTGTCTAATTTCTACCACCCGGTCATCGATATAATCAAGGAATACGATAAGCAGCACAATTCTCGTCTTCTGGATACGCTAAAAGAATATCTTACCTATCCCGATAACCCGGGACAGGCTGCCGAGCACCTGTGTATTCACAAAAACACACTGTTCTATCGGATTGCAAAAATCAAAGAACTTTTTGCCTTGGATCTGTCCAGTGGGGAAGAGCGCCTGAGCCTGCATATGAGCCTAAAATTTATGGAGTCAGAGAGGTGATCGTGCTCCCATCACCACTCCGGCTCCATATATACCTCTGATAAAAAAGTACCCTAATAGTTCAACATAGTTTCTTTTCTATGTCTTACTATTAGGGTAAAATTTGCCTTATTCCTTACGGCATACTGGAATACAGCTTCCCTGGCTCCAGGTTTTTCCCCTTAGCAGCAGCCATTTCACTAACTGTTACCAGCTGAAATCCCCGATTTACCAGTTCCGGAATCATCCGGACTGCCGCATCGCCGCTCTGGCTGTAAAGCTCGTGCATTAATACAATATCTCCGTCCTTTACCTTACTTAGAACAGCCTGAACCGTCTTATCTGCATTTTTCGTTTTCCAGTCTAAGGTATCAATATTCCACTGAATCATCGGCATATTGACATTAGCTTTTACTGTATTGTTTACATTGCCGCCGGGAAGCCGCATCAGCTTTGGGCGAACGCCGCAGGCTGCCTCAATAGCGTCATTGGCCTGACTGACCTGAGCCTGAATCTGTGCCGGACCCAGCTTCTGGAAATACTTGTGATTCATAGAATGGTTGGCTACCTCATGTCCTTCTGCTACCATTCTCTGTACCTCAGCTGCGTAGGAGCCAACCCGTTCTCCTACCATAAAGAAGGTTGCTTTTCCGCCATACTGGGCCAGACAATCCATGATCCTGTTTCCTACAGAGGGCTGGGGACCATCATCAAAGGTCAACGCTACCATAGGTCTTGACGGATCCACCACGCGGCCAGAAGCCGCCGCTGCTGCCTGTTCACCGCTGACTGCCTCTGCCTGCGCCATACCCTGATCTGCAGGGAACAGCTCTCCGGAAGGAACTCCCTCCGGGCTTTCTGTCCCGCCCTGTTCGCCCCCGGCTGCCGGATCCGAAAGAGACTGCTGAACCTGTCCCGGACTGTCCGCTTCCCCTGCTGTAATCACCGGGGAGGAAGCAGGGCCTTCACTTTCCGTAGCCGGAGCCTGCTCATTCTGAACTGTGTTTGGAGTCTTGCTGTCTCCTGCATTCTGCCCTCCTGGTCCGTAAAAATGAACTGTCTCAGAACCTCCTCCCGGTACCTCTGCACTGTTTTCCTGTGCTGCACCCTGACCTGCTGTAATCACAGCTGAGCCATATGTATCAAAGGACTGCTCTGCTGCCAGTACCGGCTGAGAAGCAAGTAGAGCACAGGCTGCCGCAGCTGCATAAATGAACCTCAAATGTTTCATCACTATAACCTCCTGAATTCCTGTCTGTTATGCCCTCAGTATACATGATACTACTATGAAAAACAAGTCCCGGGAGCCGCCCTTTCTCTCTCTTTTTATAACTGTTCAGGACAGCATCTTCTTGTGCAGCTTTGCCAAAGAAGAAGCATCAGAGCTTCCTCCGATGCTTTCTTCTTTACCGTCCCCGCAGATAATCAAGCACTGCCGCTATGGATTTTTCCCGCACTGGAATCGTTCGCTCCGGCTCCTGAATATGCTCCAGATAATGAGCGTCCGAATTGCTGATAATCCGGCATCCTTCCAGATAAGGATTCTCCCGCCTTATCTGATGAAGCTTCTTCAAATCCTTCAGTTCAGCTGTTTTAAACCGGCTGTCCGGCGGTACAAATCCCAGATTGGCAATCAGACTGTTGGCAGATTTCTCCACATGGGCCGGAAACATGACGCCGCCGAAATCCTCAGTCAGCTCCCACAGCCTGTCAAAGGAAATATCCGTACTGTTAATCAGAAGATTCGGCTCAGTTGCCACACAAATATCCTCTTCATTGCAGATCTGCTGCTTTCCAAAAATCTCCTCCCGGTTGGGAAATTTCATCAGCCTCTCATACACATATCCGTCAAAATTTAAGGCTGCCTCCAAAGTCGGAAACAGACATACTGCATGAACCTCCTCCGAGGTATTGATCTCCATTCCCGGAATCGCCAGCACACCATATTCCTGTGCAAACTTCATCACCGCCGGACAGTTGCGGCAGCTGTTGTGATCCGTCACTGCAATCACATCCAGACCTGTAACCGCTGCCATTCCTACAATATTGCCTGGTGTCATATCATCATCCCCGCATGGGGAAAGGCAGGAATGAATATGTAAATCATAGCTGAGATTAACCATGAAGCTGCTGCCAAATCCACAGGGCTGCTTCAAATACAGGCAGCTCTGTGGCCAGAACGGTAATTTCCTGCTGCTGTGCCTTTTTCAGGGCAATCTCGTCCAAAGCAGCCCCCTCTCCCATAATCACGCAGGCCACATCCGCCAGCGTTGCCACTGCCAGCGTATTCATATTCCCCATTACAGTCACCCACGCACAGCCGGCAGGCGCCCGTCCCATAGCCACGCTGAGAAGGTCACAGCAAAACGGAACTGTGATTTCCCGCTCTGTTTCATCGCCTTCATGAATCACCGAAAATTTTCCGCTGTCAAGCAGCTGTCTTACTGTCATACACTGTCCTCCTGATTATCATCTTTATTGTCCAGCCGTGACATCTCACTGTAGATTCTCTGAATATATTCTTTCATAATCCTCAGTGTCTCCTGTCCTCCGGTATTTCCTGCATGAAGATCATCGGCAAGGATTGCGACTTCTTCGGAAAGCCTGTGAAGATTTTCTCTCAGGTAATACACACAGTCATTTTCACTGGCCTGTCCCCTGACAATATCCTCAGCAAGAGCCTTGCAGGTAGGTGCGCCGCAGGAACCGCAGTCCAGCCCTGGAAATTTCTTACACAGCCGCTCTGCCTGATTCAGTCTGGCAAAGCTCTCCATAATATTCTCCCCCAGATTAAATACTGGCTCATACTGTACGCCCACGGTCCAGGGCACAATTGTTTCCGCATGTTCTTCATTTTCCATGTGACTGCGGGCCACAGGCATATACTTGCGCAGACGCTTCAGCTTTACCTCTGCCACATATGGATTTTCCACGGTAAGAACACCGCCGACACAGCCGCCGTTACATGCATTCAGCTCTACAAATTTCAGGTGAGAAAACTTCTGATCCTCCAGATCCTCCAGCACCCGAATCACATTCTCAATTCCATCAGCAGCCAGGTAGTTTTCTGTAAAAAGCCCCCCGGCTTCTCCTCCGCTTCGTCCCCAGCTGATGCCAATCTTTCCTGAGGTACTTAATTCCAGCCCCTCATCTCCCACAGCCTTCATATGAGAAAGCAGCTGAGGATATACGTCCTTAATGGCAAGTACACAGTCTATCTCGCTCTTCTCTGTTCCCAAAGGAGCCTTTGCATAAGTCACCTTGGAGGGGCAGGGGGAAATGAAACAGATGCCGATATCCTCTCTGGCAAATCCCGTCCGTTCCATGGCTTTTTGAGCTGCCATAATAGCGGCTACCTCCACCGGCGGCTTTAAAGGAAGCAGGTGGGGGATCAGATTTGGAAATCTAACCCGAATCAGCCGCACCACAGACGGACAGGCTGTGCTGATCAGAGGAAGCTGTTCCTCGTGAGTCGTCAAATAGGTTCTGGTCGCTTCTGATACCAGCTCCGCCGCTGCACTCACCTCAAAAACATCGTCAAATCCCATCATCAGCAATGCATTCAGAACAATATTCACATCATCCAGATTGTTAAACTGACTGTACAGCGCCGGCGCCGGCAAAGCCACAGTATATTTAAACTGTTTCATAACCTCCAGCTTATCATAGGTTGCCTTTTTTGCATGATAGGAGCAGACTCTGATACATTCTCCACAGTCAATACAAAACTTGCTGTTAATCTGCGCCTTACCGCCCCTCACCCGGATAGCCTGGGTCGGGCACCGCTTAATGCAGTTAATACATCCCTTACATAAATCCGCGTCCAGACGGACGGAATGATAGAATTTATCCATTCTGTCTTTTCAACCTCCAAAGCCCTATGCCAGGTTTACCTCCATGGTAATGGTGGTTCCCACTCCCAGCGCTGTCTCTATTTTCATGTCATCCGTATATTTTTTCATATTGGGCAGTCCCATACCGGCGCCAAAGCCCAGACTTCTTATCTCGTCTGGTGCAGTAGAATAGCCTGCCTTCATAGCCAGATCAATATCCGGAATACCAGGGCCCACATCAGCCAGAATCATCCGAATCTTCTCCGGACTGATCTCCACAGTGATTTCCCCTCCCTTGGCGTGAATCACCATATTAATTTCTCCCTCATACATGGCAATCGCCACCTTGCGTACTGCCTCCGGGCTCACCCCAAGCTGCTTTAATTTGCTTTTCACATCGCTGCTGGCTTCCCCCGCCCGTGTAAAATCATCCGGCGGGATTGTATAATTCAGCACAATTGCTTCACTCATCAGATCGCACCTCCGCCAAGTCCTGCCTGATACAGCATACCGCAGGAAGAAAACATCCTGTGGCCGGTTTCCATTACAATCAAGTCCCTCTCCTTCGCCATATCAAGAATCGTCTGATCGGGCTTTTTTCCCCGCACAAAAATCAGGCAGACAATGTCCAGCATCTCTGCAGTCCGAATTACCTGAGGATTGCACAGACCTGTCAAAAGCACGGAATGATCCTTGGAAAATGCCAGAACATCACTCATCATATCTGATCCACAGGCGCTGCGCACCTCCCGATCCAGAAACTCTTCTCCTGTCAGCACCCTGGCGCCCAGTATTTTCTGTACATCTCTTGCAGTCATTGCATCGCCCTCCTTTTTATGATACAGCTGCACTCCTTTCTGTCTCGTCATACAGCTGATCACATTCCTCAACTTATGCTTTTAGAATACCATTGAACATATGAATGATCAACATAATTTCTAAAAACCTTTTTGATTTTCCCCGTTTTATTGTAGCTTTTTTATCAGTTATATGATAGAATATTAGTTATATTTTACAACGACATTTTGTATAGGAGGAATAAACATGGCTTGCAAAAAAGAAGGTGTTTCCTTCAGCGGTACTCCGGAGCAGGAAGCGGCTTTAAAGGAGGCAATCGCAGAACTGAAGGACACAAAAGGCGCTCTGATGCCCATTATGCAGCGGGCACAGGATATTTACGGTTATCTTCCCATCGAAGTTCAGACCATGATTTCTGATGAAACCGGCATTCCGCTGGAGAAAATCTATGGTGTTGCCACATTTTATGCACAGTTCGCACTTCAGCCCAAGGGCAAATATCAGGTTTCTGTCTGTCTCGGAACCGCCTGCTACGTAAAAGGCTCCGGAGCAATTTTCAGCAAACTGGAGGAATTGCTTGGCATCACTAATGGAGAATGTACCCCGGATGGTCGGTTTTCTCTTGATTCCTGCCGTTGTGTAGGTGCCTGTGGACTGGCTCCCGTTATGATGATTAATGATGAAGTATACGGACGTCTGACACCGGATGATATTCCCGGCATTCTTGCCAAATATCAATAAGGCCTATGATGCCTGAAATTTCTTTAAATATTCTGGATGTGGCAGAGAACTCCACCAGGGCCAAAGCCTCTCTGGTTGAAATTACTGTAGATGCCGATACCGCCTCTGACCGTCTGACCATTGTTATTAAGGACAATGGCTGCGGTATGACCGAAGAACAGGCAGCCCAGGTAACGGATCCCTTTTTTACCAGCAGAACCACCCGCAAGGTCGGGCTGGGCGTTCCGTTTTTTAAATATGCGGCAGAAAGCACCGGAGGAAGCTTTTCCATCGAATCCAGACCAGGTAAAGGCACTGCGGTAACCGCCGTATTTGTCCTTTCCCACATTGACCGGATGCCCCTTGGAGACATAACCAGCACCATTCATACGCTGATTGTATACCATCCCGAAACGGACTTTCTTTACCGGTACAGCTATAACGGCACAGCCTTTACTCTGGACACCAGAGAATTTCGGCAGATTTTGGGAGATGTTCCCTTTAACACACCAGAGGTATCCGAATATATCAGAGAATATCTGACAGAGAATAAACTGGAAACTGACGGCGGCGCCTTTTACTGAGGAGCGCCTTTAGAACAGCACAGCCCTTCCCCCTCTTTGGGATGGAGCGGCTGCTGAAGCTGTAGATTTGGAGGATTACATGAAAAGTCTTGAAGAATTAAGAGCTATCCGTGAACGGATGCAAAGCCAGGTAAGTATGCGGGCAGAAGATCATACCCATACCCGTGTTGTTGTCGGCATGGCTACCTGCGGAATTGCCAGCGGCGCAAGACCCGTTCTGACTGCCCTGTCCAATCTGGTTCAGGAAAAAGGTCTGACTGACCGTGTTTCCGTAACCCAGACCGGATGCATCGGATTATGCCAGTATGAGCCTATCGTGGAAGTTATGGAACCTGGAAAACCCAAGGTTACCTATATTAAAATGACCGCAGAAAAAGCTGCAGAGGTGGTAGAGCGCCACTTAATCGGCGGCCATATCGTAGAAAACTACACCCTGAATTCTGCAGATATCAAATAAGGAGGAGCGCCAATGTATCGTTCACATGTATTGGTCTGCGGCGGAACAGGATGTACTTCCTCCGGAAGCCAGCAGATTATGGAAGCCCTGAAAGAAGAGATTAAAAAAGCAGGCCTGGAAAACGAGGTTTCCGTTGTTCAGACCGGCTGTCACGGCCTGTGTGCACTGGGCCCAATTATGATTGTTTATCCGGATGCCAGCTTTTACTCCATGGTAAAGGTAGAGGATATTCCGGAAATTGTCCAGGAACATCTGTTGAAAGGCCGGGTTGTTACCCGTCTTCTGTATCAGGAGACCGTTACTCCTGCTGGTGTAAAGGCTTTGATTGATACAGATTTCTACAAAAAACAGCACCGCATTGCCCTGAGAAACTGCGGTATTATCAACCCGGAGGTTATTGAAGAATACATCGGTACCGGCGGCTATGCTGCTCTGGGTAAGGTTCTGACTGAAATGACTCCTGACGATGTCATCCAGTGTCTCTTAGATTCCGGTCTGCGGGGCCGTGGAGGCGGCGGATTCCCCACTGGCCTCAAATGGAAGTTGGCCAAGCAAAATGACGCTGATCAGAAGTATGTCTGCTGTAACGCCGATGAAGGTGATCCGGGCGCATTTATGGATCGTTCCATTCTGGAAGGAGATCCTCACGCTGTACTGGAGGCCATGGCTATTGCCGGTTACGCTATCGGAGCAAATCAGGGTTATATTTACGTTCGTGCCGAGTACCCCATTGCCGTTGAGCGTCTGAGAATTGCCATTAACCAGGCAAGAGAAATGGAGCTTTTAGGAAAAGACATTTTCGGCTCCGGCTTTGACTTTGATATTGATCTGCGTCTTGGCGCAGGCGCATTTGTCTGCGGTGAAGAGACTGCTTTGATGATGTCCATTGAAGGCAACCGCGGCGAGCCCAGACCCAGACCGCCCTTCCCGGCTCAGAAAGGTCTGTTTGGAAAACCGACCATCTTAAACAACGTAGAAACCTACGCCAATATCCCTCAGATTATCCTGAACGGACCGGAGTGGTTCTCCTCCATGGGTACAGAGAAATCAAAGGGAACAAAGGTATTTGCACTGGGCGGTAAGATTCACAATACCGGTCTGGTGGAAATCCCCATGGGTACCACCCTTCGCGAGGTTATCGAAGAGATCGGCGGCGGCATTCCCAACGGAAAGAAATTCAAGGCTGCCCAGACCGGCGGACCGTCCGGCGGATGTATCCCGGCAGAGCATTACGATATTCCCATTGACTATGACAACCTGATTTCCATCGGCTCCATGATGGGCTCCGGCGGACTGATTGTTATGGATGAAACAGACTGTATGGTTGATATCGCCAAGTTCTTCCTGGAGTTTACCGTAGAAGAATCCTGCGGCAAATGTACTCCCTGCCGTATCGGTACCAAACGTATGCTTGAGATCCTGACCAAGATTACCAAGGGCGAGGCTACCATGGAGGATCTGGATAAACTGGAACAGCTCTGCTATTATGTAAAAGAAAACTCTGCCTGTGGCCTGGGACAGACTGCCCCCAACCCGGTGCTTTCTACCCTGCGCTATTTCCGCGATGAGTATGAAGCTCACATCAAAGAAAAACGGTGTCCGGCAGGCGTATGTAAAGCCCTTCTCTCCTACCACATTGATCCGGATAAGTGCCGTGGATGTACTCTGTGCGCCCGCACCTGTCCCAACAACGCCATCATCGGCTCTGTACGGAACCCGCATGTAATCGACACCGACAAGTGTATCAAGTGCGGCGCCTGCATGGAGAAATGTAAATTCGGCGCTATCTACAAAAAGTAATGGAGGAGAATGGATATGGAGAATATTACAATTAAAATTAACGGCATTGAAGTAAGTGCTCCAAAAGGCTCCACCATCCTGGAAGCAGCCCGTCTGGCTCACATTGAAATTCCTACTCTCTGCTTTTTAAAGGATATCAATGAGATCGGCGCCTGCCGTATGTGTGTAGTGGAGGTTAAGGGAGCAAAAAGCCTGGTTGTAGCCTGTGTATACCCCATCAATGCGGGTATGGAGGTATGGACCAACACCCCGAAGGTACTGGAATCCCGCAAGAAAACCCTTCAGCTTCTGCTTTCCAACCATAATCGCAGCTGTCTGTCCTGCGTCCGCAGCGGAAACTGTGAGCTGCAGCAGATGGCAAAAGAACTGGGCGTAGAAGACGAGGGATATTATGACGGCGAGCATACTCCGTCCTGTATTGATGACAGCGCGGTTCATATGATTCGTGACAACAGCAAGTGTATCCTTTGCCGTCGCTGTATTGCTGTCTGTGAAAAGGTACAGAATATCGGCGTAATCGGCGCAAACGAAAGAGGCTTTGCCACCTTCGTCGGCTCTGCCTTCAATATGGGACTGGGCGAAACCAGCTGTGTATCCTGTGGACAGTGTATCGCTGTCTGTCCTACCGGTGCCCTTCAGGAAAAATCTCAGGTTGATGAGGTTCTTGCAGCGATTGCAGATCCTTCCAAACATGTGATTGTTCAGACCGCTCCCGCTGTGCGGGCTGCTTTGGGTGAAGAATTTGGCTATCCCATCGGAACCAACACAGAAGGAAAGATGGCTGCCGCCCTGAGAAGAATCGGTTTTGATAAAGTATTTGACACCAACTTCAGCGCAGACTTAACCATCATGGAAGAAGCCCATGAATTCCTGGATCGGGTACAGAACGGCGGTAAGCTGCCTCTGATTACCTCCTGTTCTCCGGGCTGGATTAAATACTGTGAACACTATTATCCAGATATGACTGAGAATCTGTCCTCCTGCAAATCTCCGCAGCAGATGTTCGGCGCAATTGCCAAATCCTACTACGCAGAGAAGCAGGGACTGGATCCCAAGGATATTGTATCTGTTTCCATCATGCCCTGTACTGCAAAGAAATTTGAAGTACAGCGCCCGGACGAGGCAGCCAATGGCGTACCGGATGTAGACTACTCCCTGACAACCAGAGAGCTGGCCCGCATGATCCGCAAGGTAGGCATCCGCTTCCGCGATCTGCCGGACGAGGGCTTTGATGCACCTCTGGGACTGGGTACCGGCGCAGCTGTTATCTTCGGAGCCACAGGCGGCGTTATGGAAGCAGCTCTGCGTACTGCAGTAGAAACCCTGACTGGTGAAGAGCTCCAGAGCCTTGATTTCACAGAAGTCCGCGGTATGGAAGGCATCAAGGAGGCTACCTACCCAGTTGCCGGCATGGATGTAAAGGTTGCCGTTGCTTCCGGTCTTGGCAATGCGAAAAAGCTTCTTGATAAAGTAAAATCCGGCGAGGCAGAGTATCACTTTATCGAGATTATGGGCTGCCCCGGCGGCTGCATCAATGGCGGCGGACAGCCCCAGCAGCCTGGATATGTGCGCAATACCGTAGATATCCGCGCTCTGCGCGCCCAGGTACTCTACGATTCCGATAAGAATAATCCGATTCGGAAATCCCATGAGAACCCGGCCATCAAGGAACTGTATGCAACCTACTTAGGCGAACCGGGAAGTGAAAAGGCTCACCACCTGCTGCACACAACCTACATTAAGAGAAAAATAAACGAAATCTAAGCTACTTTATTTTATTTCTGTCATAGACAAAAAGAGGGTGTTGCAAAATATGGTAATCCTACTGGATATAGCATTTTTCTTGTTATGCAAACTGCCATATCTGGAGTGAAAAACCTGTTTTGCGACCCCCGCTTCCTTTTATATGGATCTTCTGAGTGCTCTATGTTTGGATTAGATACGTCATTTCCTCATCGCATACTCCATTCCTACCTCTCTTTGATCTTACTATCGCTTCATCCAATTTTTAGAGAGGCTTTCCTATAATAAACTATTCCACCATAATCCCTAATCCATATTTTTTATTTTAGGGCGCAATACTCAAGAAAGTATTACTTAGTACAAACTCACGCAAATAGTTTTTCATTAAATCACTTTTTCACTATAACGCAACTATCTCTATCATGTAAAAAAATATATCTTGGCACATTACTGCACTGGATCGCAGCAACGGCTGCGCCAGCAGCTATTTTTCTCTTCCACCCCATGGCGATCCTCGCGGAACGTTTTTGTATCATAGCCCGCCGCGTTTCTCTGCCACATAAAAACTGCCGCCGAGGATAACCAGACATCCCCGGCAGCAGCCATTATTTTTTCAGAAACTATTCCATTAAAAAGAATCCATTATTCTCCTCTGTGCATATGCAGATCGTCCAGACCCTTTTCCTTCAGGTTTGCAAATACCTCTCTTCCGTCTGCCTGTCCAATCAACAGATCACGAGCCTTCTTTGCCTCCTGCTCGGTTTTGTGCTTGCTGGGGCCTCCTACACAGCCGCCTACGCATGCCATTCCTTCTACAAAGTCAGCAGGCAGTTTGCCTACCTTCATCAAAAGCAAAGCCTTCTTACACTCTGCAGCACCGTTGCACTTCATAACATTCGGCTCAATACCTGCATTCATTTCCTTGAAGCACTGTACTACTGCATTGGTAACACCGCCGGAATTTCCGAAACGTTTTCCGAATACAGAGCTGTCCTGATAGGTATTCTCCTCCGGTTCCAGTTCTACGCCCTTTGCACGCATCATCGCACGGATTTCGCCAAAGGTCATCGCATAGTCTGCATTATCTTTAATATTCAGATCCAGTGTCTCACTCTTCTTTGCAATACACGGCCCGATAAATACTGTAATAGTCTCCGGATTCTCTCTCTTCAGCATACGGGATATTGCACACATAGGAGATACGGTTGTGGACATATTATCCAGAAGCTGCGGGAAATGCTGCTTGATCATATTAACAAATGCAGGACAACAGGATGTGGTCAGCTTCTTGCCTTCCTTATATGCTTCATTCCACTCCATTGCCTCAAAGGCTGCTGTCAGGTCTCCGCCTAAGCCAACCTCGATCATATCAGCAAAACCAACCTTCTTCAGAGCGGTTCTCCAGCTGGCCATAGTAATATCTGCGCCAAACTGTCCCTCTGTTGCAGGAGCAACCATAGCAACTACCCGTTTTCCAGCCTTGATCATCTTAATTACATCCACCATAAAGGTTTTTGTTCCGATTGCACCGAAGGGGCAGCTGTGAATGCAGGCGCCGCACTGAATACATTTTTTCTCATCAATTATGCAGATGCCGTTCTCATCATAGGTAATCGCATCTACTGGACATACCTTCTTACAGGGACGCTCCAGATGTGCAATTGCATTGTAAGGACAGGCATTGGCACACATACCGCACTCTTTACATTTGTTGGGATCAATATGAGCTCTTGTCTCAGTCATGGTAATAGCACCGAATTTACAGGAATTCTGGCATGCCTTACCCATACATTTCCGGCAGTTATCGGTTACAGTATAGGAAGCAATGGGACACTCCTCACAGGCTGCGCCAATAACCTGAACCACATTGCGGGTATCCTTACCGCTAGTAGGACACATTCCCTCTGCCAGGCGCACTCTCTGACGGATGATCTCTCTCTCCTTGTAAATACAGCACCGGAACTGAGCCTGCGGTCCCGGGATCATCTGATAGGGAATCTCTTCCCGTTTCTCCTCCAGCTCACCCTCCCAGGCCAGCTTTGCTACCTCGTAAAGTACGTCGTGCTTTAAGCGTAAAATTGTTGCGTCATTTGTTACCATGATTTTTCCTCCTCATATACTCCTAATAGTAAGTAACTGTAACTTTTTTTCCCATTTCCTCTGTTACATGCTTTAGCTGCTCCACCAGATTCTGGCGAATACCCAAATCAAAGGGCAGTCCCGGATTCTGGTAGGCACTGTTCATAGCTTTTCCCACATAGAGATGAAGCTCGGTACAGTCTTCAATCAACATCTTTGCCACCATGGATGCGCCGTTCGGTTTATCCAGCTCCAGGAAAAATTCCTCTGTTACGGCTTCTTTTTTTGAATAGCGCCGCAGAAGCTGAATCACACGGTTTAAGGTCAGTACACCCTCTGTCACCAGATCCATTCCTTTCATATAGGCAATGGGCGGGATATCCGGGTCTACATAGTCCATGGATACGTCAAGAGGCCTGTTCAGCACCCTTGACACAATGGTCGCGCTGGTTCCGCCGCAGACTACATATCTGGTAGATTCATCACCACTCATAAAGTCTGCGACCATTGCCTCATCCTGAGCAGGATCCCTTGCAGGGCCTGTCATCAGGTGAACCGGTTTTGCATTGATAATCCGCATACAGGCTACTGTTGTGTCATCACCAGGCCGGTACTGATACAGCTCATCACATGCCTGGCAGATTGCAGAAGCCAGCCGGACAGCTGAAACTGTCAGTCCATACTGTTTCACAGCATAGGCTGCAATATCCTCCCACAGCCATCCAAAATTCAGCAGCTGTCCTACCCCCGCATGAACGGTACCGTCGCTCATCAGAATCAAGGCATCCCCCTTCTGAACCTTAAAACGGTATTCGTTAATCTTCTTTCCCTCTACCTCCCGGATATTCTCCGGAATTGGAATCAGCTTTCCATTGCGGATAAAAATACAGCTGGGATTATCAAACTCCACCAGGTAGGCATCTCCGCTGTGGAATACCTGCAGAATACTGAAGGTAGCATAAGCCACCTGCCGTACCTGACAGATCGGCAACGTCTGCACAATGGTCTCCACACACTCCTCCAGAGTCGCGCCGTTTAAAAACATGGTTCCCAGAATTTTGGAAGTCAGAGTAGCCAGAATATTGGCCTTTACACCGCTTCCCATTCCGTCTGCCAGAATCAGAATATTGGAATCCTCCGTCTGCAGCATTTCCACCTTATCGCCGCAGAGCACCTCTGAAAACTTGTTCAGGCTTTTATACGCAACGTCTACGGTAATCTCCATCTACCTACCTCCGTTATCGCTGCCGTCCTCTAACAGACTCCTGCAGAGCGTTGTCAGGGTTGTCTTTGTCTCAGCTGTAGTTTCTCCCAGAAGACCTGCGATCTCCTGGGCAACCATCATCTGCTTATGAATAACCTTCTGGGCCAAATCAATGGTATCCAGCTTTTTCTCATAATCCAGGCGAGCCTGCTCTTCCTCTTTCGTAATGTCGATAAAGGTGGCCAGAACCACGTTTTCCTTTTCTATGTATACAATATTCTGAAGGGTATCCAATTTTAAATCCGGATAGCTGACCTTTTTTCCATGAATATTCTGATGGGTATCAAATACCCACTGGAAGTCCACCGGATCAATAAACTCGTACAGATACATTTTCAATGCCTCTGACCGGGTTTTGCCGAAATACTTCTCTCCAACAGCAGAATATTCCATAATCTTCATGTTCTCATCTACAATGAGCACCACATTGGGCGAAGTTTCCATAACCAGATTGGCAAAGGACTCCGACTTCTCATACATAAACGGAATACACATGTTCAGCTCCGCCTTCCGCTGGAATACTGCAATCGCCTTTTCCCGGCAGGTCGGATATCCGCAGGCTCCGCAGTTTAACTCATCCTCCGGATAAAGCTTTCCTGTCATCGCCAGAATCTGCTGAATCTCCTCATTGGTTGGAACCGGCTCTTTCGGTGAATGATCGGAAAATACCTTCCGCAGAGAAATTTCCTCCAAAACCGGTCCTGTCTCCTCACATGGTACAGGCTCTCTTTGAATGGCGTCCTCCATATCCAGCTTCACCTTAAACCGGGAAACTGGACTGTTGGTCACAGTAGGTCCCTGAATACAGCCGCCGTAACACATATTCATTTCGATGAAGCAGCCTTTAATCTCGCCCCGTACCAGACTTTCGCACAGCTCCATACAATGGGTTTCCCCGTGAACATAAAACTTACGGTAATGATCCACCGTCTTCTCTGTTGCCAGAACAGAATTCACCACACCGCTGGATACAGGATACAGGCGGTTTACTCTGGGATTCATAGCTGTAAACGGCATATCCTCACAATCCTCAATCACAATATCCTCGTCTTCCAGCCAGCGATTCATATCATTAAAATTCAGCACCGCGTCAATATATCCGCTGTGACGGGCATCCTGAGCCTCTTTCTTCTTGGCAATACAGGGCCCTAAAAATACCACCTTAATGTCCGTTCCCAGATGCTTTTTCAGCATCATGCCGTGGGCTATCATTGGCGATACTACTGGAGCCATCCACGGAGTCAGCTGCGGATAATATTTTTCAATCAGATCATTGACGCTGGGGCAGCAGGTAGTAATAATATTTTCCATAGTGCCCTCTTCCAAAAGTCTGGCATACTCGGCTGTCACCAGAGCCGCACCCTCGGAAGTCTCACGCACATCTGCAAAGCCCAGCCGTAAAAGAGCGGACCGAACCTGGCCGATGGTCTTGTATTTCAAAAGGCCCATATAAGCAGGTGCAATGGAAACAATTACCTTTTCTCCTCTTCGGAGCATCCCCTTTACCAGTTCCAGATCACTGACCAGAGTCTTGGCTGACTGAGGACAAATCTGAAGACAGCGTCCGCACAGAATACAGTTTTCCGGTATAATCTCCGCACGGCCGTCCTTTACCATAATGGCTTTCACTTCACAGTAGCGCACACACTTGTAGCAATGCCGGCACTTGGTGGCCTTGAAGTCAATAATCGCCATATTTACAGCCTCCCGAGAATCTCTTTTTCAAAGAACTCCTTTGTAGTTTCCGGAGATAAGGAGTACAGGGTTCCATCAACGGTCACACAAACTCCATTCACGCAGTTTCCAGTACAGAATGCACCGTTTAAATCTACTTTATCCGATACTCCATGTTCTTTTACCAGCTGCTGCAGCTGCTGGATAATTTCTCTGGAACCTTTCAAGTGACATGCGCTTCCAATACAAATTGTAACTCTCATAGCTTATCCCTCCATAATGATAAATAGTAACGTAACGATATGTAAAACCCCTCTGTCCAAATTTCTGTCACAGTTACCCTTATTATCTCATATTGACATATTTTTATCAATTAGTTTTTTGCACAAATCCTTGTTTTTTATGGTATACAAAGCAGCTTTTGTGCTATAATGTCTTTGTTCGTGCTAACCTGTAAGACTGAAATCCATAAATCAGCTCTGACGGAGAAGACGGAATACAACAAAACACGCTTCTAAAGATACACGAACAGAAAGCGAGGATAACTATGATGAAAAAAACCTGGTCTGCAGCAATGGCCGCACTTATGATCGGCTCTCTTTTAAGCGGATGCTCCGGCAGCAAGACAGCCGCTCCATCCACCACAGCCGCTTCCTCTGAAGCAGCCACAGAAGCAGAAACCACCATTGAGGCTTTTACGGAAGAAGAAACGGAAAACAGCCAGACAGCAGCAGAAACTCCTGGAGAGGGAGAAGGCGCTGCAGAAAGCTCTGCCGCCCAGCCGGTAGACTCTGATGTTATTGTCCGTATCGGCTCCTTAAAGGGACCTACCTCCATGGGGCTGGTAGAGCTGATGGACAAGGCAGAAAAAAATGAGGCTCTGTGCAATTATGAATTTACTATGGTAACAGCGGCAGATGAGCTTCTTGGAAAAATGGTAAGCGGCGATCTGGACATTGCCCTGGTTCCCGCCAACGTAGCTTCTGTTCTCTACAATAAAACTCAGGGCGGTATCTCCGTTCTTGACATCAACACTCTGGGTGTACTGGACATTGTAGCATCGGATTCTTCTATCCAGTCCATTGCCGATTTAAAAGGCAAAACCCTTTATCTGACTGGAAAAGGAACCAGTCCGGACTATGTCATCCGCTATCTGCTGAGTGAAAACGGGCTGAGCGAAAGCGATGTAACCCTGGAATACAAATCAGAACCGACTGAGGTTGCCGCTGTATTAAAAGAGCAGCCGGATGCCATCGGTCTGCTGCCCCAGCCCTTTGTCACTGCAGCCTGTGCTCAGAATGAAAAACTGAGTATTGTGCTGGATCTGACCAAGGAGTGGGAAGCCCTTCAGGGAGAAGGCGGAAGTCGTCTGGTAACAGGAGTAACCGTTGTCCGCAACGAATTCCTCAAAGAAAATCCGCCTGTTATTGACACCTTCCTGACAGAGCACGCTGCTTCCGCTGCCTTTGCCAACGAAAAGCCGGAGGAAGCCTCCCAGCTGATTGCCGCAGCCGGAATCATCGAAAAGGCTCCTGTGGCCCAGAAGGCGCTGCCTTACTGCAACATTGTCTGCCTGACCGGCGAAGAAATGAAGTCTGCCTTAAGCGGATATCTGCAGGTACTCTTTGATCAGGACGCCAAATCTGTCGGCGGAAAACTTCCTGGAGATGAGTTCTACTACATCCAGTAATACAAAAGGGGAGCAGCTATGAAAAACCGGATATCACCTCACAGAATTTTTGTAATTCTGTTCTGGATCGCCCTCTGGCAGCTTGCCGGCATGGTCATCCAGAACGACATTATTTTTGCAGGGCCGGCGGACGTAGTCCGCTCCCTTTCTCTTTTGCTTCCCTCTGCCGAATTCTGGATCTCCATCATCCACTCCTTCGGAAAAATCACCCTGGGTTTTGCAGCCGCCTTTATCGCCGGAATCCTTCTTGGAAGTCTTGCCTTCCGTTTTCACCTGCTTCGGGAACTGCTAGAGCCTTTAATGCTTCTGGCCAAATCCATTCCTGTGGCCTCCTTTGTCATTCTGGCCCTCATCTGGATTGGCTCCTCCGGTCTTTCTGTGTTCATTTCCTTCCTGGTCGTATTTCCCATTCTCTATGTAAATACCATTGCCGGACTGGAAAGCACGGATCTTAGACTCAAGGAGATGGCTCTTGTATTCCATGTCTCCCTGCCCCGTCGCATTCGTTTTATTTACCTGCCGGCTCTGATGCCATACCTGATCAGCAGCTGCAAAATTGCCTTGGGAATGAGCTGGAAATCAGGAATTGCCGCTGAAGTTATCGGCGTTCCTTCTCATACTATCGGAGAAAATCTTTACATGGCAAAAATCTATCTGGCCACACCGGATGTTTTTGCCTGGACCATTGTAATTATTCTGGTCAGCGCCTTATTCGAAAAGTTCTTTCTGTGGCTCATCACATGGATAAAGCAGAAAAATGAACAGTATCAGCCCAAAACCAGCCTGCGGCGTGCTTCTGCTTTACAGAACGAAGATTCCGGCGAAGAAAATGTCCTTTCTTCCGGCTCAAAATCTTCTCCGTCAGCTCCCGCATCTGTCTCCGGACTGTATAAGGCCTATGGGGAGCTTCCTGTTTTAAAGCATCTGGATCTCTCCTTTGCCCCTGTCGGAGTCTACTGTCTGATGGCTCCCTCCGGCGCCGGAAAAACCACGCTTCTTCGTATTCTGCTGGGTCTGGAAAAACCAGACAGCGGACAGGTGCAGATGCCCAGCCCCGTCACCGCAGTCTTCCAGGAAAACCGCCTCTGCGACGCCTTTTCTCCACTGGATAATGTGCTGATGGCCGCCGGGAAAAGCCTTGACCGTCAAACTGCCTATTCTGAGCTGTGCCGCCTCCTTCCGGAAGAGGCCATACTCCGCCCCTCTTCTACCTTAAGCGGAGGCATGAAACGGCGTGCAGCCATCGCAAGGGCCCTTTTGGCTCCCTCCCAGGCCATTATTATGGACGAGCCCTTTACCGGCCTGGACGAAGAGACAAAACAGACTGTCATCGACTATGTAAAGAAAAAAACAGCCGGAAAGCTTTTGCTGATAACCACCCATCAAGAGGAAGAAGCAGCAGCGCTGGGCGGCCAAATTGTAAGGATTTAAGGTTTGCAGGAGGTCATTTCCATGAAAATACTAAATTTTGGTTCCTTAAATATTGATAAGGTTTATCAGGTAAAAGATTTTGTCCGCCCCGGAGAAACCATTTCCTCAAAAAAACTGGATTTCTTCTGCGGCGGAAAGGGTCTGAATCAGTCCATTGCCATTTCGCGGGCAGGCGCCCCGGTCTACCATGCAGGATGTATCGGATATGACGGAGATATGCTTTCTGATGCATTGACTGCCAGCCACATTCACACGGAATATCTGAGAAAGCTGGAGATTCCTACCGGTCATGCTGTAATCCAGGTATCTGATACCGGACAAAACTGTATTCTTCTTTTTGGAGGCGCTAATCAGGCAATTACTTCAGAGCAGATCCGTGAAACGCTTTCTCATTTTTCAGCCGGAGATATTCTTCTGCTGCAGAATGAAATTAATCATCTTGCTATACTGATTGAACAGGCCTTTGAAAAAGGAATGCAGATTTACCTGAATCCCTCCCCTGTTACAGAGCAGCTAAAGGAAATATCCCTGGATAAGATTTCATGTTTGATTTTAAATGAGATCGAGGCTGCAGACCTCTGTGCCGCTGAATGGAAAAAACAAAAGCAAGCAGGAACTTCTCTTCCCGAATCCCCTGAAGAATGTGCCAGAGCCCTTCACAGCCTCCACCCCGGACTTCAAATTCTTCTGACCATGGGGACCAAAGGAAGCATCTTCCTGTCCAGGCAAAAGTTCCACTTCCAGGAAGCCTTCCCGGTAAATGCTGTTGACACTACTGCAGCCGGCGATACTTTTACCGGATACTTCATTGCAGCTGTTTCCAGAGACGAAACTGTGGAGGCAGCCATGGAGGAAGCAGCAAAGGCATCCGCTATTGCTGTAACACGGGCAGGCGCCTCTGCGTCCATTCCGCTCCGGGAAGAGGTTCTTGCATGGAAATAACAATAACCGTGCCTTCTCTGTCCATCCAGGCCCACAGGAAGCTTCTGCGGCATATTTCCATGTTTCATCCATACAGCATCTGAACATCGTTTTCGCGCTGGCGGAAGGATCCTGCATTTTCCCGTTGCAGGATCCTTCCGCCAGCATAATAAAAAGCCGATTTTCCAGCTCAGGAAGAATATCACAGGGCCCGCGGTTTTTCCTGCTTTTTTCGCAGTTTTTCAACTTTTTTCACTTTTTTAAATTTTTTTAAATTTTCTATTGACATTTCTCGGAATCAATGATAGTATATAGAAGTCGCTTCGAGGCGTGGCTCAGTTTGGTAGAGCGCTGCGTTCGGGACGCAGAGGTCGCAAGTTCGAATCTTGTCGCCTCGATTTCGGCCTCATGGTCAAGCGGTCAAGACGACGCCCTCTCACGGCGTAAACCCGGGTTCGATTCCCGGTGAGGTCATAAAAAGGTCAGGAGATACTTCCTGACCTTTTTGCTTGGATAATTGCATCTTCCATCACTTAGAAGGGGATATATCCGGAAAGCACGCTTATGTTTTCCAGATATATCCCCTCGCTTCATATTTAGCCTGTAAACTCATTTTTCCCTTTTTCCATAATAATTATGTCTCCAGCAGAAAATAGCTGAAGAACGGCATTTCCGGCACGCACAGCATATGCACTGATAAAATGACCGATTCTATCTGCAGGTGTCTAATCTCGTAAACTTTTTATAATATGAAACCATTATTTTGCATAACAAGAAAGAAGCTCCCCGCGAGTTTCTCCATCTGCGGCGGGGGCGCTTCTGCGACAAAATTCTCTGCCGCCGCATGGCGATCCTCGCGGAACATCTTTAGTTCATATGACGTAATTTCCTAGAACTAAAAAGAGCCTGTAAAATCATCGATTCTACAAGCTCTTTCCAGATTTCCAGCTGGGCTAGTTGGATTCGAACCAACGTAATGCAGGAGTCAAAGTCCTGTGCCTTACCGCTTGGCGATAGCCCAATAATAAAATAAACATAATTGGAAATGCGATATACATTGTACCTTATAACAGCAAAAAAATCAAGGGATTTTCCATGCGGGCGACAGGACTTGAACCTGCACGGTCACCCGCCAGCTCCTAAGGCTGGTGCGTCTGCCATTCCGCCACGCCCGCATTTTTAAAGATAGGTAAAAAAAAATTCCCGAAGGAATTTTGAGGGTGGATAAAGGGATTCGAACCCTTGGCCTCCAGAGCCACAATCTGGCGCGCTAACCAGCTGCGCTATACCCACCATAATTATAAAACTTTTTCCTTATATTCAAGGAAATGAGCCTGAAGGGATTCGAACCCCCGACCCACGGCTTAGAAGGCCGTTGCTCTATCCAGCTGAGCTACAGACTCACGGTAATTATCATTACCAAAGCGGGTGATGGGAATCGAACCCACGTATCCAGCTTGGAAGGCTGGTGTTCTACCATTGAACTACACCCGCGTAATAAAATTTTGTTCACTCCCAATGGGATAGACATCGGGGTGACAGGATTCGAACCTGCGACTTCCTGGTCCCAAACCAGGCGCTCTAGCCAAGCTGAGCCACACCCCGGATCTCTGAAAACCTTTTGCTTGTGTTGCTTTCGTGTTTTGTGTTCATCAGCAACGCGAGTATCATTATATAATAGCTTTTTACATTTGTCAACTATATTTTCAAATTTTTTTTAAAACTTTTTTCACCTCATTTTTCCAGGTTCCAGTCCTCTGTTTTTGGCTTTTCCAAAAGTCAGAAGAGGAGCTTTTTCTCAGCTCCCCCTCCACAGCTTCTTCAGAATTTCTGAAAAGAATCTTGCCCTGCAGCTTTTCTGATATCCTTTTCATTTTCAGTCCAGATAGCAGGTGTGATATGACGGCGTTCCATCTTTATCCAGCTCCATAATCATATAGGAAGGCCTGTGGCCTTCCTGGCGGGGATAGGACAGGCTTCCTGGATTAAGAATGGTTACTTTTCCTCCCTGCTCTAAATAAGGCCTGTGAGTGTGACCATACATGGCAATATCACAGCCACGTTCTATAGCCTCCTCCCGGAGTCCTTCCACCCCCAGAGAAACATTGTAATAATGACCATGAGTCAGCAAAATCCGATGGTTTCCCAGCTCCAGCTCAATTTCCCTCTCCAGAACAGAGAAAAAATCATTGTTTCCTTTTACCATTTCCAGCTGACAGTCTTTATCTACCCAATCCTCAATCAAATATTCGCTGCCCTCAGCATCTCCCAAATGAATCAGCATATCAAAAGGGGCTTCCTCTTCGATGATCCGCTCCAGGTTATCATCTTTCCTGTGCGTATCGCTTACAATCAGTACTTTCATCAGAATTCCTCCTCCAGAACCTTCTTCAGCTGGGCTTTCATAGCCTCCAGGGCTTTTCCTCTATGGCTGATTTTATTTTTTTCTTCTATTGTCAGCTCTGCAGAGGTTTTCCCAAATTCCGGAAGGTAGAGAATCGGGTCATAACCAAATCCGCCGTTTCCTGCCGGCTTCTCAGCAATAAGCCCTTCCATAGCGGCTTCTGTATGCAGTACCCTTCCATCTGGAAGCACTGCTGCAATATTACAGACAAAACGGGCCGAGCGCTGCTCCCCCTCTGCGCCTGCCAGACGATCAATAATATTCTGATTTTTAATATCGTAGGAGGTATCCTCACCAAGATAACGGGCGGAATAAATTCCAGGCTCTCCGCCAATATAATCCACCACAAGGCCGGAATCATCCGCCAGAACAATATCTCCTGTACAGGCCCATACAGCTCGCGCCTTGATTTCTGCATTCTCTCCGAAGGTTACGCCATTTTCCACAATCTCCGGATCTGCCTGTGCCTCTTTCATTGAGAGTACAGGACATCCCAAATCCTCCAGTATCAGTCGGATTTCCTTCATCTTCCCGGCATTGCCGGTAGCAAATATAATTCTGTGTTTCATCATTTCTCACCTGCTTTTCTGTGATGTATAGTAACAGTTCAGCCTTGCGGGGATTCGGTCAGAAAACCTTGTTGAAAGCTTACTTTCATAAGAATTTTTCTGACCAAATCCACATAAGGCAAACGCCTAAAGCTTCTTGTCCGCTGTAAGCGGGCAAGAAGATGCAAGGCTGAACTGTTACGATGTATAAGCCTTCAAGCACAAATTGCACGCCTGGGTCTCTTCAGCCCGTTCCCACTGTTTTCCATCAGGGCTGAGATATCCCTCACCATCTGTCAGATCAATCCGGCATTTATCGTCTCCTGCATCGTATTCGACAGCAACCGGATGAACCGCCCCTGGCGTTGTTATTTTTATCATAATTCCAAATCGTTCCCCTGGTTTCAGCGTCTCTGGCTTCTTCAGGGGAATTGTATAATATCCGGCATATTCCAGATGCCCGGATGCATATTTTTCTCTCTGCTGAAAACAGGAATCCTTCAAAAGCTCCGGCTCCTCTGGAACATCCCTTACCAGATAAATCTCATAGTCACTGTTTTTATCAGTAGCATAAAATCCGGCTGCCTCCAGAGCTTCCTCGCTTCCGGCTGTATATACATTAACAGCCCAGGCTGTTTCCGCGCCATACCCGGCCTGTCCTACCCAGCCGCACAAATCACTCTGATAAATCTTGTCGTAGTTATCAGCATTCTCTGTCTTTTTGTACTGAATCGCCGTTTTTCCCAAATTGGCGTCATAATAAGATACATAAAAAAATCCATCTAAGCCAAATCCAGTTCCCCAACTGTTTTCACAAAGAAATGCCCCATCACCAGGAACCTCTGACGTAAAATTTTCCGCCGGATAATGATCATCCCAGCCAATAATCACAATATCGTGATTCGCTGTCTTTTCTTCCAGACAGCAGTATGCGCCGGTTTCTCTGTTATAGTATCCAGAAAGGCTGTCCCTGCCTTGAAGACTGGTATACAGGGCACTCTGCACTCCTCCGCTCTCGTATACCGCCTGTTTGATTGCCTGACGATCTCCCGGAGGAAGCAGCCGGATTTCCTGAACATGCTTTGCCGGCTTCAGTCCCCGGGGAGATATTCCGTCCCCGTAGGGATCCTCTGTTTCTAAAACAGGTCCCTGCCAGGAAAGAAGATAGGCCATGGACATAATATAGTCTCCGCCAGACTCCTGCCCCAGATTAAAGTTGGGATTCTTTGACATGTGATCTTCGGAAAAATCAAATATTTCATCCGGAAGCAGACTGTTTTCCAGCGACTGAAGGGATGCAAAAGCCCAACAGGTTCCAAGCTCTCCCTGATCCTCTACCGGTGCTGCCCGCCCCATTTCTCTGGCATCATAGCGTTCTGGAAGCATTTCATCCTCTGAGCTGTTATTTTTCTTTTTCTCGGGTTTTTCGTCCTGTTCCGGTCTGCTTTGCTCCTTCCCTGCATTTCCGCCTTTTACAGCCTTTTCTGAGCCTTCTGACGGCATTTTCTCTGTCTTCTCACGCCGGTTTTCTCCGCTGGCTGGCTCTCCTGCCTTTCCACCCCGGTTTTCTCCGCTGGCCGGCTCTCCTGCCTTCTCGCCCCGGTTTTCTCCGCTGGCCGGCAAACTTTTCTCCCATCCGGAACGTATTTCCAACCTGCCTCCTGAACAGCCGCCTGTCCAGGCCCCAGCCAAAAGAGCTGCGGCTGCAAGGGCTGCCATCCGTCCAAATCGGAAATGTTTTTTCTCACCCTCCGAATCGCTCACCTTCAGCGCCTCAGACTTCCTTTTTCTCATCATCCATTTTCCGTTTCGGAGGCTTTGGCCCCAGGAACTGATAATAATAGGTTTTCATCATACCATTATAAATTTTTCTGTTTCGATCTGCCTTTCGTCCCATATATTTCTCCACATCTTCATAAGATGTAATCAAAAATGCAGACCAGGAATCCAGAGCTGCAAACCGCTCGCCTAACTGCGTATAAAGTGCCGGAAGATTTTTCTTTTCCTCAATCCGCTCGCCGTAAGGCGGGTTTGTAACCAGAAATCCGTACTTTTTTGGATGACTGAGCTGACCTACAGGGCGCTGCTGAAAATGAATCATGTGACCTACTCCCGCCAGCTCTGCATTCGCTCTTGCTGCTTTGATAATATCGCCGTCAATATCGTAGCCCTGAATATCCACCTGAACCGTATCATCTACCAGTTCCTGAGCCTCATCCATTGCCTCATACCAGCACTTTCTTGGAATCACCTGCTTCCAGTCTTCAGAAAGGAAGGAACGGTTCATTCCCGGCGCCATATTAGCCGCTATCATAGCTGCCTCAATGGGGAAGGTTCCGCTTCCGCAGAAGGGATCCACAAATATCCGATCCTTCCGCCACGGAGTCAGCATAATCAAAGCAGCTGCCAGTGTTTCCTCAATCGGCGCTTTACTGGTCAGCTTCCGGTATCCTCTCTTATGAAGAGAGTCCCCGGTAGTATCCAGCGCCACTGTCACAATATCCTTATACAGAGAAACCCGCACCGGATAGCTGGCTCCTGTCTCTGGAATCAGCTCTGCCCCATATGCCTTCTTCATCCGCTCTACCATAGCTTTTTTCATAATAGACTGAATATCTGAAGGACTGAATAATTTACTTTTAATAGAATTGGCCTTTTTCACCCAGAATTTTCCATCCAGAGGAATAAAATCCTCCCATGGCAAAGCCTTTGTTCCCTGAAACAGTTCTTCAAAAGTCACTGCCCGGAAGCTTCCTACCTTCAGCAGAATCCGTTCCGTAGTTCTCAGAAAAATATTGGCGCGGCAGATAGCCTCTGCATCTCCGTAGAACGTCACCTTGCCGTCCTCTACCCTTGCAATCTCATATCCCAGATCCAGAATTTCTTTTTTCAGAACTGCCTCCAGCCCGAAATGGCAGGGGGCAATCAGCTCGTATACTTTTGTCGCCATATTTTATACCGTCTCTTCCGGCTTTCCGTCCAGCCGAATCTCCTTCACTGTATTTCCTTCAAAATCCAGAATCCGGAAAGAAGTCTCCTCCAGAATTCCGTAGGTTGCCGGATTTCCTCCCTTGGGAATGGAAACGGAACCGGGATTTAAAATATAATTTTCCCCCACTTTCTCTGCTTTCAGAAGATGGGTGTGACCATGAACAAGAATATCTCCGGCCTTTAACGGCGGCATATGATCCTGGTGGAACACATGACCGTGCGTTGCAAAAAAGGTCAGACCGTTCAAAACAAGCACAGCATAATCTGCCAGAACCGGAAAATCCAAAACCATCTGATCCACCTCTGCCTCACAGTTTCCTCTGACAGCCAGAAGCTCCTGCTTCATGGGATTAAGCATGGAAATTACTTCCTTTGGAGCATACTCCCTGGGCAAATCATTTCTGGGGCCGTGATACAAAATATCTCCCAGAAGAATCAAGCGCTCTGCGCCGGACTGGCGGTAAGCCTCCAAAAGCTTTCTGCAGTAGTATGCAGAACCGTGAATGTCTGATGCAAACATATATTTCATAGCTGCTGTCTCCTCTTATCTTCTGCCTTTTGGGGCAATTTTCATGGGGCGCTGCCCCAAACCCTTTCAGGCTTTTTTACAGTTATAACTGTTATCTGCAACTGTTCAGGACGGGCCATCTTCTTGTCCGGCAAAGCCGAACAAGAAGCATCGGAGATTCCTCCGATGTGAGAACTGGCGGCAAAATCCGCTTACAAGCAAGCTTGACACGGTTTTTTCTGCCAGATCTCCCGCCGTCCTGAATGGTTACTGTTATTTTATAGCCTGGATATAGGGTTGTCAACGAGTTCGCACCATATATTTTCCCCGGTAAGCTAAAATGCCTCCGTACACATCAGCCACCTCATACCCCAACTGTGCCAGCTGCCTTGCTGCCCTCATACTGTTTGGTCCATGATAACAATACAGAACAATCAGCCGATTCCTCGGAAGCTCTTCCAGACGGCTCATCAGTTCCTCTCCCGGAATATGAACTGCCCCGCATATATGACCTTTTTCATAGGACTGCCTGTCGCGCATATCGACCAGTACCATATCCTTTTCCTGTTCCAGCAATTCCTCCAGATCCGCTCCGCTTATCAGATACCACATGATATCCCTTTCTATTCTTTTCTTTACTATATCATATACAAAATCAGGGATGCTTGTCATAGCGGCGCAATTTCCTATGACCTACAAAAAAAGAACAGGGTACATATCTCTATATACTCTGTTCTTTCCGTCATTCTTCCAATGACATTTCTTTCCCAGTTCTTCTTAACAAATGCCTGCGGCTGTTCTCTTACAAAAGAAAGGCTTTATCTGTGGCTGTTGTTCTGACTGGAATTTCTGCCGGAATTTTTGCTGGAATTCTGACTGTCGTTTCTGCTGGAATTTTTGCTGGAATTCTGACTGTCATTTCTGCTAAAATTTTTGCTGGAATTTCTGTCACAATTCTGGCTGTCGTTTCTGCTGGAATTTCTGCTGTTTTCCATATCTTTGTAATAGTCTTTCATGGTTTAACCTCCTGATTCGGCGATCCCTGAACTTGGTTACAGGAGTAGTATGTCTGATCTGCGCAATATTATTCAAAAATATAGATTGATTTTTTTGCGAAAAAACATTATAATCTATTTTGAAGAAATGTGATTTCCCTTAAAGTCCGTTTCTTCAGCCTTATTAATTATTTATACTCCCCTCAAAAACAGCCGATCAGCTCCCCTGGTCGGCTGTTTTCCTGTATGCCTTTTCCATTTCTTTTCCAGATTCGTTAGATTTTTGTTAAAGAATTGTTCCCTCTCTTCCCCAAAACGCTTCACACCGCATGGACTTCTTTCCTATAACAGAAAAAGGCAGCGCCGCCCCTCACCTTCTGGTGTCTTTACGGTACTGCCTTTTCTATCTATAATATCCTGTTCTTTTTAAAACATCGTAATGATCTTTACCGGATCCCGATAATCCCATTCTGATGTTTTGATTCCTGTTTTATAAGTGGAAGCGTGAACAATCTGTCCATCTCCTATGTACATAGCAACATGATTGATGCGGGAACCATTTCCGTAAAAAATCAAATCCCCTGGCTGCATCTGACTGGCATCAATAGCCTGTCCCTGTGTAGATTGAGAAGTAGAAGAACGATTCATGGAAATTCCTGCGCCGTACTGCATCACATATTTCACAAATCCAGAACAGTCAGCACCCGTATGGGGATCGCTTCCGCCAGCTTTATAAGCGCCGCCTACAAACTGCAATGCATAATCCACCAGGCTCTGACGGGCATTCTGTTCTGCCTCTGCCTCTTCAGCCGCCTGAGCTGCTGCCTCCTCAGCTGCCTTTGCTTCTGCGAGGGCTTTCTGAATTTCCGCATCCGGTCCGCTCTGTGCCAGAACCTCTTCTTCTGACGGAACCAGCAATACTTCCGATATCTGAACTGCTTCCTCCTGTACAGGTTCTGCATGGGAAATCATAGGATTGTGCCACATCATTACTCCGGTTACTGCCATCATCGCTGCTGCGTATAATACGGACCGCTTCATTTTCTTCTCCAATCATGAATGCTTTATTTCAAATGTTACATAATTGTTAAATATGTTACAGGCATATTATACACATAACCAGGATATCCGTCAAGAGATCCTGGTTATTGTTTACATATTGTTAATAATTATTTTAAGATTTTATAACATCCCGACAATTGGCATGAAAAAGAAGCTCGCTCGCGAGCTTCTCCGCCTGCGGCGGG